>ENA-OPSC01000509-OPSC01000509.1-human-gut-metagenome-genome-assembly--contig:-NODE-509-length-20644-cov-3.581573_pt1 | contig 20644 bp, 19 predicted proteins | sample MGYA00241800_ERZ501891 | MGnify/ENA primary metagenome ERZ501891 (study PRJEB25962, sample SAMEA2042407) | human gut metagenome | biome: human gut; feature: human-associated habitat; material: faeces...
ACTTGCTGAACCGTGTGACTTTCCCTCTCACGGCCGCACAGGTCAGCGATTTTATCCTTGGAAAGGAATACACGAACTTCCTAACCCTGCAGCAGGTCATCAATGAACTGACGGATGCCGGAATGATCGCCACCCAGTCGATCCGCAACCGGACCCACCTGTCCATCACTGCCGAGGGCAAGGAAACTCTGAATTTCTTCGAGAACCGCATCGGTGATACCATCAAGCAGGAAATTGACAGCTATTTTCAGGAAAACGAGTTCACCCTGCGCAACGAAGTCTCTGTGCTGGGGGATTATTATAAATCCACCTCCGGTGAATACGAGGCTCATCTGGTAGCAAAAGACCGCGGTATCAATCTGGTGGACATCACCTTATCCGTTCCCGTGGAAGAAACTGCGGCTGCTATCTGCGACAACTGGCAGAAAAAAAATCAGGAAATATACAAATACCTGATTACGGAGTTGTTCTAATCCCGCAATCAGGTACCTGATTTTATGATTCTTTGTTTTTAGAAGAAGCCTCTGCGGCTTCTTTTTTGATTCTCGCCATATGCTCTCTGATCTTCACCTCATAACCGTTACCCGAGGGCTGATAGAACTCCCTGCCACTCAGTTCATACGGCAGATACTGCTGTTCCACATAATCATTCGGATAATCATGTGCATATTTATATCCTGTGCCGTGTCCCAATTTTGCTGCTCCTTTATAATGTGCATCCTGCAGGTGTGTCGGAATCGGCAGGCATATACCTCCTGCATTGCCTGAAATACCGCTTCATAGCTGCGGTTGCTCTTAGGCGCTGTGGCAACATAGGTTACTGCCTGAGCCAAAATGATCTGTGCCTCCGGCATACCTACCCGTTCCACCGCCAGAGATGCATTTACCGCTACCACCAGTGCCTGTGGATCTGCGTTTCCCACATCCTCCGAAGCACAGATCATGATACGTCTTGCGATAAAAGTCACGCTCTCTCCTGCATTCAACATTCTCGCCAGGTAATATACCGCCGCGTCCGGGTCAGATCCCCGCATACTTTTGATAAATGCGGAAATGGTATCGTAATGATTGTCACCATTTTTATCATATCGTGCTGCTCTCTTCTGAATACACTGTTGTGCCACATCCAGAGTAATGTGAATCTTCCCGTCAGCGGAAGGTTCAGTAGTCATAATTCCCAGTTCAATGGCATTCAGCGCGTGTCTGGCATCTCCGCCGGAGATATCCGCCAGAAAATCTAACGCATCTTCATCTATGGTTCCGTTATAGGCACCCATTCCGCGGTCCGTATCGTAGACCGCTTTTTTTAACAGTTCTTTGATCGCTTCCTTTGGAATCGGCTTTAATTCAAAGATCACCGAGCGGGAGATCAGAGCTCCGTTCACTTCAAAATAAGGATTCTCTGTGGTTGCACCAATGAGGATGATCGTACCGTCCTCCACATACGGGAGCAGGTAATCCTGCTGTCCTTTATTAAAACGGTGGATCTCATCGATGAACAGGATCGTACGTTTTCCGTACATTCCCTGCAGTTCCTTAGCCTTTTCCACCACTTCTTCCATGTCCTTTTTACCGGCTACCGTGGCATTGATCTGCCGGAATTCCGCGCTGGTGGTATTGGCAATGACCTTCGCCAGCGTCGTCTTGCCGGTGCCGGGCGGTCCGTAGAAAATAATGGAGCTGATCTTGTCTGCTTTGATGGCGCGGTACAACAGCTTATCCTTACCGATGATGTGTTCCTGCCCTACGACCTCATCCAGTGTCCGGGGACGCATTCTCGCCGCCAGAGGGGCCTCTTTTTCCATATTGGTACTTCGCATATATTCAAATAAATCCATATGATCACATCCTCTGTTTCTATTTTTGCGTCCAAATCTTCAACCGCCGCTTCAGTACATTTGCCTCCAGTGGGGCCAGCAGCAGATCCTGGATCCCTTCCGTCTCCAACGCACATTTCATCTGTGCAAGATTCCCTTCCTTGCAGATGGCGATCATGGAAAGCGCATGTTCTCTCTGTAATCCTCCAAGCTCCTGCCAGCGTGCCTGTCCTCCGTCCTCTTCTTCTGATACATCCACGAACAGGCCCAGAATGTCTTCGCCGGTCTTCTCTCCCATGTTCTCTCTGATCTCTTCCACCGAGATTACTTTCTTCAGATGAACAAACTCCGGCAGTGCAAACTCCAGCATGCTGGTAACATTACGGGAGGATGACCACACAAAAGCCTGTAATTTTTGATCAGGGGTCTGATTTTCCTCACCGAACACGCTGTAGCGTCCTTTTCCCGACTTCTTGGATACATACAATGCCTGATCTGCTTTTGCCGCAAGATCATAGTAGCAATGATCCTCTGGATCGGAAAATGCTATTCCCACACTGATGGATATATTTTCCGGTATGGATAAGTTCTCTTTATATTTTACGAGGTTGACCAGATTCTCTGCCTTGATCAGTGCGATCTCTTTGGACGGAATGTCTCCCATCAATACTGCGAACTCATCTCCACCCATACGCCCCACATAATCTGTGCTGCGGAACTGTGAAGAAATGACTCCTGCAATGACGCTGATCACATGGTCTCCCATAGTATGACCGTATACATCATTTATGGATTTGAAATTATCGATATCTATCACCATAAGAGCATGCAGACCATCCTCATGTTCTGTCAGAGTCTTCGTGATCAGCTTCTCTACTGTCATCTTGTTGAACAGACTGGTCATCTCGTCAATCTGCGACTTTGTCTTCCAGGCCTTCTGCTCATCTCTGCTATTCTGCAGTCTGCGTTTTACACCCAGTGTATTATTGATGCGGGTAAGCGCGATCCGGGCATCTACCGGTTTGATAATGAATTCATCCGCCCCCAGTGCAAATGCTTCCGACTGGGAAGACACCGATTCCGTATTCGTCAGAACGATAACCGGCGTATCCTTGAAGCCCTCCATATTCTGTCTGCGGCGCAGTACTTCAAAGCCATCGATCCCCGGCATGACCAGATCCAGCAGCACCAGATCAATGGCATCGCTTTCCTTCTCCATGATCGTAAGACATTCTTCACCGGAAACAGCCTCTGCGAAGTTAAAATACTCCCCGAGAGACTGTCTGATCACTACTCTTTGAAATTTTGAATCATCAACGATTAATAATGTTTCTTTCTTTTGTAAACTGCTCATGGCTGTCGGATCCTGCTTTCCGTATCACGTCGTTTAAAACGCGATACAGTTATAGTATATCCAACAGCCATGTACTCGTCAATTTAAAATATATCTACTTTTTACACAATTTTTATGTGGCGTTTCCCTTTAAAGATGAATTTTACTACGTCTGCGGAGAATTCCTCCGAATGTCACCAGGCCTGCAGCCGCAAGCAGCAGTATCTCAGGCATACAGCCCATCACACCTTCACCGGTCTTAGGCACGCTGTCCAGCTCCGGCTGTGCAGCTGCGGTGTTTGCAGCTACCGTAAATGTGGTACTTGCGGAATCATCGATCCACATGATGTCCACGGTATGTTCACCCTCTGACAGGGATGCCAGATAGGAAGGTTTCAGGGTCACGATAGTGGAACCTGATTTTGCCTCGTAGTGGGCACTGGGGATCCAGTTGCCGTCTACACGGACACCGGCGAATTTAGCAAAATCGCCATCGCCGCGGATGGTCAGACCCTCGGTGGTGCTGCCGTTCCATGTGCTCTTGGCGCCATTGATGATCTTGTAAGTATCGTTACTTGACTGAGACGTATTTGCCTGAGGTTCATTTGTCTGAGGCTCAGCAGTGTCCTTCTTCACAGCTTTTCCCTCTACAACAATGGTTCCTGAGCCGTTATCATCTAACTGATATTTATATCCATACAATGTAGAGCTGTCCTTAGGTAATGGTACTAACAGCGTATCGTTCCAGCTGACCTTCGGTTCTTCTGTAAAATAATATCCATCCTTCGGTTCTACATAAAGGAAAAGGTGCGCATCATGGGACTCCGCAGCACTTCCGCTCAGACCATATCCCTTAGCTATATGACCATTTTCCAATTTATCTCTATTGATCGTCCAGTCATTCCACTTTTCCCATGTTATTTCAGTATTGGTGTTGCCGGGATTGGATGGCTGTGCGTCACCAGTTTTAAATTCATACACGAGTGTAATACTGCCGGCACTGTTCTTATTCTTCCCTACACTGTTTGGATCAATAGCAACATTATCACTGAACTTATACTGCGGCGCCGCCGATAATGTTATATTGGCAAAATAAGTTTTATTCGGTTTAGCAACAGAACCTGTTACATTCTGACTGTCGCTCATCCACACTAAAGGCTCTTCCCTCACACCTGTTGTATTGATATTCCATTTGGAAGGAAGCGTTTGTCCGATCACCGGCTCGGTTGGCGTGATACGTATTTTCGTGATTTCTATTATATCATACACAAATATCCTTATAGAATACTTACGAGTGGAATCTAGCGATACATCATCTATGGAACATCTATAAAAGGTGTTATCACTCGCCTTCTCCACAGTAAAATTCCCTACCATCGCATCAGCAGCATAATCAACAAGACTGGCTCCAGGTTTCTGTGTGAAAGCATAACCATCCTCTGGATATATATCAAAATGATAATTATTGCCTTCTTGGACTACCTTTAATTTTGTTTTATCAATATGGGAACTATCACATTCAAACGTAAATATATCGTCTGCCGCTTTCGCTTCCATCCCCTGCCATCCCCACAGCAGCATCACCGCCATTGCTAACAGTCCGATTCTCTGTAATATCTTTTTCATTTACTACCTCCTAATCTGAATTCTTGTAATACCAGGTTTACAGTCCCAGCAGCTGTTTCTTCTTCGCTTCGAATTCTTCTGCCGTAATGACACCTGCATCCAGCAGTGCCTTATATTTAGGCAGTGCCACGGTGGGATCCTCTGCCTGTACGGGTGCGGCCTGTGGTGCACTCTGCGTACTCTTGGTTGCGGCATGGAAATCTATTACCTGTTCCTGTACCTGGGGATCAATGATCTGCATCAGGTTCTGTGCCAGTGCATGCAGTCCTTCCGTCTTCTGGGTATAATCATCCAGATAATCGATGGTGCTGGGCTGATCGGAATTGAATTTCGGTGCTCCCGTCTCCTTATAGAAGCTCTTCCAGTAAGGGTGCTCCAGCGTGATCTCCACAGCGAATTTCTCTACCGGATTCGGAATATTGAAATCCGGCTCGGTCATACGGTCTCTGTAATCCGGATCGTCTCTTCTGAAGTTATCGTCTCTTCTAAAGTTGTCGTCTCTTCTGCTGTCCTCCATGTTACGACGCATTTCTTCCATCATCTCATACTGATGCCGCAGCATTCTGTATTCGTCGATCCTGGGCTTTAGCTCATCTAAACGCTCCTTAATATTGCTCTTGTAGCTCCGGAAGTTCCCCTTTTCTCCTTCGTACAGTACCTCTCCATCCTCCAGAATACGGAAGGACTTAATGTCGGAGGGCTCAAATGCAAATGCCGTGTCAACGACTCCCAGCCGCAGCAGCTGATGATCCATATCCAGCAGCAGACTGCCCTTGAAAAATCCGAAATCATAACGGTAAGTCTCTGTGAAGCTGTCACGCAGCGGCTTGTTGGCATCATAACACTTGATATATTCCCGGAAATCATCCAACGTCATGGAATTGAACACACCATCCGGCAGATCGATCTTGGTTGCACACTCCTTGCAGAGATTCTGCCCCTCCACCGCTGAAGCCAGCAGTCTCGGTGTCGGACTTCCGCAGATCGGACATAACTTTTTGTTGTTTGTAAATAATCCCATCGTTTTACCCTCCTTAAGAATGTATATGGATTATATGATCTCAATTAACTTTTTCCGGTGAAACCCGCAGATTCCCGCTGCGATACGATCCGGTATTCTGTGAAGCATACAATTATAGTTTTCCACAGAATCGTTATAGATCAGTTCACTGGTCTTCACCATATGTTCATAACTTTTTGTTGCTTTCCAGTATTTCTGATAAGTCTCCTGTGCCTGCAAAAGAGGCATGGTTTCCGAGATCTCTGCAATATTTTTCTGTACTCTTAATAATTCTCTCTGTTGTTCTGCTATCCACTCCGGCATCCCGGTCATTTCGACATTCTGTGCACTCTCCAAAGAAAGTTTCATTTTTCTAAAAGTCTCTGCATCCATGGTATGTCCGAGAAGTTCCGCCAGTCTTTCCAAAGATTCCCGTTCTGCAGAAAGCTGTACCAGAGTCTGATGCATGGCATTCTGAATATTTTCTTCCTGTAGCTCCAGCTTACGCCGTACCGATACAAGCCAGACACCAAAAAGGGAGGCAAGCAGCAATACGATAATTATAATCTCCATCGTTACTTCTCCCCTCCCCTTTTCATTCCTTCTATGCTCTCAAAATTTCTTATTGTACCTTACTGTACAAAATAAAGTCCGTCATAACCATTCATATCAGACATAGCGATCAGTGTTACAGTATCTCCCACCTCAGACAAAAATCCGGCATAGGTAACCTCTGTTCCACCAAAATCAAGTGTCATCTTGATAGCTGTGTTGTCATCGGAATACTCATAAGTACCTTCTGCATTTCCGCCGCCCTGTACCATGGTAACTGCACCGTCTTCACCAAATACAAGCTGTAAGGTACCGCCATAAGTCTCCAGTGTTGCGTTCAGATCCTCTTCTTCCATCTCAACACCATCGATCATACCGCCGGCAAAGTTCCATTCTGTACCACTCAGATCCGGGATCTCCATAACTGCCACCTGTAACAGGGGACCGCCCTCTGCTTCTGTACCTGTCTCTGCTACAGTCTCTGTGGGAGCTTCTGTTGCTTCCTGGGTCTGTACTTCTACAGACACTTCTTCGTTGGTGTTCTCCACAATTACCTCTTCCTCACCGCAGGCTGTCAGAGACAATGCCAGTACCAGTCCCATCACACATGCAAAAGTTTTGTTCTTCATAATATATTTCCTCCTTCTTACAACATTTTTCTGTTGTCTGAATATATTGTACTGTATTTTACCTGTTTTAGACTCTTTATGACACCAATCGACCCAAATATGTAATGAAACGACCGGAGAAAGATTCTCCGGTCGCCTTGCAGGGTAATTCTATGCTAAAAATGTTTGGTTTTTACGAAAGAAATAATCAAAAAATTTATCTTTTAATTCCGAATATTTTCCATGAGGGATCGGAATCTGTATGCCATCTGTCATGGTGATGGTCTTACTGGAAATATTCTGCACATAATCCATATTGATGAGATAGGACCTGTGGCAGCGAACAAATTGTTCGTAATCTTTCAACTGTTCGCACAGATCATCCAATCTGCCGATACTGTCCAGTACTTCTCCGTCCTTACGGTGGAACAAAAGTGTCCGTCCCATCACCTCACAATATTGCAACCGGTCAAGATCCAGTCTGGTGATTCCGGTCCTGCTGCGCAGGATCAGGCTGCTTTCCTTATCTTTTTGGCATTCCGAAAGTACAGAATCCATCAGGCGGTAAAAACTTTCCTGCCAGATAGGCTTCAACTGGTAGAAATAAGCGCCTACCGAATAAGAATCCACAGCATACTCTGCCGAAGATGTCAGATAGATAATCTTTACCGAAGTATCATACTGCCGGATTTCCATGGCCGTACTGATACCGTTCTGCGCAGGCATCAGCACATCCAGAAAAATAATATCCAGCCTCGTTCCTCTCTCCACTTCCGTCAGCAACTCCAGCGGACTGTTAAATGAGGCATATATAATATCCTGATTCCGTTCTACCCGATACTTGTCCATCAGCGCACCAAGTTCTCTCAGTACCGACAGATCATCATCACAAAATGCTATTTTTATCATAGGTTTTCTTTCTCAGTTTCCAAACTCATCTGTAATTTCCATGACAATTATACGCACACTTGAAGCTTTCAGTCAAACAATATTTCCTCCACTGTTACGAATTGGAATCCACGTTTCTGCAAAACATCCACCACTTCCAGTGCAGCAGTCACAGAAGTATCATAATAATCGTGCATTAAAATAATATCACCGTCTCCGGCCTTTTCCACCACTTTTGCCGCAATACACTCTGCATTGTGGGAGCACCAGTCCAGTGGATCAATATTCCACAGCACCGGGAACATATTTAATTCTTTTTCAAAACTTTTGTCCCAGCTTCCATAGGGTGGACGAACGAAGCTCACCTTTTCCCCGGTAATATTTTCCAGGATCTCATTGGTCTTTACCAGTTCCTCCCGGAACGTTTCCCTGTTCCCGGAGGTGAGTTGGATATGACTGTACGTATGGTTTCCGATCAGATGTCCTTCCTCCTGTTCTCTCCGGATAATATTGGGATAATTCTGTGCATTCTCCCCGGTCACAAAAAAAGTTGCCACCACATTTCGTTCTTTTAAACCATCCAAAAGCTGTTCTGTATACCTCGGATGCGGACCGTCATCTGCTGGTGTCAAGTAAGGACCAAATTTTTTTGAAAAATTTTGATTTTTGGGTTGACAAACTACAACATGAGCATTTCATAAATCATTGTTTGTATATAATACTTTTTATTTAAAATACCTAGCTGCTTCATGCTAAAATTATAGTTTGTTTTACACCTTGCCTGTAACATTGTCACAATCATCCATAATTGCTCTTAATATTTTGGCTTTAGATAAATTATGATACTTTTTATAAACATCTATGTTAATAGTATCAGCAACAAACCTTTGATAAGTATAGTTTGTAAAGTCTAATACATAACCCGTTTCCATATCGAATAATCTCTCATAGTAATCTTTCTCTATATATGTCATCTGTGCCATAGATTAATATCTCCGTTGTCAGAAAAATATAAATTTATTATACAATATTTTCCTACTATTGACATCTAAAATATTAACTATGGCATTTTTAGATGAAAAAAGAAGAAGCCCTTTTGTCACTTTAGACTTCTTCTTTTTAAACTTACAATAGTTCTTCAAATTCCTCCCGATACTTCCAGACAATCTCTATCCGCTTATCTTCATATACTATGATTTTCTCCACCATCTCCCTCATAAACTCTTCTGTCAATGTTTCGCTCGTTCCATACCTTTTCACAAGATCTGCAACACATCGATAGTTTTTTTCCCTTTTCTCCTGCATATCAATCTGTTCAGAGACTTTCTCTATTTCTCTCCGTACTACTTCCTCCTGCCTGCTTAACTGTTCCTTTTCTTTTAAGAATACATCCTGCTTTACCATACCAGAACGGAACCGTTCGTACAGCTTGATTTTTTCAGCAGGAAAACGCTCTAAGCTCTGTTTCAGTCTATTTTCCTGCTGTTTCGACTTCTCCTGCTGTTTTTCAAAGAGCTCGGAAACAGGGATTGTCGCAAACAATCTACAATGTTCCTGCCAGATAGTCCTTATCGTCTGCTCAATCTGTTCTTTTTCCATACGAATCTCATTGCACTTTGCATTGTCCAGCAAATTTCTGCGTTTACACAGATAATAAGGTATCTTTGTTTTCCGCAGTTCTAACCGATTTCCACAGCATCCGCAAAAGACAATTCCTCGGCGGACAGCAGAACGGTCATAAACCGCTATTTTCCCTTTTCTGATACTGTCATTCGCCTTTTTGAAAAGTTCCCGACTGACAATCGCCTCGTGATGATCCGGTATCACAAGCCATTTTTCTTCCGGCTGTCTTACCTTCTGTTTACAGCCAATTTGGGTACGGATCGCCTTTCGATACACCATATCTCCCTGATATACCCGGTTATGGATAATAGAATGTATCTTGTTACGATTCCATATATCTGCTTTATAATGCCGGTTAAGCTGCTCTCCCTTTGCCTGCTTATAAGTCAGCCTGGTCGGCACTCCCTCTGCATTTAGTTCGATTGCCAAAGTTTTTGCATCTTTTCCATCCGCCAACTCCTGAAAAATACGCCGTATAGTAACTGCTGCACCCTCGTCAACTTCCATTCTTTTACCATCTGATGACTTTTGGTAGCCATACACCATGCAACCTGCGTAATATTCACCCCTTTTCATGCAGGTTGTAACTCCGCTTTTTACCTTTTCAGACAAATCTCTGCTATACATCTCATAGATAAAATTCTTAAAAGCGACATCCATTCCACCCGTCTGTCCGAAAAAATTTTTACTGTCAAACCCATCATTGATGCTGATAAAACGAACACCCAAAAACGGGAAAATCTGTTCCAAATAATCTCCAACTTCCAGATAATTTCGTCCAAAACGTGACAAATCCTTTACGATAATGCAATCTATTTCTCCCTGCCTGCATGACCGGAGCAGCTCCTTTATCGCCGGTCTGTCAAAATTAGTGCCGGAATATCCGTCATCCACAAATTCCTTGATTTCTGCTCCCTGAAATTCTTCTCCTTGCTCTATAAAGGTATCTATGAAATTTCTCTGGTTACTGATACTTACACTCTCTGCCTTTTCTTCAGAATTGCATAAATCTAAATCTTCCATGGAAAGCCGGATATATTTTGCAACCATATATTTCTTCATCCTTGCTCCCGTCTGTCCGCTACAGCGGACACTCAAATCAGAGAGATTAAAATTCTCTTTCAATTTGCTCCCTCCTGCTCCATATCAGCTCTCTTTTCCAGTAAACTCCGATATTCATCCTCGAATCGAAATATAATATGAATACGCCCCTTTGCAAATACTTCTATTCGTTCTATTAGGGCATCCACCATATCTTTTGTAACCACCATCTGCCCGAAATACTTTTCTGCGGCGTGAGATAGTTCCAGATCCTCTCCATAAGTCTCCTGCATTTTATTCAAAAGCAGTTCTTTCTCTTTACGAGCCACCTCAAGTTCTGCAAGTGCAGCTTGATATTTATTTTTCAACATGAAATATTCCTGAACCGTAAGTAATTTATCTTTATAGTCAAGATAGGTGCTGCTTAATTTCTGCTGATACTGTGCCTCTTTTTGTCTTAAGTCTCTTGTCTCACTTTCAAGCACCATTCGCCTCTTTCCGATTTCAGCACTTCCATTTCTTGACCGAATTTCTTCTCTGCCTTCTAAGAATATTTTCAGATGTATCTGAACCGCTTCTAATACTGCTTTTTCCAGTTTTCTTGCACTGATATGCTTTTTAACGCATCCCATTGCTCCATTTTCTCTGTAATTGGGGCAATAGTAGCTCATAGAATTGTAATTACCAACAGCACCTCCCATCGTGATGCCACAATCCCCACAAAATATTTTGCCTTTAAACAAATTGTCACGTTTCGGATTTTCTTTTGCTTTTTCCAGATTATCTTTATGCTCCTGCGCTTTCTTTTCATTAACCGCTTGTACTGCTTCAAAGAGTTCTTTGGATACAATAGGCTCATGGGTTCCCGGAACAATCACCCATTCCGCCCTTGGAACATAATGTCTCTTTTCTCCCTTGTGCATAGCTGAATGTGTCTTGCCTCTTACCATGTTTCCCAAGTACACTTCATCACGAAGCATATCCTCTATGGCATAGATTTTCCAAAGAACATTACTCCCCTTCTCGTTCCTTACAATCCCTTTTTCATAGCGGTATGCACTGGGTGACTTTATTCCTTTTTCGTTCAAAATCTTTACAATACTGCAATATCCATAGCCCTCAGATCTCAGTCTAAAGATATAACGCACCACCTCGGCGGCTTCCTCATCCACTTCATATTTACCCTTAACTGTACTTGATTTCTTATAACCGTATGGAGCAACTCCACCGCCATATCTTCCTTCTCTTTTCTGAATTTCTATGGCAGAGCCTACTTTTCTGGAAATGTCCTTTGCATACACCTCATTGATAATATTTTTCAGCGGAATTTCTATCCCATTCGCTACTCCTCTGACATCTTCAGAAGAAATTACGGCAAAAGTATCAAAGTGGTCTGTAACAGAAATGAACCGAATGTTTAAGAAAGGGAATATTTTTTCCAAATAATTTCCTGCTTCTAAGTAACTACGTCCAAAACGAGAAAGATCTTTTACGATAATGCAGTTAATCTTACCTCGTTTCGCATCTTCCATCATTTTCTGAAAAGCAGGGCGTTCAAAATTTGTTCCACTAAATCCATTGTCGATATAAATATCAACCACTTTCATATCCGGCTTGTCTTTTACAAAATCTTCCAAAAGCGCCTTTTGATTTTCCACTGTATTTTGATTATTTTTTCCGCTATCTTCTTTAGACAGCCGAATGTAAAGTGCAACGGAAAAATCATGTGTTTTAACTTTTGGGGTCTGTTCCGATAATTTGTTCTCACTCATCTTATCTCTCGGAACCGGATGATTTCTGACCTTTCGTGCCATCAGATCACCTCCCCAAGTGCTACATCATTCCTTATCTCTTCTACTAACCTGGCTAATTGCTTGATTTCATCCTGATAGCGGAACATAATCTCTATCCGATGATCTTCATACACATATATCTGACTGATAAACCGAACGAATAAGGAACGCTTTAACTCTATATCTTTGCTTGTCAAAAATTTCTCCATGAAACTTTCTTTTTCATATCTGCCATCTAATAGCATTCTTTTTTTCTTGCTCAATTCCGTAGCAGCCTTCTTAGTATCCTCTATTCTGTTATCTAATTCCTTCTTAAACAGCAGATACTCGTCCTGAGTAATTAGTTCATTTTTATAGTCCTCATAACATTCCAATTTTAAGCGATTATACTTTTCAATATCTCCCTTTATTTTTTCAGATTGCAGTACCATCATTTTTATCTTGTCTGAATTATAAGATGTTTTCCGTATGTACAGGATACTCTCCTGTAAATCAGCCAAATGCTTCAAATGAAGCTGCAATGTTTTTGTTACGGCAAGATTTAAGGCATTTTCACTGATTCTATGACTGCTACATGTATCTTTGTTCTTCTTATTTCCAGAGCAGACATAATATACATATTCAAAAGAACCGCTATATGCCTTCTTTCTTACCATACTGCATCCACAATCCGCACAAACCAGATAACCGGAATATATGGAGACCGCTCTTTTTCCTGCTGTTACCCTTGTATCTTTCTGTATAATATCTGAAATGATTTCAAAATCAGCTCTGTTTATGATTGCCTCATGTGCATTTTCAATCCGGATCCATTCTTCCCGTGGCTTCTTTTCCCGCACTTTGACTTTATAATTAGGGGTACTCTCCTTTCCCTGTATCAGAGTTCCCACATAGATCTCATTTGTCAAAACACGCATAACTGCCATTGCGGTCCACTTCGCCTTACTGTGTGTCTGGAACACCGTCTTATACCCGCTCCCCTGCTCTTTCTTGTATTCTGCCGGAGAAAGAATCCCTAGACTATTCAATTCATCCGCAATCGCCTGCTGGCTCATTCCGTCCATCTTCATACCAAATATCTCTTTTACAATTTCTGCTGCATAAGGATCAACAATCAGTTTATTTTTATCTTTCCCTCGCATATATCCGTAGACCGCAAAGGCACCAATAAATTCTCCACGTTTCCTCTTTACTTCTAAATGGCTTCTGATTTTAATTGAAATATCCCTGCAATACGCATCATTGATTAAATTCTTAAAAGGAATAATGATATTATTGGATGCCGCTGTATCATCAGCACTGTCAAAATTATCATTAATTGCGATAAAACGTACACCCAGTAAAGGAAAAAGTCTCTCAATATACTTTCCAACTTCGATATAGTTTCTTCCTAGTCGTGACAGGTCTTTTACAATGACGCAATCTATCTTCTTGTTTTTGATATCCTGCAGCATTCTTTGAAAATCAGGTCTGTCAAAATTCACGCCACTATAACCATCATCAACATAGAAATCGACAATCTTAATCTCCGGTTTACTATGTATATAATCTTCAATATATTCTTTTTGATTTTCAATACTGTTGCTTTGCAGCGTTTCACTCCCGGCAACATCCCCATCCTCTTTGGATAAACGCAGATAACCTCCGCATAGATATGTTTTAGATAAGTTGTTTGATAGCATAAAAAACACTCCTTATTCATATTAGCCAGAACAATCTGCTATAAAAATAAGAAGTGGTTTCTATTCATTTAGTCCTATGCATATATTAGCACAGAACTTTCCTTTTTTCCAGACCTTTATAGCAATTTTCATTCTATATTCCATCTGCCAACTCCCGTAATCTTTGTTTCAGGCTGACTCCTTCTGTAAAAGAAGATTTTACTATTACATCTCCTACCATAAAGCAATACGGATTTTTAACATTTCTTAAAAAAGTTCTCATCTGCATTTCTTTATCCACATCGTCTGAATCATCTTCCGGGATTCTTGTTACATCTATGAGTCCATCTCGATTAATTGTTCGTATATCAACCGACTTCAGTTTTTCCCATTCTTCCATTTTTTCTCTCCACGAAGTAGCAAGCTGGCTTATCTCACTATATGACAGCCAGCTTGTTCGATATTCCTCTATAATCTTTTCATTTCTTCTATTGCTCTCATACATTCCTCAGCCCTGACAACTGCAATACAGGCTGCTAGAGCCATAAGAAGCAGAGCACCCGTTATAATGCTTACGACGATTCCTATGATTTTCATTCTTCTTCCCACTCCTTATCCATAAAATAACTGTCTGCTTTCTTCCTTATAATAAAGTCTGCCACATCCATGAGCCTGTCCGTGACCGGCATGGTCGGCAGGGTATTCAGAATTTCCGCCCGGTATCTGCCACGCAGGGATGCTCTGCTGTCTAAGATGGAAAATACCGCCGTGTCCTTTTCCCGGCGGATGCCGCGCCCGAACCACTGCCTTAGCTTAATCAGCATTTCCGGGATAATGATGTCCCTGCGGTATAAATCAAAGTCCTCATATTGGTTTCTCTGGTATTCCATGACCGGATCAGGCACAGGAAACGGCAGTTTTACCACGATCAGGCTGGAAAGGATATCCCCTGCAAGGTCAATTCCCTCTCCGGCACTGTCACTGGCAAACAACACTCCGTTTCCGCTCCTGCGGAAGCTACTTATCACATCCAATCTGCCTCTGCCCATAAGAAACAGCGGATAATCGGAAAGCTGCTCCTTCAGACCATAGAACACCCTTTCCATGAGCCAATAGGATGTAAAAAGGATCAGGGTATGTCCATGAGTGGCAGACACTATCTGCACTATTTCCTCCATGATCGCCTGTATGTATCTGTCATCCCGGATATTCGGAAACGGCATACGCTCTGGTATATAGAGCAGACCGTTACTCTGAAAATCAAAGGGTGAGGGCTTGCTGGTTTCCATGATTCTTGATAAAGCTGCAAAGGAAAGTCCTGTCATTCTCTTGAAGTGACTGAAATCACCCCGGACTGACATTGTGCCGGATGTGATAATAACCGGTATCGGTCTGCTCCAGATATCATGGAATAAAATCTGTTCCAGTTCCATTGGAACCGCACACAGGGCAAGCCTGCCGTTCTCTCTCTTTTCCATCCAGCAGATTGAATTTCCGCTGTTTAGAAATACGGTCAGCTTGTCCGTCAGCTCCTGGCAACGCTTTTTCAGACCTTGCAACCGCATTTTCTGTCCGCTGTTTTCCTGATAGGATAAGGGAAGCTGCTCTAAAGCCTTTGCCATGTGCCTTATGTAAATTTTTTCCATGGAACCTATCACTATTTCAATCCTGCTTCCCTCTCTGGTATGATTTCCCGCTAAATCTCCCGCCAGTCTGTCAAATATCTGTCTGTTATATTCCGCAAGCTGACTCCGTAACACAGTAAGTTCATCCATGGCTGCGGTTCTTCTGTTCGCTTCACTCAAAGTCACGATAAGTTCCGCATCCTGCTCGCCCCAGACTGTGCTATACATCTGTCTTGCGGCATCTATCAGCTTGTGGGACTCATCAAACACCATTGCCCCATATCCCGGAAAAAGAGGTTTTCTGCCCTGCTTCTGTCCAATCAGATCGGCAAGGATATAATTGTGATTCGTAATCTGAAAATCAAAACTATCCGTCATACACTTTTTCTTAAAATTCATAAATCTACATAAAAGCGAATAAGGACATGACTTATTACAGCGAAACACGTTGATTCTACCTTTTACATAGGGTGTCAGCACGGTATCATCCAGATCAATCCTATCAAATTCCTGTTCCCCAAGCTTTGCCAGTTCCAGTATCAGCTCGGCATCCGTTTCTCTCTGCAAATTTTTTATGGATGTCTCATATATCTTCAATCTGGAGTCACAGACATAATGCCGTTTTCCTTTCCGCACCACAAAAGATAATGGTTTGTCAATTACATGGTGTTCTAAAAGGATCCCGGATATCTGCGGTATGTATTCCTCTGTCAATGCTTTCTGCAGGGCTATGGTGGATGTTGATATGACTGCCGGAATCTTCTTATCTGAATAAATGTTATGTACCGTCAGTGCAAGGATATATGCGTGAGTTTTTCCTGTCCCCACTTCCGCCTCACATAAAGCCAGTTTGTTTTCCTGCAATGCCCGGAGCATTTCAAGAGAAAGTTCTTTCTGTTTTACCCTCAGATTCATTCCATGTTTCGGTAAAATCTCATCAAATAAATAAATTAATAATTCTTCTGCACTCTTTGCCATCGTTACGCCTCCTAAAATTTCTTAGTGCCATAAAGCAGCACAGGAATAGGCTGGAAGGTATCGGTTTGGCTTTTTACTAACAAAAATGAGCTTCCATCCAGCCCATGATTTCTACTGCTTTATAAAAAGGTGCATCAGCCATCCTGCCGGTAAGCAGGCATCATAAAAGCCGCCCACATTCTTTCTCAAACGTGGGTGTGCATTTTCCCGTCACTTATGCGGGCCACTGGCGTGGAAGTATCATTATCTCCGACCGGTATCATCGCATCCTGCCCCACCACGGGCAGTAAAGCCACAGATATTTCTCGCTTGGAATAATCCGCATGGCGTACCCTGACTTGTGCTATCCGGCTCTCCGGCCGGTCGGATGTGTGCCTGATACACAGATATGAAGTTGTCAAAGTGCATTAAAAGGGGACTATTTTGAACAAAAGGAAACCCCTTCACTTAATTAGCCGCTAAGTGAAGGGGGCTGACGAAAAAAAAATTTAGATTTATAACATCTTTTTCAGTTTTTTTAATATTTTATCCTTTTTAGAACGCAGGGTTGTCCGGGGAATCCCAAGCTGTTTCGCCAGTTCCACCTCACTGATCTCCTGGTAGAACAGGGCATGAATGATAGCTGTCTCCTCGTCTGTAAGTGTACGTAAGGCTTCGTTCAATTTCTCCAGCATGACCGCCCGAACTGCCACATCCTCTACATTCTCCGCTTCCTCTGCAAACTGCTTCTCTGCTTCCAGAAGCCGCTCATAAGAATCTTCCCTGCTGGGAATGACAATCATCTCTCCGGTTTCCTTATCCACCTTTGTATGTTCCTGCTTCAGATCATGGGTAAAGTATTTCTCCTTGCGCTGCCCTTTGTAATAAGCCTCATAAAGCTCCTTACTGACCTCAAAGGTTAGTCCGTTCAGTCCGATATAATATTTTTCTCTTTCTGCCATCTGTGGCTATCTCCTTTCCGATTTTTGAATACTCAAAATCGGAAAGGGCGGTGCCCGGATATGGCAGGCGAACTTCTTATACTTCAAGAATTTTGCACACAAAAAAAACCGGACAGTAAAAAAACCGTCCGGCTATCGTATTTCTATCAGTAAAAAAACCGTTCATGCTTTCTCCTTTCAGCCTGAACGGTTTTCAATATCAATTTTTAATTTATGTTCCTTCTATCGCTTGTGTTTTTTCCAGTAACTTTGAAACTGCTACTAAAATATTCGTACAGGCTAATAAAAACAATTTTGAAGAAGAACCTACTGTTGTAAATACAATACCTATAATCAGAATTATTAAAATAATCATGCAAATCTTAGGATAAAAGTGTCGTCCATCTGCATCCTTCAGCTTTTCTCTTTTTGCCTCAAGAAATATCATTATTATGGAGATACTTAAAATAAACCATGAAATATAATAGTAAGGTTCAAAGGAACTTAATCCTAATACAGCGACTAATGTTACACAAGAACATATGTAACAGGCTCTATAGCTTTTCATATGAAAGCCACCCAAATAAGACCTTAACGGAATAAATATTGCAAAGAAAATAATTCCTTCAGCAATCTTTCCCCATATACAGCATATGACAATGCTTGTGATAAATGAAAGACCTATTTCCAATGCCATCTGCATTCCATATTGATATATATTGTACATTGATTCTTCTATATACTGTTTTTTTAGTAAAAGGTCTGCTATTCTAATTGATAACTTTTCCATTTTATACCTCGAAATTTAGCAAACTACAATTAGTTTATAATAGCTTTTTATATAAAAATTGTACCATGTAGAAATTAGGAGTTATCGTGTAAGTTTTCCGGCGGATACAGCAGCACCGTTGCCTTAAATATCCCTTCCCCATAGTCCGTCAGCAGTTCCCCGTTGTATTTATCCACACTTCGCTGCACGGATGACAGCCCTATCCCATGGTTCAGGCTGTCCGGCTTGCTCGTCAATATCTGCCCTTTTCCATTCAAGGTAACTTTTCCCTCATAAGGGTTCTGCACCATGATGCTGAGGCTTCCTTTTATCTGTGACACGGATACCTCCATGTGCCGCTGCCCCTCTGGAAGGCTGCCTGTTGCTTCCATGGCATTGTCAAGAAGATTTCCCAGTATGATGCACAAATCTGCTCCGTCAAAGGGCATCTGTTCCGGTACAAACACATAGCATTTCATGTCAATCATTTCCTTACGGGCAAGGGAATATTTATAGTTGATAAGCGAGTCTATGACAAGGTTCCCGCTGCGGGACACTTCATTCCTGTAAATCTGGTTGTTCTTCAGTATGGTATCAATCTTTTTTTCAGCTTCTTTGAGTTTACCGGACTGTATGGCAGCCTTCAGATCCACCAGATACCCGTTGAGGTCATGCCTTACCATTCTTGTCTCCTGATAGGCTGTTTCCCTTTCTGCCGCCTGTTTGTTGCACAGAGCTATCTGCTGTTCATAGGCAAGGTTTCTTTTTTCTGTTTCCTGCTGGCTTCCCAGCTTGTCATATACGTCAAAGGTAATATAGTTTACCATGATCATGAGTATGGTGGTTATCAGAAAGAAAGCATTCCTTTGATTCTGACACGTTAGGTAAAAGGTATTATGTATGACATAAATCGTGACTAAGGGAATAAAGAAAAGACGAACCCAGTATTTATAGGAAATGTATGTCAGGGAATCACTTTTCCGGCAACGTTTTAGGATGTGTACTGATATATACATGATGAGCTTTGAAATGACATTTCCAACGATAAAGCCATAAGACATTGCGGCTACTCCCGTCTTTGCAAGCACATAGTTTGTCGCCACTTCCGCAAGCATCCAGAGAGTATCTAGAATGCCGGCACGGAACAGAGCCTCCTTATTGTTGACTTGATATAAGGCCTTATAAATAATGAATATCAGGAAAATATTTATGATGAGGATAAAAAGTGGCTTGTTAGCATTAGATTCCATTACCCAGTACTCGTAAAGGATGTATGCTCCCCATACCAGAACCACGGCAATACTGTGGTTTTTTTTATGATTACCAAAAGCACCCAGATATGTACTGACAACCTGCGTGGAAAAAAGTACCATAAGGATGTTCAGCAGACTGTATTCAACCATTGTCCGGCACCTCCATACCAGCCATTGCACAGAACTGACTACGAACTTTTTTCTGCTTATCCTCGCTGATCTGGAGCATTGCCCCGTCAGACATGGTCACATTGGTAAAATTCATGCTTTTTATATAGTCAAAATTCACAAGATAGGACTGGTGTATCCTTATAAAGCGTACATTGCTGTCAGAGAGCTGTTTTTCCACGTCATTCATCTTTCCGTAAAACCTGTATTCCATCTCATCTGATTCTGTATTTTCAGCTCTCAAATTTCTTACCGCATGAATATAGATTACCCTGTTACAGCTTTCAAAATAGTAAATCCTGCCCAGCGGAACCTTTATAAATTCTTTATTGTAGGTAAAAGAGAAATATTCTGATTTCTGCCTGATACGCTTATATGCATCCATAAAGACGGAACGGAATCTGTTTCCATCAATAGGTTTTGAAAGGAAACGGAAGGGTTCCGTATTAAACAGTTCCTTCAGGTATTTTTCGTAACTGGAAACATAAACAATCAGTGCCGGGATTTCCATGCCTCTTATCAGCTCTGCGGCACTGATTCCGTTAACCTTACGCATTTCGATATCAAGATATATCAGATCATAGTAAGTTCCCTGCCTGATATCTTCCACAAGGGTAAAACCATCAAAAAAGACAGAGCAACTTATCTTTATACCTTGTTCTTTCGCTATTTTATAAAGTATTTCTTCGATAGTGGCTGTTATTGCCACATCATCGTCACATATAGCTATGTTAATCATCCGTATCTTTCACCTTAGTTTTGAAGTCTACATTCCCTTCATAATTATCAAGAGCATACTGACAGCAACGCAGAACCAGTTCATTAAAAGAAATGTGTTCTCCTTTTGCAAGTGCACGAAGTTTTGCGTCCAATTCTTCTGTAAATCGGATAGTCTTTGAAACATTTGCTCCTGCAAATTCCTTATCAATTCTGAACATGGCATCTACCTCTGGTTATCATTTTATGTTTCAAATATAACTATTGAGGAC
>ENA-OPSC01000529-OPSC01000529.1-human-gut-metagenome-genome-assembly--contig:-NODE-529-length-20308-cov-2.393621_pt1 | contig 20308 bp, 16 predicted proteins | sample MGYA00241800_ERZ501891 | MGnify/ENA primary metagenome ERZ501891 (study PRJEB25962, sample SAMEA2042407) | human gut metagenome | biome: human gut; feature: human-associated habitat; material: faeces...
CTGACCGTTGGAATCGTTCCGGAGCATTGCTTTGAAGGACAGGATATCAATACCGCTAACCTCCATAACGTTTTTAACGCCGGGGAGCTTTCTCATATTTTGTGCAAGGCCTGCCATAATCTGCTGCGTACGGTTACTGGAAGCACCCTCAGGCAAAGCGATGGATACAGCAGTCATGCCCTGGTCCTCGTTCGGTACAAAGCCTGTCGGCGTTGCCTTGGCCAGGAAACCGATGCAGATAACAACAATAACAAGACAGGTCAGAATCAGTTTAGATTTACGGATGCAGCCTTCAACGTTTTTCACGTATTTAGCCAACGTTCTTGCAAACCAATCGTCAAATGCTTTTACAGCCTTGCCGATAAAGCCCTTCGGCGCCTCCTCCTTCTTGACAAGAATCAAGGAGCAGAGTGCAGGAGTCAGGGACAAAGCTACTATAGCAGAAAGCATCATGGATACAGAAATCGTAATCGCAAACTGCTTGTACAATTCACCGACAGTACCGCCGGTGAAGGCTACAGGAATAAATACCGCAGACAGTACGAAGGCAATAGCCACAACAGGGCCAGAAACCTCGTTCATAGCACGGTAGGTTGCCTCCTTAGGAGACATACCATTTTCCTGAATATGATGTTCAACCGCTTCTACTACAACGATAGCGTCGTCGACAACAAGGCCGATAGCCAGAATCATCGCAAAGGCAGTCAAAGTGTTGATGGTAAAACCTAAAATTACAAAGGAAGCAAAGGTACCAACCAAGGATACCGGTACAGCCAGAATAGGAATCAAGGTTGCACGCCAGCTGCCAAGGAACATAAATACTACCAGAATAACCAGAATCAAGGCTTCAACAAATGTATGAGCAACCTTCTCCAGAGATTCGGTAATAAACTGGGTGTTATCCTGAATAACGACCAGCTTCATATCATCAGGGAAACGGCTTTCTGCGTCCTTTAATACCTCGCGGATATTCTTAACAGTTTCGATAGCATTCGCATCGGAGGTCAAGGATACCGGGAATACAACGGAATCACCGCCGTTCAGCTTGCTGACGATAAGGTCATTACGCGGCCCTTCTTTAATAGTTGCGATATCCTTCAGCTTCAGGTTATCGCCATTATTGGAACGGATAATTACGTTACCGAATTCCTCTGGCGTATTCAGACGACCTTGAGCACTTGCAGAATAGGTACGCTCCTGCTTGTCAACGGTAGGACGGTTACCGATAGAACCAACCGCTGCCTGAATGTTTTGCGTTTTGATAGCGTTGGAAACATCGGTTACGGTTACGCCCAGCTGTGCCATTTTTTCAGGATTCAGCCAGATGCGGACTGCATATTCCGGACCATATTCGCCAACTGTAGATACGCCCTTAACACGCTTTACTGCATCAAGGAAGTTTGCATCCGCATATGTTCTTAAGAACATAGCATCATAAGTATTTTTCGGAGAATAAAGACCAAAATACATAATGGTCTCGGCAGATTCCTTAGCAGTGGTTACACCGTAGCCAGAAACCTCGCTCGGCAGAGAGCTGGTTGCCTGAGATACACGGTTCTGCACCTCTACAGAAGCGATATCTGCGTTTTTCTCCAGGTTGAATTCAACATTGAGCTTGTATTCACCACTGGAGGTACTTACAGAGGACATGTTCAGCATATTTTCTACGCCGCTGACCTTCTGCTCAATGGTCTGTGCTACAGCCTTTTCAACGATATCGGCACTTGCACCGACATAGTTAGTGTTTACGCTGATACGCGGTTTGGTAATGTTAGGATATTGGGCGATAGGCAGGCTAAAGCCGGCAATCGCACCCAATAAGGTAATAATAATCGCCAGTACTATCGCAAATACCGGGCGATCAATAAAGAAACGAGCCATCTAGCCAACCTCCTTATTGCTTCTTGCCGGCAGTAGCACTGTTGTCAACAGTAGTATCCAGATCAGCCTCAGTCATCGGCTGCGGGTTAACCTGAGCACCCTGTCTAATCTTGCCGGTGCCTTCGACTACGATTGTTTCATCGCCGGTCAGACCGCTTTCAACCATGTAGAAACGGCCAACAGAAGGACCAAGAGTTACTTCCTTCATGGTAACCTTGTTATCGCTGCCAACAACATAAACAAATTTCTTGTACATCAATTCAACAACTGCACGCATAGGAATCAAGAGAGCATCCTTTTTGGTGCCTGCGGTTGCCTGCACGTGAGCAAACATGCCCGGCAGCAGACGATGTGCAGGGTTTCTGAACAAAGCCTTAACAGTCATAGTACCGGTGTTATCATTGATACCACGGTTAACCTCTGCTACAGTGCCTTTTAAATCGTAGGTACTGCCATCGCTCAAAACAACAGTCAGGTTGTCAAGAGAAGCAGCGCCGCTGTTATCATGAGCACCGGAAAGCTTCAGATATTCCGGCTCAGCAATGCTGAACTGTACAAATACAGGGTCAGTGTTGCTGATTTTGGCCAGCGTAGTCTGACCTGCGGTTACATAATTGCCAACCTCCAGCGCGGTAGTATCAATACGGCCGCTGAACGGAGCGGAAACGCTGGTATCGGTCATGTTAATCTGCGCATTTTCCAGAATTGCTTCCTGCGCATTTACAGAAGCCTGTGCCTGGTCACGCTGCATAATAGCGTTATCCAGAACCTGCTTGGAAATTGCATTCTGTGCATACAGAGTGCTGTAACGCTCTGCATTCAGAGCTGCGTTAGCCAAAGCCGCACGAGCATTAGCCAGGCCTGCCTGCGCGTTAAGCACGTTGGCCTGATAAGTACGCTGGTCAATAGCATACAAGGTCTGGCCTGCACTTACATTGTCACCGCCCTTGAAATACTTGGCTGTAATCTGACCGCTTACCTGAGCCTTCAGCTCCATTTCCTGCTGAGCCTGTACAAAGCCTGTATAATCATATACCAGAGGGGTGTCACGCTTAATAACCTTCATGGTTTTAACCAAAGCTGCCTTATTGCCGCCCTGCTGCTGCTTTTGACCACAGCCTGCAACGCTCAGTACAAAGGTTGCCGCCAGCGCCGCAGCCATTGCTTTTCTCGCACGGCCGGAGCGAATAAAACTTAACATAAAAAAACCTCCTTCACCTTCACTCTGAAACTACTCAATATATATAATGACAAATGATACTGCTATATTGTCGATAGCACCTTTACCTGAAAATATTCCTGCTCCAGTTTCAGAATACTACTATTATAATGGACATTTTTCAGAAATGCAAACTTCATTTAAACAAATTTCGCCGCTTTTTCTTGCATTTTCTTCACTTAGCTTCGTCTCACAAATTTTGCTGACTGACCAGTCAGCTTTTGCTGTTTAACAGCTCTTTTTTCAGCAAAAATTTATGCAGATTGCCCAAAGCAAAACCCGATACCTGGTCTACGCCATCAATACGCTGCATCAAGAACAGGTTATCGCCTTCAATATACCATTCATCCGGCAGTCTGTCCTTATATACAACCTTCTTATTGGTATTCAGCAGATTAATCAGCGGCAGCAAATCCTTATCCTTGACGTTAAGCACTTCATCCAGTCTGATTTTTTCGGCAGTCTTTGGATTTACGTTCAGCTGATGATGGATAAAGCTGTTTTTACCGCTGATCAGCTGCAGGCTCAGAATCTGTTCATCGGCACGCATCACCTTAAAAGCCATATCTGCCTCACCCTTGTAAAAATGCTCCAGATAATCTTTGCATTCATCCTGCAGCAGCTTATTCATTTTATTTTGCAGCTCTACATCCTTGCCGGCAAAAACCGGGAAGGTCGCCTCACCGCCGGGAACTACCATCTTACGCACCAATATAGTACCGGCAGCAAAATCCTTGCCATCATTTACGGTATTATCCTTAGGCGTAGGCGCAAGCGTCATAATGGTCAGGGCAAACTGTTTCCATTCCTTAGTTTTCTTGTCCTGCTTCCAGATAGCGCCCACATCTGCCAGAGGCTGCTTTTTTTGCAGCAGCTGTTGACAGCCAAACAATTCATCTGCGCCGTCATTATCTACATCGTGTGCTACGAGAGAATGCAAGCCGCCATACTCCAGCTTGCCGTCTTCGACCACGCAGCCTGCTGCCGGGGTTAAATCAGATTTGTTCCCGTCAATTAAGGATACATGCATTTTGCCGTCCTTGGCAAAGGCTTGCGTTACCAGTCCCATGCTTTCGGCAGCTCCAAAGACCTCACGCACATTTTTCTTATTGGCAAAGGAAAGCACACGGTATTCGCTTGGCGCATGCCAATCTCCCTGAGCAGCACTCACCAGCAGCTGCTGTCTGGCGCTTTTGCCTGCCCACAGCTTAATAGGCTGCAGTTGGCAATTATACCCGCCCTTAATAGAAGGTGCATGAGCCGTCAAAAGCTTCTTGTCCTTATCCTTAATCATAATAAGCAGATCATTGGCGTAACCGTTAGGCAACCGGTCACCCCAAAGCTCGGCAGTAACAGTCTGCTCTGCTGTCAGCTGCAGCGGCACCTGCGCCAGAAGGGTGTCAGCTGCAGCAGCAATAGTGCTGCAGAAAAGTACACTGCTGCAGGCCAGGCCTTGCACCAACCATTTTATCTTCACGTCTTCACGTCCTTTCTTCAAACATACTATTATATTATAGCATTTTTTTGTTATAAGTAGCTGTTAAAACACAGATTTTTTACATAAAGGTACCCAAAACATCGGCAAATTCTGTTGCATTTCGTACAAAAAGGCTTTTTCTTATTTCTCAAAACGATTTTTTCATTAATATTACTGCTTTTTATTGTTAAATAGTGTAGAATAAAAGCGGTATTTTATGATTTTTTGGGAGAAGGGAAGGATTTATTAATGAAGAAAATTGTTGCTCTTCTGCTCAGCCTTTGCCTATTAGTATTAGCTGCAGGCTGTGGCGGTAACGATTCAAAAAAAGACACACCCAAAGAAAAAACTAAGGTAAGCCTTGGCATGCTGCGCCTGACAAGCAGCGCTCCTTTATTTATCGCTATGGATAAGGGCTTCTTTGCTGAAGAAGGTATTGAAATCGAACCACAATGGTTTGATGCCGCTCATCCGATTGCCGTATCCACTGCTTCCTCTAAGGTTGATGTCGGCGCTACCGGCATTACGGCCAGCCTCTATAACATGGCAGCCAACGGACAAAAGCTTGGCATTGTTGCGGATAAAGGACGTGAACAAAAAGGCTATTCCTCTTCTGCACTGCTTGTGACCACCGACAACTACAACGTCGGCGTAAAAAGCCTGAAGGATTTGAAGGGCAAGCGTATCGGTATTACGCAAAAGGGCTCTACCTTCCATTATATGCTTGGCAGAATGCTGGAAACCCAGGGCATGAGCCTCAATGATGTGGAAATTGTTCCCCTGAGCAAGCTCAGTGCTGTTATGGCTGCTTTGGAAAGCAAGCAGATTGATGGCTGCATCTTAAACGAGCCTAACATCACCAAGGTGCAAAAAGCAGGCTACGGCAAACTGGTCGTACAGGTTGGCGACGTTATTCCTTATCAGACCTCTGCTATTTTCTACTCACCTGACTTTATGAAGAATAAGGATGCGGCTGTACGCTTCATGCGTGCTTACAACAAAGCCTGCAACTATTACTACGAAGCTGCAGTAGAAAAGAAGGATGCCAAAAAGCTGGAAGAAGTTGTTAATATTGTAGCCAAATACGTTAAGGCTCCGGCTGAAGACATTAAAGCAGGCCTGCCCTATATTGACAAGGACGGCAAGCTGCTTGTCAGCGATATTGCAACCCAGATTAAATGGTATACCGACAACAAGATGATTTCCGGCACACTGGATGCGAAGGATGTTGCCAACACCAGCTTTCTGGATGAAGCAATGAAGAAATAAACTATTGTATTAAAGCAAGACTGGCGTAAATGTAACAGCTGCAAAATGCGTTGACGATGCTTTAGCACCAAAACGCTGCGACTGATATATTAGCGCCAGTCTTTTTGGAGGATGGTAGAAAATGAAATTAGAAATCGCAAATATCTGCAAGGATTTCACCACCACCAGCGGTAAGCTGCTTCCTGTTTTGCAGGATATTAACCTCAGCATTAATAAGGAAGAATTTGTAGCATTGGTAGGACCGTCCGGCTGTGGTAAATCAACCTTGCTCAATATAACCGCCGGACTTTTGGAACCCACAAGCGGTAACGTAAAATTTACTGATGTCGCCGCGGGCTATGAGCCTCGCATGAGTATCGTCTTTCAGGAAACGGGCCTCTTCCCCTGGCGTAATGTGCATGATAATATTGCCTTCGGTTTGGAAACAGCAGGCATGAAAGCAGATGAAAAGGAAGCACGCATTAAGCATTACATTGAGCTTGTAGGCTTAAAGGGCTTTGAAAAATCCTTCCCGCACCAATTAAGCGGCGGTATGCGTCAGCGCGTTGGCATTGCCCGTGCTTTAGCTATCGAGCCTGACCTGCTGCTGATGGATGAGCCGTTTTCTGCCTTGGATGCGCAAACACGCACCATCATGCAGGAGGAGCTGGTAACGCTGTGGGAAAAGACGCGTCTGACCACGCTATATGTTACACATAATATTCAGGAGGCAGTAATGCTTGCTGACAGAGTTGTACTGCTTTCGAGACGCCCCGGAAAGGTTAGCAAAATACTGCAGATTACCATTCCGCGTGCCGAGCGTGCTAAGCCTGAGCATACAGGCGAAATTGCGGAATTTGTCCGTATCATCTGGGAGCATATCAGCAAGGATGCGCGTGCTGCATTAATGGAGGTGGAAGACAATGCCTGAAAAGAAAACTGCTGCGAGCGCAGCTAACGAATATATCGTACGCAACCGTATGACGCATTGGCAAAAGACCTATCCGCATTGGGTAAGCGTTGTTTCCATCATCATCCTGCTGCTCTTTTGGGAGGCTATCTGCCGCTGCGGCCTGGTTTCTTCTCTGTTTTTGCCGGCACCGAGCCAGATTATCAGCGCCCTGCTTACCATGCTTGCTGACGGTGAAATCGGCGTAAGCCTGGCAGCCAGCATGTACCGTATCCTAATCGGTTTTGCTGTCGGCAGCCTTATCGGCCTTGCAGTCGGTCTTGTTACCGGTACCTCGGCACTGGCAGATAAAATCGGTAATCCTGTTGTCAACGCTCTTTATCCTATCCCTAAAATCGCTTTGCTGCCGTTGTTCATTCTTTGGCTGGGAATCGGCGAGCTGTCGAAGGTAACGATTATTGCGCTCGGCGTTTTCTTTCCGGTAGCAATGAACACATACAGCGGTGTCAAAAATGTTGATACACTGCTTATCAAGGTTGCAGTCAGCTTTAACGCCAGCTGGTGGAAAACGATGAAAAGTGTTGTTCTGCCTAACGCCTTACCTATGATTTTCGCAGGTCTGCGCCTTGCCGCCGGCACATCTCTGCTGCTGCTGGTAGCAGCAGAGATGATTGCCGCCCAGGTCGGCATCGGCGCCCTCATCCTGCATTACGGCGATTTGATGATTACCGACCGCTTGATGGCCGGAGTTATTGTATTATCCTTGCTCGGCCTGCTCTTTAACCTTTTCCTGCAATGGTTGGAGCGAAAGGCTATCCCCTGGAAAAACTGATAAAAGCACAAAAGCACTGTCTGCTCACTGATATTCTTATATCAGATAGAGCTGACAGTGCTTTTTCTTTTTCTGCTAAAATCTTACAACAGCTTCTTAAAATACTGTTACGCTGATACACAAAAACTGCTTTCTGCTAAGCTATTACTGCAGCCTTGCCGAAGCCTCTTTTAAGACTGCTGTCACGGTTTCCGGCGGCAGCTCGCCTATCTTCTTGATCAGTTCAGGCTGCTTGGGGTGTTCGGCAATAACCTTCTCCATCAACACCATGTCCAGCCAATGGCCGTGCTTGAAGCCTGTATTATTGAAGGTACCAATAATTTTATAGCCACACGCCTCATGCATTTTGACGCTGTGCTCATTGCTGGCAGTAATGCAGGCATAGGTCACAACTATTCCCTGCAGGCGCAGTAAAGCTTCCAGCGCCGTGTACATCACCTTGCCCAATCCGTGTCCCTGACCCTCAGGTGCCAGATAAATCGTTACCGCGGCACCCCACTGATAGGCAGCACGCTGCATATAAGGATGGGCATAAACATAACCCAACAGTCTGCCATCATACTCACAAACTATATAAGGATAGTGCGCAGAAATATTTTTGATTCGCTCTGTAAATTCTTCTATAGACGGCTCCTCATATTCAAATGACACATCGCTGAGCGTCCTGTCATTGCTAATAACAAAGGGCGCGTAAATTTCCAGCAGCTTTTCTGCATCGTCAGGCTTCGCAAGGCGAAGCGTATACTTCATCGACATTTTATCGCTCCACCTTTACTTCAAACATTCTGCTCCACGGCAGCGTAAATTTATATTCTTCGGCAGTGTTGCCCATATACGGCTTGCTTACCTTGTTGATTTCCCGAGTAATACATGCTTCCGCCGCAGTACGCTGCTCCTCATTCAGTCCGCTGTTGGGCCAATAGTTAGGCCAGATAAGCTGCTGATAGGTTTGCATGCGCACATTCGCCTGATATGCCCAATCATCAAGATAACGCACATTAAGCAAATCTTCTCTTGCTTCCGGCGTTAACTGCTTATACAGCAGTCCCTGCGCCAGAGCAAAGCCCAAGCTGTTGCCCGCGGTATTCCAACCGCCGTAGGATGCCAGACGATAAGCGAGCTGTTTATCAAACAATGTCTTTACCAAAGCATTGTCCGCACCATTGCCAAAGCGAATGTCCGCCACAGTCACAGGATGATTATGCTTAAGAATGCGTTCAACCTTATTGACGAAATTTACGGTAGCAGGCAATGCCTTATAGCTGTTGCTTGCATCGGATGCCTCATGCGTCACACCATCGGCAGGAGTGTTGACTGCCAAAACCAAATCCGCATTTTTGCGCGAATATACTGGGAAGGCACCTGCCGCGTAGATATGCTGCTTAGCGCTCACGGCCACAGTATCATCCTCGTAGGTAGGCACAGTTTTACCGCCCTTGCCTGCAGCATAGGTTACATTTACCAAAGGCAGCTCATACTGCAGACGGTTGGCAGCACGGCTCAAAAGCAGCAGGCCAAGCTGATCTGCGCCAGCGAAGAAACGGATTTTCTCCTTCGGCAGCTCATTTACCAGAATATCCATCTCGCGTGCTTCCCTATGTGCCTGAGAATAGGCTGCAGTATCATCACGTCCGATAAGCATATAGTCAAAATCGCCGCTTTCCACACCATGCAACAAAAGCTCTGTGGCGCGGATATTGTTGTTACGGCGTGTAAACATATCAGCAAGTATTTCCCGGGGAATGCTGCTGCGCAGTTCCGCCAGCTCCTTGACCTCTTTACGCTTAATCTGCTTAAGCTCCAGCTTGTCCTCCAGCTCTCCCAAACGGAAAATCTTAGGACCCCATTCCTTATAATATGCAGGCTCTGTCGGCGCACTGCTGGCCTTAGGCGAACGCATAATAGTGGTAAAAACATAAACCTTCTGCCCACTATGCTGCTTTTTCAGCTCTACCAAGCGTTCGGCACGCTGCTGCAGAAGCTCCGGCGAGATTTCATGCGTACGCGACGCTACCAGGCCGCCATAAAGCAAAGCATCGGAAGAAGCAACAATGGCTACCGATTCACCGGCCTTAGCCTCTAGCCAGTTAAAAAGCTTTTCCGGCTGCCCTGCTGACTGAGCATCGGCAATATATTCGGCCGGCGGCAGCTGTACATCCCAGCCTGCAGCCTGCATCGTCTGCACTGTGTAATCAAGGCACACCGGTCTGTTGTCCATGGGTATATATAACAGAGTGCCCTTAGCGGCAAATGCTGTATGAGTAGTCAACAGTAAAGCGCAAAGCAAAACACTTCGCAAAACCTTCATCATTTTTATCACTACCTTTAACTCTTTCTAAGCAGAGATATTCCTCGCCTTAATAGAATTTCTACAGCAATCAATAAAATTCCTGCGTTGACTTATAATTTCTTCTTGCATCTCTCGGTTATAATAAAAGCTCATCGCAAAACAAAAGCTCCCTGCTTCAAGGTATACCTTGAAACAGAGAGCAAAGCTACGTTATAAAATTAGCTTAAGCGTTAGCAAATCTGCTTAAGAAATCCTGGGTACGTTTATTCTTCGGATGCGTAAACAGCTCCTGCGGCTCGCCTTCCTCAGCAATTACGCCTTGGTCGATAAAGATAACACGGTTAGAAACGTCACGGGCAAAAGCCATCTCATGAGTTACGATAACCATCGTCAGGCCTTCCTTAGCCAGGTCGCGGATAACGCGCAGAACCTCGCCAACCATTTCCGGGTCCAATGCGCTTGTCGGCTCGTCCATCAAAAGAACCTCCGGCTCCAGCGCCAGCGCACGTGCGATTGCCACACGCTGCTTCTGACCGCCGCTCAGCTGGTGCGGTTTGGCATTTACATAAGTATCCATACCAACATGCTTCAGATATTTCAGTGCAGTTGTGCGAGCTTCCTCCTTGCTTTTGCCAAGGACCTTAACCTGACCGACCATGCAGTTTTCCAGTACAGTCATATTATTAAACAGGTTGAAGGATTGGAATACCATGCCTACCTTAGTACGATACATAGTGAGCTTTTTGAAAGCTTCATTTACATCCGTACCACGGTAATCAATAGTGCCGGCAGTCGGATGCTCCAAATAGTTCACGCAGCGGATGAGCGTAGACTTGCCGCTGCCGGAAGGGCCGATGATGCAGACAACATCACCGCGACGTACATCAAAGCTGATGCCCTTTAAAATTTCACGCTCGCCAAAGCTTTTCTTTAAATCATGGACTGATAGCAAAAGTTCCTTTTCCATAGCTTAGTACCGTCCTTTCGGCTTCTTAGTAGGCAGAGGAATATCACCGCAGGGATCCATCATCGGGTCATAGGTAACCAGCTGATAATCCTTAGGGCCATCCATCTTGCTTTCCAACCAGCGCAGCAGGCGGGAAGCGGTAAAGGTCATAATAAAGTAAATTACGCAGGTAATGAAGAAAATTTCAAAGTATTTGTAGTACACGCCTGCAGCAGACTTGGAAGCAAAATACAGCTCTGTTACGGAAATAACGTTCAATACAGAGGTATCCTTAATATTGATAATCAGGTTGTTGCCCAGCTGCGGCATAACGTTGCGCAGAGCCTGCGGCAGAATAACGCAGCGCATAGTCTGGATATGATCCATACCGATAGCAATTGCTGCTTCCTTTTGTCCCGGGTCAACAGATTCAATACCGCCACGCACAGTTTCTGCCATGTATGCACCGGTATTGATAGAAACAACCAAAAAGCCGGCAAACAGCGGTGACATATCGATATCAAACAGGCTCATTGCACCGTAATAAACAACCATAGCCTGTACAATCATAGGTGTACCGCGAAATACCTCTACGTAAGCGTCTAATAAGCGCTGCAAACAGCGCACCAAAGTTCTCTTAACCTTGCTGTCATTATCCTCCAAAGGAATTGTTTGGATAACACCGACAATAAGGCCGATAATACAACCGATAAATGTGCCTACTACTGCCAGCAGGAGAGTGACAACCGCGCCCTTCAGCAGGACAGAGCCATATTGCTGCAGCAGGTAAACTACCCAGCCAAAAAATGTTTCCGGCATTACATACACCACCTTAATTTAATACAAAAAGAGGCGACAAGCGCCGCCCCTTGCAAATGGCGTAACTCGTTATTGCAACGCAGCTATTCCATTCCTATACAGCTTATTTTGCCAAAGGCTGTTTCTTAATAGCTTCATCCATAATTTTGTTGAAGTCAGCCTCGGTCATACCGCTCAGAACCTTGTTCATAGCGTCTGCCAGTTCCTTGTTGCCTTTTTTAATAGCAATGCCGATTTCAACATCCTCTTTGGAGGTTTTGAAGCCTTTGTCTTCAGGGAAGGTTACCATGGTCAGATCAGGGTTAGCAAAAGCAGCAGCCTTAGCAGTCGGGATATCGGTTACAATCAGGTTGCATTTACCGGATTTCAGAGCAACAATCATGCCAGGAACATTGTCGATAGCAGGCAACTTTTTAACGTCCGGAACCTGGTCAATCTGGTCATACCAGATGGTATTCAGCTGAGAGGTAGCAACGGAGCCTTTAAGGTCGGCAACGCTCTTAGCCTGAGCTTGCGGAGAATCCTTTTTAACCAGAGCTACTACAGTTGCATAGTAGTAAGGTTTAGTGAAGTCAACAGACTCTTTACGTTTGGAGGTAATGGACATGCCGGCAATTGCAGCGTCAATTTTGCCGCTTACTACTGCGGGAGCAAGGCCATCCCATTCAATTTTGTGAATTTCCAGATCAGCGCCCATGGAATCAGCTAATTTTTTAGCAATCATAACGTCATAACCGTAAGCATATTCGTTAGAGCCGGCGATTTTTACAGCGCCGCCGTCAGCAGACGGTTGGGACCAGTTGTACGGAGCGTATGCGCATTCCATACCAACCTTCAATACCTTTTTGCCGCTGTCAGCTTTTTTATCGCTACCGCCGCAGCCTGCGGTAACAGCCATTGCAACAACCATAGCGCCGCACAGAGCAGCTTTTAAAAATTTCTTCAAGTTCATCAAGAACACACCTTTCATTGTGAAATTGTCTATTAAACTATGTAATACTTTACTATATTGCTGTCAAAAAAGCAAGCTTTACAGCAAAGATATAATGTATACATAAGCCTTGTACATGAAAGCCGTACTATCTCCCTCAAGACACAGTACGGCTTGAAATGCTTAAGCTTATTTTTTCAGTCCGTTAATAATACGTTCCATAGCTTCGATGGTATTTTCACGGCTGCCGAAAGCAGTCAGGCGGAAGAAGCCTTCGCCCATTTTGCCGAAGCCTGCGCCAGGAGTTCCTACAACCTGCAGTTTTTCCAGCAGGAAGTCAAAGAATTCCCAGGAGCTCATGCCGTTCGGGCATTGCAGCCAGATGTACGGAGAATGTACGCCGCCATAATATTTAATGCCAACCTTATCAAAGCCTTCCATGATAATACGTGCATTTTCCTGATAGTAAGCAATGCTTTCGCGGCATTGTTTAATGCCTTCTTCGCTGAACACCGCCTCTGCACCGCGTTGGATGATGTAAGGAACACCATTGAACTTAGTGGTCTGGCGACGCAGCCACATTTTGTTCAGTTCCATTTCCTTGCCACTTTCGGTTTTACGAACCAGTGCATGAGGAACAACGGTATAACCGCAACGGGTACCGGTAAAGCCGGCAGTCTTGGACAGAGAGCACAGCTCAATAGCGCATTTTTTAGCATCTTCGATAACGAAAATGCTGCGCGGAATTGCCGGATCGGTTACATATGCTTCATAAGCAGCATCGTACAAAATAACAGCATCGTTTTTCAGTGCATAAGCAACCCACTCTTCCAACTGCTCTTTGTTATAAGCAGAGCCGGTCGGGTTGTTAGGAGAGCACAGATAAATTACGTCAGCCTTTACCTTTTCGTCCGGCATCGGCAGGAAATCATTTTCCGGCTTGCCTTCCATATAAATAATGTGACGGCCGCACATAATGTTGGTATCCAGATATACAGGGTATACCGGGTCAGGAATCAGGATAGTGTTTGCATTGCTGAAAATATCGGTGATATTAGCGCAATCGCTCTTTGCACCGTCGCTGATAAAAATTTCATCGCTTTCCAGGGTAACGCCGAAGGAAGCATAATATTTTACCAGTGCTGCATGCAGAAAATCATAGCCCTGTTCAGGACCATAGCCACGGAATGTAGACTGTACGCCCATTTCTGCTACAGCCTTCGCCATTGCATCAACAACACATTTTGCCAGCGGCAGGGTAACGTCACCAATGCCCAGGCGGATAATCTTTTTGTCTGGATGTGCCTCAGCATATGCGCTTACCTTGTGCGCAATATCAGCAAAAAGAAAGCTTTCTTTTAAGTTACAATAGTTTTCGTTTACAAATGCCATTGAAAAACCCCCATTATTAAAATCATTTTAAATTTATAGCAAACGCCTGAAAAATTACTAGCTGCAAGCATTGCGATACCTGCAGCCAGTAGTTCAAGCAATTTGTTTACTCGTTGATAACGCTCTCAGGAATATCAATTACGCCGTCAAATACTGCGACTGCGTTGCCCTCCAGGGTAACATGGTCATTCAGCTCATGCGTAACCTTGAGCAGACCGCCTTTGCAATGTACATTGAGCGGTTCGCCCTTCTTGCCTGCTTTGTTCAGCATAATGCAGGCTACGGTAACAGCGCTCGCACCGGTGCCGCAGGCCCAGGTTTCGCCGCTGCCACGCTCCCAAACGCGGAACTTAACTGTGTTTTTGTCCAAAACCTGTACAAATTCAGTATTCACGCCTTCCGGGAACAGCTTATGATGTTCAAATTGCGGTCCCAGCTCCTCCAGATTCAGGCTGTCCACATCATCCACAAAGGTAACAAAGTGCGGATTGCCCATAGAAATTGCCGTACCGTTATAGAAAACCTTTTCTTTGGTTACATCATCATGATTATCATTCAGAACAATTGCCTGGTCAACGAAAATATAATGGTCGCAGTTCATCGGAATTTCGGTAGCACGGAAAACAGGCTTGCCCATATCTACCTTCGCACCTACAACCTCACCGTTTTCGACAACCATTTCAATTTCCTTTACACCGGAAAGTGTTTCCAGCGTAATAGTAGTTTTATCGGTCAGACCTTTGTCATGCACAAATTTAGCTACGCAGCGCACGCCGTTACCGCACATCTTGCCTTCGCTGCGGTCAGCGTTGAACATACGCATTTTGAAATCAGCAACGTCAGATTTGCAAACGCAGATAAGACCGTCACTGCCAATACCAAAGCGTCTATGACTTACATATTCGGAAATAGCGCCCGGGTTCGGCAGCATCTCCTTGGTGCAGTCTACATAGACATAATCATTACCAGCACCATGCATTTTTGTAAATTCTATTTTCATGGCCCTTCCTCCTTTGAATCCTCTTTACTCATTATAACAAAAATATACTGAAATTCCAACCGGATAAACAATAAAGTTAGCATTAGCGCACAAAAAAGCCGGCACATTTGCATACCGGCATATTACAATGAGCAGTATTTCCTTTTTATCAGCAATATATTCACTTACAACAGCATTTTACAGCAAAAATTGCGCCTTAAATTATTTATGCAAATCTTTTAGACGGTCTGCACCACATCAGCGCAGCAAAAATCAGCACAGCGGTCACACCCATGCTTACAGGATAAACATACATTAAGGTACGGAAATCATGATACACCGGGAAAACAAAGGCAACCCACAAGAAGCGTACACCGCAGACACCTAAAATCGTAAGCAGTGACGGTAAAAACGATATGCCGAAGCCACGCAGATAACCGGACATAACATCATACGAAAGGCTGAAAATGTAGGCACAGAATACAATAGAAGCCCTGATATAACCAAGCCTGATAACCTCGCTGTCATCATTGATGAGCGCAATAAGCCTGTCTCCGAAGAGAAATACGATAAGCATACAAAAGCCTGTACAGATAACATCCTCCAGCAGGCATAAGCGTAAAATCTCACGGCAGCGGGCCATCTGTCTGGCGCCATAATTCTGTCCGACAAAGGTCGTACACGCCTGTGTAAAGGAGCTGAAGATACTGAATGCTACCATTTCCAGAATCAGTGAAGCACTAGAGGCTGCAATGACCTCTGTTCCCAGGCTGTTGATAGCCCCCTGAATAACAACATTCGCCAAGCTGAAAACTGCGCCTTGGATGCCTGCAGGCAAGCCGATGCTTACAATTTCTTTCAGCGTAGGCATATCAAGGTGCAGCTTACTCCATTCCAATTTAATTATAGAATTTGTTTTCAGCAATAAGCGAAGCAGAATCAAAGCAGAAACCGCGTTAGCCAACACTGTAGCAATCGCTACACCGGTAACATCCAGCTTGCATACGCAGACGAAGAATAAATCCAGCACAATATTAACCAGGCTGGCTGCAATAAGCGCCATCAACGGTTTTTGCGTTTCACCGATACTGCGGAAAATAGCAGCTTCAAAATTATACAGCAAAATAATCGGCATACCTAAAAAATATATTCTGAGGTACATCACAGCTGAAGGTAAAACTTCTGCCGGAATTTCCAGCAAACCTAAAATCGGCACAACAGCAAACTGTGCAAAAACAGCAACCGCAATACCGATAATCAGCGAAAGCAGTACAGCAGTATGCACCGCCTTCTTTACGCCTTCCGTATCACGTCTGCCGATAGACTGCGCAATAACAACATTAGAGCCCAAGGCCAGGCCCAAGAACAGAAAAATAATCATACCGATAATCGGCAAATCTGTTCCTACGGCAGCCATTGCCGCTGTTCTGTCGCTGTTAGCAAAGTTGCCGGCAATTACTACGTCTGTCGCCGTAAAAAACTGCTCCAGGATAGCTGTTGCAGCTACCGGCATAGAAAATTTAAATATTTTATCCCATAAGGAACCATTAAGCATGTCCATGCTTGTCCGCATATCTTCAATACCTTCTCTTTCTTTTATCTAGTGATAGATATTATAATACTAAATTTAGGCAATAGCAAATTGATATTTTCTATGCCCGGTTATAGTTATAAGGCATATGATAAGCAATGCTTAACATACAAAAAGCCGATACATTTCTGTATCAGCTTTTCGTTCATAAAATATTTCATTTAAGCAGTCTGTTTACGCATATAAGTACGCATAACCAGCAATGTTACGAATAATAAGCACAGCGTAATCGGCAAAGCAATAAGCGCCAAAGAGCTTTCCGTAAAGTACGCAATACCGCCTGCAATCAGATAACCGGCAACAGACACGGAAGCTGCAGTCAATGCATAGGGCAGTTGGGTAGAAACGTGGTTAACGTGGTCGGAATGCGCACCAGCGGATGCCATAATCGTTGTATCGCTGATAGGCGAGCAGTGGTCACCGCATACCGCGCCGCTCAGGCAGGCAGCAATAGAAATAATCAGCATTTCATAGGTATCTCCGGAACCGAAAACGTTGCAAACAACAGGAATCAGAATAGAGAAAGTACCCCAGCTTGTACCGGTAGAGAACGCAAGGAACATAGCAACAACAAAGATAATTGTCGGCAGGAACATTTTCAGGATACCAGCAGAGTTTGCAACAAGATCATGCACATAGAACTTTGCACCCAAAAGACCGGTCATACCGGACAGAGTCCAAGCCATGGTCAGAATCATAATCGGCGCAACCATTGCTCTGAAGCCTGCAGGAATACACTCAGTAAATTCCTTAAAGGTCATTACGTTGCGCACCATGTAGAAGCAGAAGGTAAAGAAGAAGGTTGCCATGCTGCCGAGTACCAGGCCTTTAGGAGCGTCAGCACCTGCAAAAGCATCAACAAAGCTTTCGCCTGTGAAGAAGCCACCGCTATAAATCATACCGATAATGCAGCAGATAATAAGTACAATTACAGGCAGTACAAGGTCAATAACCGCACCATTAGGCTTATCGGTATTGTCATCATCATCACCATACGGACGAGCAGCAGTAGTAAACAGGTCACCCTTATTTGCGTTATCCTCATGAACCTTCATGCTGCCGAAATCAAATTTCATGATGGTCAAAAGAAGCATCATAGCTAAGGTAGTAATTGCGTAGAAGTTATACGGAATAGTCTGCAGGAACATGTTAAAGCCGTTAATATCAGAGCCTTTAGGTACTGATGAGGTTACAGCTGCAGCCCAGCTGGAAACCGGCGCAATAATACAAATCGGCGCAGCAGTTGCGTCAATAAGATATGCCAGCTTTGCACGGCTAACCTGATGTCTGTCGGTAACAGGACGCATTACGGAACCAACAGTCAGACAGTTGAAATAGTCATCGACAAAAATAAGTACACCCAGTGCAATGGTAGCGAGCTGCGCACCAACGCGGGTCTTGATATTTTTAGAAGCCCACTGACCGAAAGCAGCACTGCCGCCAACCTTGTTCATAAGAGCTACCATGATACCAAGAATAACCAAAAATACCATAATACCAACGTTACCGCTATCCGACAGCTTGGTAATCATGCCGCCGTTTTCATTGTAAAGCATAGTATTTAAACCAAGCTCAAGATTACCGTTGGAATATAACAGTGCACCGATTGCGATACCTACGAACAAAGAAGAATATACTTCCTTAGTAATCAAGGCCAAAGCAATTGCGATAACCGGAGGCAGCAAAGCGCCGATAGTCGAATATATGGCAGGCTTATAGGTTTCAGGATCAACAGTGTTAGGATGCTGTCCGCTTATATAAAATAGGCCAGCCATGATAACAAGCAGTATCGCCAAAAATAAGTAATTGTTTTTTCTCATCTAATTAATCACTCCATAATTTTTTTCTAAAAAGTCCGAAAAAATTATATCATGATTACGTAACTAAAAGCAAGTGTATTATTAAAAATCGCTGACAAATTGTTAAAAAATATACATTGTTGTCTAAATAAGTGCAAAACAGGGCACTTTAACACTGGTTTATATTGCTTTAATGTCTATTCACAGTTGACAAATTTCGAGGCTTACAGAGCAGGCGCATATATTCTTTATTCGCGCATCCAAGAAGCGAGTATGCAGGACGATGCTAATTAATAATAAAGCAAGTTAATTGAGCGATGGATATATCGTGCAAGGAATAGCAATTTTAGCAAATGAGCATTTGGAACCATAGAAACAAGGGTATGTAACAAAATGTTACTCTCTGACAAATTTTACCGCAGTTTCGTACTGGTTCCATGCGAAATTTGCGTCGTACCCTTTGGGCACAGGAAAATTGCTGCTGACTGAAACGATATACCTCTCGCGAAGATGAAAAGTACAGTAGTAGGCCTGACACATGCTTGTGCGTCGTTTCACTCCTTCAAGCATGGCTATCTATCCCTCCAAAAATACTCCCTATTCGGTCGCATTTTCGGAGAAAGCTCCACCTTTTCGATTTCTCACGTCGCAAAGCTCGTGACAAATCGGGTGTCGCTTCTCAATCGCAAGCGATACGCCTCGCCGCTTACACGTCTATGCGTCGCATAGCTCCTTTAGACGTGGCGGCTGGGCAGCCAGGCCCGCGACTGGTCATAAGATAGCTGACGGTAAAAGAAAAAAGACATGTCACATGACATGTCTTTTTTCTAACCGGCAGCTATCTATCCTCCCAGGCCGCTTCCAGCCAAGTACTTTCGACGTATAAGGGCTTAACTACTGTGTTCGGGATGGGAACAGGTGGATCCCCTTAGCCATCACCACCGGATTATTTAATTTTGAGGTTGTACCCTCAAAACTTCAACAGAAGAATTTCTTTAACTTCAGGCTTACTTCTTAAGTCAAGCCCTCGACATATTAGTATCGGTCCGCTGAATACATTACTGTACTTACACTCCCGACCTATCAACCTCGTCTTCTCCAAGGTGTCTTACTAGATTACTCTATGAGAGATCTCATCTTAAGGCTGGTTTCACGCTTAGATGCTTTCAGCGTTTATCCTTTCCGAACGTAGCTACCCAACTATACCTCTGGCGAGATAATTGGTACACCATTGGTTCGTCCACTCCGGTCCTCTCGTACTAGGAGCAGCCCCCTTCAAATCTCTTGCGCCCGCGATGGATAGGGACCGAACTGTCTCACGACGTTCTGAACCCAGCTCACGTACCACTTTAATGGGCGAACAGCCCAACCCTTGGGACCTGCTCCAGCCCCAGGATGTGATGAGCCGACATCGAGGTGCCAAACCTCCCCGTCGATATGGACTCTTGGGAGAGATTAGCCTGTTATCCCCAGGGTAGCTTTTATCCGTTGAGCGATGGCCCTTCCACTCGGAACCACCGGATCACTAAGCCCTACTTTCGTACCTGCTCGTCGTGTCTGACTCGCAGTCAAGCTCCCTTCTGCCTTTACACTCTTTGCGCGGTTTCCGTTCGCGCTGAGGGAACCTTTGGGCGCCTCCGTTACATTTTGGGAGGCGACCGCCCCAGTCAAACTGCCCGCCTGATACTGTCCTGAGAGTCGTTACTTCTTCAGTTAGAGGTCCAATAAATAAAGGGTGGTATCCCAAGGTTGACTCCATATCAGCTAACGCCAATACTTCTCCGTCTCCCACCTATCCTGTACGTTATTTACCGAACATCAATGTCAGGTTGCAGTAAAGCTCCATGGGGTCTTTCTGTCCAGTCGCGGGTAACCTGCATCTTCACAGGTACTTCAATTTCACCGGGTCCCTCGTTGAGACAGTGCCCAAGTCGTTACACCTTTCGTGCGGGTCGGAACTTACCCGACAAGGAATTTCGCTACCTTAGGACCGT
>ENA-OPSC01000552-OPSC01000552.1-human-gut-metagenome-genome-assembly--contig:-NODE-552-length-19753-cov-2.352929_pt1 | contig 19753 bp, 11 predicted proteins | sample MGYA00241800_ERZ501891 | MGnify/ENA primary metagenome ERZ501891 (study PRJEB25962, sample SAMEA2042407) | human gut metagenome | biome: human gut; feature: human-associated habitat; material: faeces...
ACTGCAATAAATCGGCGTGCCGTAGCCGTTCATCTCCCAGTCGCCCGGCACGGGAAACGTGGTCCAGCCACTGTCGTTGAAGTCGGTCTGATAAAAAATCTCCGGCTGCATGTCGGGCGTCTTGGTCCAGTTGAACTTCCACTGTCCGTCGAGCGTCATGGTCATGTCGCCCGGAGCAGTAAGATATGGCGTAAACGCCGCCCTTGCCGGTTCGCGGTTTATAGAGAGCACATACTGGTTTTCCCAGTCGTGGCCTTGTGCCATTGCCATGCACGAGCATAAGGCAAGTGTGGCTGTCATCAGGATGTTTCTCATTTGTCTGTATCTTCTTTTATGTTATTTTTCCGAGTTTCGGTGCATCGTTGTCATGCGTCCTTGTCATGTATCTTTCCTTTTAAGTTTTGCGATACATGTCAGCCGTTTTGTAAAAGGCGTCCTTTTGCATCCTAAAAGGTATGCTTTTACCGTCTAAAAGGGCATCTTTTGCAGTCTAAAAGACGGCCTTTTGCAACGTGTTGAAAATCAGCGAGTTGTGCATCCGATTAAAAACGTTGCTGCCGCAACGGCAACACAGCCCTTCAACAGCAGTAGGGCCGTATGCCGTGGCGGCTTGAGTTGGCAGCCGGCAGAGCCGGTCTTTATTCGATAGTCAGTTTGTCAAACAACATTTTCTCAATGCCTTCGCCGCTCAGTGTCACTATGTAGCTGCCGGCATTGGTCTGCGAGCCGGTGGTGATGCTGGTGTTGCGCCTCTTGGTTTTCTTTTCAGGCGTCTTTACGAACGTTATGTCGTCTTCCTTATACACCACGCCGTTGAGGTCGGTTATCTTCACGTGCAGCGTGCGCTCGGCCTCGGGGTTGTAGTAGCGGAAGCGCAGGGCATAAACCTTTGCCACACCTACGTTGTAGTTCCATGTCATCACTCCGTTGTTTATCATTCCCTCCACGCTTATCGAGCTGTTGCTGCGCGGCGGCAGCAGGCTGTCGGGCGTGTTGGTGAGTATGTCGCTGTCAAAGTTTTTCCACATCTCCGGCTCGTTCTCCTCGGGATAGTCGGCAGCCGCAGTAGAGTCTGTTGTGGCTATGGCTATGGCCGATATTATGGCCTGTCCGGCGTTCACCTTGGGGAAGTTGATGTTTATGCGGTAGTCAGAGTTGTGTATGTTCACCACGCGCTTGTATGGCTTGGCATACCTTGCCTGTGCCCAGAGGTCGAGGTTTCTGATATACGTGCTGTCGTTGATGCCCACGTCAAACAGGCGCAGACCTTCGCAGTCGGTTGTCTCGCTTGCGCCTGCTCCATACCACGGCTCAATGAAATAGAGCTCTATGCGGTAGTTGCCCGGCTTGGCGGGAAGCTGTATGACAGCTCGTGGCGGCCGAAGCGCGATGTGCGGAACAGAGGCGACACGGCAAGGCCGTTGTTGCATGTCTGGCTGGCCTGATACGGACTGGCCTCCTTGGGGAACTTGCTGCCCCATGATTTAGACCATTTTGTGTTGTCCTGCATCCACACCGTGCCAAACTTGTCGGTGTAAGAGTCGCCGCCGCAGTTGATGTTGTAAAGATAGTTATAGCCTTTCAGGGGCTTCAGCATGCTTTCGTCCCAGCCCTTGTATGACGGCAGGGCTATCGAGTCTTCTGCCACGGCCTTGCCGTTGTGATATGCCGTAGCCTTGATGATGTCGCCGTCGAGGCTTATGCCTGTCCATCTGAAGAGCGACGTCGTGTCGGCCTTCACCTTAGTTTCGGCCCACTTGCCGCAGCTCAGTCTTACAGAGTCGCAGTTGCTGTAGACGCGCACGCTGTCTTCAGAGATGTTAGGCACGATATATACTGTCTGTTCGTCGTCGGCATTGACATAGCGCGACTTATACATATAGAAGGCGTCTGTAGGCTGCTCCCATGTGGTGAAGAGTCCTTTGTGGTTAAACGGACCAACCTTGTCGATGCGTCGCAGACCCTCGTCGGGCTGACGGCGGCCGGGGTTGTCGTGGCTCTGCAGCACCCAGAGGAACTGTCCGCATACGCTGTCTTTTACGCTCTCGGCCAGCTGTGCCTTGCGCTCCAGTATGTCGCAGAATTTCTCCTCTGTGTATCTTTCGCCCGTATGGTTGCCCACGGTGCGCCATGCGCCATATTCGCCGTTTAGCAGCAGGTCGGGCTGTTTCAGCTCGTTGCCGTAGTTTTCAATCTTTCCTCCGTAGGTTCCGCTCCAGTTCTGCACCACGTTCCAGTCTGTACCTTCGCCTCCGTTGCATGTCGTTATCAGGCGCATGGTGCCGCATGTCGGGTCGAGCTTGCGTATTATGTCAGAACATTCCTTGGCAAAGTCGGCCGGCAGGGTGCTTTCGTTCTGCAGTCCCCACAGTATTATCGACGGCGAGTTGCGGCGCTCCTTCACCCATTGGATAAGATGGCGCTTGAAGCTCTCCCTGAACTGTGGCGTGTCATACCATATATGGGCTGAGAACTGCGGCCACCACAGCAGTCCCTCCTTGTCGATAAGCTCCTGATATCTGAGGTTGTGGGGCTGGTGGGCGTCTCTGAAGGCGTTGAATCCGGCGCTCTTAACCTCCTTTATGCGTGCGTCTATCTGCCTGTCGGAGAAAGCGTGGCTCTGTCCGAACATGTGTTCGTATTCGCATACGCCGTTGATAAACACGGGCTTGCCGTTCAGATAGAAGCGCTGATCGCCGTCGTTGCGTGTCAGCGGCCAGCTTGCCGTCCTTACTCCAAACGGAGTTACGAGGTCGTCGGTGGCCTTGTTGTTGCGCTTTATAATGCTGCTGAGCTTGTAGAGATAAGGCTTCTCTATGCTCCAAAGATTAGGATTGCTTATCTGAGCCGACTGTCTTATGGTCTTGGTCTCGCCCGGTTTCAGCGTTATGTTCTCTGTGAGGCGTATCACCTGCTTGCCGTTCTGCTCGCATATCTTGCTAGTCAGGCTTACAGAAGCGGTGTCAGTGCCGTAGTTGCGCACTTCGGTGTCTACGAATATGCTGTCGGCCGTGGCATTGTTCCATACGTGCACGCCGAAGGGTTCTATCCTCACTTTGTCTGTTATCTCAAGTACCACGGGGCGGTAAATGCCGAACGGCTGTGAACCTTCGCTGAAGCCCCATTCAGAGCTGCATCCGCCGCACACCCACGGCATGTCGGTTATGCCCTTCGGATGGTTCACCCTTACTTCAAGCTGGTTTTCGTCGCCCTTGCGTACATATTTTGTTATATCAATGGTTTTGGTCGTGCGGCCAATGTCGTAGGTTCCTATTTTCTTGCCGTTGAGCGTCACTTCGGCGTATGTTCCTACGCCCTCAAAGCGCAGGAAGTATTCTTTGCCCTCCATGTTGGGCGCAAGGAAAAACTTCTTGAAGTCGGCTCTGCCGTGCAGGTTGCCGTGCTCTTTCTGCAGCGCGCCGTAATAGTCGTCAAGATTGTAGGGTATGTCGGTTCTGAACTTGTTGCGGCCGTAGCTCACTTCCCAGTTGTCGTTGAGCGACGTTATAAAGCGCTTGCCCGTTGCGTTGGGCTTGGGGAAGCTGACTTCGCTCTGTCCCATGGGCTTGCTTGTTGCCAGGGCGATGCCTCGCTGTTCAGAGTTGTTTACGGCACAATAGAAGTGATATACCACGCCGTTATGGTAGATCACGGAGCTCTTGTGAGCGAACATTTCGTCGTAAGACTTCGACGGCACAATGAGGTCTTCGCCCTTCCAGTCGGTCCAGTGAATCATGTCGTAGCTGGCGGCGAAGGTGTTGAACGCGTTATATTCGCGTGTAGGATTGAAGGCCGAGAAGTAGAACATTACATACAGGTTGCCCATCTTCACTATCTGCGCGTCGCCGGTTATTGTTCCGTCGCTGTCGTGTGCGAATATGGGGTTGTCCTTGTATCTGTGCCACTTCCTCATGTCGTTCGAGAAGGCAATGCCTATGCGTTCGCCTTTTGGATGAGTGGCGTCTTTTCCGCCGGCATTGTAGAACATCATGAACTGGTAGCCAAATTTCTTTTTGTCTACTCTGTACACCGTACTCTTGTATTGAGTCAGCTGCTCCCACCATTGGGCATTCTTGTCGTCATACGACAGTATGGGCTTCTTGTAGGTTTCCCACAGGTGCGCCTTGGTGATGTCCTCCTTGGTTGAGGCCAGACCGATGCTCAGCGGAGCGTTCACGGCTTCGTAGCCGGTGCCCTGTCCGCCGATGTAAGTCATCCAATAGCGGTCCTTGAATTTCTCAATGTTGTAGCTGCCGCCCCATTCATAGTCGATAAGTGCCGGAAAACCGCCGCGCTGGTTCATGTCCCAGCCCTCGCTGCCGAATGCCAGTATGCGTCCGAGAGTGGTCCAGTGGAGCAGGTCGTCGCTCTTGGCAAGCCACGTCTCATAGCCCCTTCCGTTCGTGCCGTTAGAGCCGTTGTAGCACACATAGGTCATATACCAGCTGTTGCCTTCCCTGAACACGGTGGGGCAGTCTATTTTCCGGTCGTGGCTTTCGGGACCAGACCATATTTATACGGAGTTCGTGCGGCCTCGTACACCTTCTGCATCTCTTTCTGGCTCACGACAGTCTGCACAACGGGCTTTGCCTTTGTGCGTCGTCTGCTGCGGCTCTGTGCGTTTGCGTCGGTGCATATCAGCAGCATCAAAACTAACAGGATGTTCTTTACCATTATTATTCTTCAGCAGTGTTATTTCATGAATAGCCAGTCCACCTCGTTGCTGCCGCCGTTGAGTTTGGCATCTCTTATCTTGAGGTCTGTGGCTGTAAATCCGGCAACCATTATAATGCCCTTGGGCAGGTTTATCACGTGGCGTCCGGGGTTAAGATGATATGCATGAATGTTTACTATAGGCATGTTAGACATGCTTATGGCGTTGGTTATCAGCGCCTCAGCCTGTCCGAACTCGTTGCCGGTAGCGTCGGTCTCGAGTTTTGGAGGACTGGCAAACTTGTTCTGGTCGTCGATGAAGAAGCCTACAAGCATCTTGACGGGTTTGCTGGTCTCAAACTCAACCTTGCCTCCCACGATGCGCGTTGTGTCGCGGTTGAGCACAAGAGCCTTGAGTCCTTCAAGCTCAGGAGCAAGCGAATCGATAGCCTCGTCGCGGTTTTCAAACAGCTTGGCGCCCTTGGTCAGCGTAACGGTCTTGTAGTTGCTTATCAGTTTTACGTCAGCGTTTACGGCCTTGGGATACTTCTCATCCTTGCTGTTAGCATCATCTGGAGAAGTAAGCTTCACGATGTTGCTCTTCAGGCTGTTAAGCTCGTCCTCATAAACAGGAATCATCTCTTCCCATGTCTTGAACTTGCCTCCGTCACCGCCTACAGGTATACGGCGCTGTGAGGTCTGCATACTGTTGGCATAGAGATATGTGTCCTTTGTTCTCTCGGCCAGTTTCTTGTAGTATTCGTTGCTCCTCTCGAGCAGCGGAACGGCCTTTTTCAGGTATTCTACATCTTTGCTCCACTTGTAGTTGAGCACCTGTTGTGCGCCGAGAACCTTGTATTTAAACGAATATGCAAACTCTTTGTAGCACTCCATGTCGTTCACAAGACGCTCAAACTCGTCCTTGTTCTTTGTAATCTTGTCGCTGAGATTGCTTATTGCTGCCACAGCTTTGTCGCCGTGTTCAACACACTGGTCTACTATGTCAAGCGGAAGTTCGCCCACGTGCTTTTCGTGCTTCCATTCTTTCTCAACATATTCAATGAGCTTTTCGCCGGCAGGGCCACAGCTCTGGTAGAACTCCTCATAAACCGTATACTTATAAGGATTTACGAGCTGGCTGGCTTTCATGCCGAGCAACAGACACTGACGGTTGCCCTCTGTGATGCCGAATCGGCGTATAAGTTTAGGTGCAATCTCGCCGCTTTCGTCATAAGCCTTGAGAATATGTCTTGCAGTGAGCGTGTCTGTGCCGTAATAGTCAGCCAGAACCTTCTGCCAATACACGTTGTCATTGTCTCTCTGGCTCTTCCATGCGTAGCGTCCCCATGCCGAATACCACATCCAGTCGCGGTCTATCTGCAGCTGACGCTCACCGTTGGGGAGCTTGTCGGCTGTGTAAGGCCAGTCCCAGTAGTTAGCTTGAGGATAAAGGTGCAGACCGTTTGCGCCATGAACTCTGTGCATGGCTTTCACCGCCTTGTCGACAAAGGCAGGCGAGCTCCATCTCCACGGCTCGAGGTTGGCAAGAATATGCACGTTGCTTATGTGTATCGGAGCCACGCTGCTGAGCTGTCTCTGAGTCTCTCCCCATGGGCCTCCCGGCTCATATGTGGTGAGCGATTCGCCCGTATATTTTGTCATTGTGTAAATGTTCTTGTAGAGCGGAAGCGACTCACGCAACACGCGTGGACCGTCTGTATCGTGCGAACGCAGGATGATAGGCGGCTCATCTGTTCTGCCAGACGCTTTCAGACCGTCCTTAATGCCCGGTATGATGGTATTTTTCATCCATTCAACGTCGTCTTCTATCGTAGCCATAGCTTCGCCGAGGCATACAAGGAAGCCTACATTTGGGTATTTCTGGATAAATGCCGAAATGCTCTTGCGTGTGTAGTCGCTGATAAGCGGAGTGATGGGGCGGTTGCGGTCCTGTGTGGCGATGCCGTAATGGTCGGCAAAGGGTTTCGACAGAATGATGTTGTAGAACATCTGTATTACACGTATACCGCGCTTTGCAGCCTCTGTCGTAAGGAAGGAGAACATCTCCTGGTTCTTAGCCATTGTGGCATCGTCAACTTCGGCGGCAAAAGGATAGTCTTCAAGTTTTACAAGTGAAGCAAACGGATGGCCGTTCCACAGGAACACGGCGTTCATGTTGTCTGCTGCGAGCATGTCGAGATATTTTATCCACAGCTCCTTGTCGTAGAACCAAGGGAAGTTCTCGGGTGTGTAAGGATATTCGTAAACTTTGTGCCCTGGCAGGTAGACTGTCTTCTGAAGGCCCACGCATGCTCCGCGTATTTTCATTTCGGGTGCGTCAACGATGATTGTGGGTATTTCCAGGTTGCCGTTGAGCTTATAATACTCGAGCAGTCGGTTAGCGCCATATATGGCACCCGACGCGTCGTTGCCGATGATGTTTATCGTCTTGCCTTTTCTCTTTATTGTGAATCCTTCCTGCGGCAGGTCGACCGGATTTTCGGCCACACCGATTTTAATCTTGTATCCCTTTTGCATTGAAGGCACATAACTGTTGATCAGAGATGCCGCATACTCTGTCTGCGGCACTGCCGGGTTATGTTCTACTTTCGTTACAGAGGTTCCACAACTCGATAATGCTATCACCAGTCCTGATGCAATTATGCTTCGAATGTTTCTCATAATTTAATTGTAATTTCTTTTCCTGATGGTATTTCTATGTTTCTTTTTCCGTTTTCCAATATAAGCGTTCCATGGCCACCGTCACTCTTTACGGTAACCGAATTGCCGTCCATTTTCACGTAGATGGAGCCGAACGGAGCCGGCACGGTGCCTTCCATCCATTCGAGTCCGCCGAGAGCCGGTTCTATGGTATATTCCTCAAAGCCGGGCTTTGTGGGCTTCACGCCGAGATAATATTTGCCGAGCAGATATATCGGGCTTGCGCCCCATGCGTGGCAGAGACTCTTGCCGTATGGGCGGCCATACATCGCCAGTTTCTCGGTTCCGTGTTCGTCAGGGTTGTATTTCTCCCAGAATGATGTTGCACCTTCCTTGAGCATGCCTCCCCAATAGTCTTTTATCTCTTTCATAACCTTGTCCTGCTCGTTCAGCATGCACAGGGCTTCAAGTTCGTAGAAGCGCATGTAGGGTGTTGTTATTCTGAGAACGTCCTCGTTGAGGATTACAGAATTCTTCACGGTCTGCTGTCTTTCCTCGTCAAGATAGCCGAATATTATGGCGAACATGTTGGGGTAGCGGAACACGTCTTCGCTCTGCTTTCCGTTAAGACGGTTGTGTACGAGTGCCTGTTTATCGTCGTTCCAGAAGAACTGCATCAGTTTGTTGCCAAGTTCGTCGGCTTTTTCCTGATATACGTTTCCTTCCTCGTCGTTGCCGGTAAGTTTGGCCACGGCAGCAATAGCCTCAAGAGACTTTCTGAAAAGAATCTGCTCAAAGGCGAGCTGTCCGTGCTTGTCCATGGGTTTGTCTGCCCAGTCGACGAACACCCAGTCGCCGTCCATACCCTCAACCATGCCGTCTTCGTCTGTTCTGCCGAGCACGTAGTCCATGTAGGTCTTCATCGTAGGATATATCTGCGTGAGGAAATGGCGGTCGCCACTGTACAGATAATAATCGTATACAGAGTTAAACCAGAAGAAGGTATAGTCCATTATGGTGTTTATGTGGCTTGTTATCGGAGCCTTGCCTGCAAGCAGCCATGTGGTGCGTTTCACCATGTCGTTGTCATTGAACAGATAGTAGTTCATCAGATAGCTCTGTGTTGCATCGCCGCTCCACACCCATCTGTCGCGCTTTATGCCGTCAATGAAAAACTCGCGTGTGGTGAGCTGCATTGTGTATGCGCCGATTTCCCATATTCTGTTAAGTTCTTCATCGTTGCATCTGAACGTTCCTTTCTCTTCTTCGGGCATAAACTCATAGTCCATGCTTACACCGCTTACAGAGCATCCTTCTGTCTCAACGCAGATAAACCTGAATGCCTTGCTGTTGCCGAGCACGTATTCGTCAGCTATTTCTGCTGTCTGGTTTGTAGCCAAATCAGTTACTATGCCATTGCATACTTCAAGTTTGTCGAGTGTTTCACAGTGGTCTTTGTCCGTGGCTTCTTCCTTGCTCTCGCCGTAGTAGATGTTTATCGTGCCGTTGCCTTTTATGCCTTTCAGTATGGCATAGCCGAAAGTCTCTTTTCCGAAGTCGTATACGTTGCCGTCGGCAGCCACGGCTTCATGGCGTTCGCGCTCAAGTTTAAACTGTGACGGGCGTTGTTCTATATTGTCGAAGTTATAGAATCCTGCCGGCATATATACTGTAGACGACGTGTCGCTGGCCTTGCCGCTCTCGTCAATCCACTCTTTGTCCTCAAATGTTACGTTCCATGTGCCGTCTGTCTTCACCGTCTTTCCGTCAACATAAAGTGCCGGCGGGGTGCATTGGTTGTGCACCTTGATGTTTATGCGGTGCTTTCCTGCAGCCAAAGTAATTTTCTTGGGCATGCCGAAAAGCATCTTTCCGTTAATCTTTATGTTGTAAGAGCCTTCGGCCTCGATCTTCAGTTCTTCGTCTTCTGTAAGGTCAACGGTCTTGCTGAATTCTACGGTTACATAGTGGCTGTCCTGTTTCCAGAACGGCGGAAAATACGCACCGCGGTCTGTGCGGCGGTTGTTCATCGGAGCCATATCTCATAGTCGCCCGGATACCATATCCATGTTGCTTTATATGTTGTCGCCATATCTTTCTTTTGTTATTTGTTCAAGTGTTTTGCCCTGTGTCTTAGGTGCCCATACTGTGCCTATGATGAGGGATATTATGAAGAATGCCATCATTATATATCCTGCGATGGTGAAGCCTTCGCCGTTTTTGCCGTAGATGTGAACAAAGTAGAGTCCCCATACGGCTGATACGCCTCTTACGATGAAGAACATGATGCCCTGTGCCGCTGCCCTGTATTTGGCAGGGAACAGCTCTGATGCCCATAGTGCATAGAATGTCTGTACGGATATTCCGGCCTGGATTGCCCACAAAAGTGTGAACACAACGAGACCTGTCATGCTGGTGATGCCTATAGTTACAATAATCAACCAAGCCAAAACACCCATGCTTACGCCTATGGCAAAGAGCATGCGCTGGTTGACACGGTCGATAATCAGCGAGCAGACAAATGTCATGATGATGATGACCACCCACTGTCCGGCAGCAAACATGTTTGCCATCTCATTGCTGAGACCGCCTGCTGTCTCATATATGTGCGGCTGGAAGAAACCCATGACAGAACATACAAGGTTCCATGTGAGATACATTCCTGCCAAGAACAGCATAGAACGCACGCAAACCTTGTTTGAGAAGAGTTCGCCAAATGAAGAGAACACTCCGTGTTTCTTTGTGTCGTCCTTTGCTTCAGCAGCCTTTGCAGCTTTCCATTCTGCGCTTTCGTCGAGACGGCGTTGCAGCTGCCATGCTATGAAAGCAACGATGAAGAGAGATGCGAACACGATGCGTGAACTGAACACGTTTAGTGCCGCGCCCTGTGCCTCGCCGCCTGTTATGAGGTTGGCCACGTATTCAACAAAAGGAAACAGCACTCCTCCGGTGTCGCCTGCTCCTCCTGTTGCCGGTGCCAGCAATGTTCCGATGATAAGAATGATAAGAGGGCCGATGCCCCATGCCATCTGTGATATGCAGATGTTGCGTCCGCGGTTTGCCGTCTCAGAACTTTCTGAAATATAAGTCCATGATGCCGGTACGCCTACGCCGACAGATATACCTGTTACGAGAAAGCCTAAAAGCAGAATGGGGAAGTTGACGGCCAGCATGATTATTGCCACGCCGAGCATATACACAAGCATGTTATATGTGTAGATGGCTTTGCGTCCGTATTTGTCTGCGAGAAATCCTCCTATTATCGCTCCTATTGCTGCACCGAGGCAGTTGGCGCTTATGGCATTGAGCCATCCTAAATGAGCTTCGCTGAGGTCGAGATAATTCTGCCAAAGCGTCAGGCCGCTGGCTCCGGCCACTATTGCTCCCGCGTCGAGATAGTTTGTCAGCGACACGGCTATGGTGCTTTTTAAGCTTCCTTTACTTTTTCCCATATTATTAGATTTGTAAATAGATTCGTTTATTTGTTTTACTGATTAATTCGTTTAAAGGTATTATGGCCTGTTATTCAGCCATAATACCTGCATTTGCCTTTATGCTGTCGGCCACGTTCGGGCCGTTGTTCTCCCATGTGTTGCCGGGTCCGTTGGCGTTTTTCAGATATTTTTCGCTCGGAGTCCAGTTGTTTCTTACGGTTATGTAAGAAGAACCTTCATCGGTATACAAATAGAACCAGTGGTTCGGGTCGTGTGCATAGCTCGGCGAGTAGATGTCTCTCACCACATTTTCTTCGATAAATGAGTGAGGCTGAGAGCCGAGAGTGTAGATTCCGGCTGTATCATACATGTGCTTGGCATAATGATGGATGAGGTTGCCTTTAATCAGATTGTTAGACATAGAGCATACTTGCTGATTCCAGCCCCATCCCATGCTGATGCCTGTGTATGACACTTCGCTGATTTCGTTGTGGCATATCTTTATGTCTTTCACAAAACCAGCACCTATGCCCACGCACCCCCAGTCTTCGTTCGACACGTCTGTTATGAGGTTATTGGTTATGTTCAGGTCTGTGCATATAATCCTGCGGTCTGACGGATCATAAGGAAGATGGGCTTCGTGAGCCTCCGGACCGAAGCTTCCGGCCAAAATGCCGTTGCCTCCCATGTCGCTGAACTTGCAGCGGTCAACGGTTCCACCTTTTATATAGGTATGATAGTCGAGACCTGTTGACGCGTTGTGCTCAAAGCTGCACTTTGTGAATGACACGTTTTCGGCACAGTTGAGGCTTACTGCCGCTGCCGGACGGCCCACCCATCCCTGGTTGTCGAGCTTGTGGTCGCCGTTGGGACGTATCATCTTTGGTCTGAGCTTGTAGGCCTCAGTCATGTACATACCGGCCTGAAGCGGGGCGTGTCCGCTTATAGACGGGCGCATCCATGTTGCATAGCTGAATGTTATGCCTTCAAAAGTTACGTCTTTTACGGGATTGTCGGGTGTGCCTTCCACTTTCAGCAGAGTTTCCACTGCAGGCACAATCACCTCGGCCGTGTTCATGTTTTCGCCTTTGCGGGGAATGTAGTACAGCTTAGATGCTTTGGCATCGAGATACCATTCACCTTCGCTGTCGAGCAGTTCCTTAGCGTTAGTGAGATAGAAGGCTGAGTTGTGTCCGTCTGATGTAACCATTGGCGACGGCCAAGGGTGCATGAAGTGGATGTGACTTTCGGGCTGATGGAATGTCACGGCAGCGCTGTCGCCGGCTATCTTAACCGACTTTATGCGCAGATTGGCCACACACCACATTTCGTGAAGCACCATTTCAGCATACTTGGCGTTCACTATTTTCTTTACGGCCTTTGCCGGCACGTATATTGTTTCTTTTGCCTTGTCGAGACTTCTTATTCTGAACATGTCGCTGAAGTCTTCAACATCACGTGCACGTATGGCTTTCTTGCCGTTTACCCACATCTGCCTGAACTCTAGCGGACGGCCGTTGAAGTCGGGCACGTCGGCCACGTACATCTTGCCTTGCTTGTGCCAGTTGGTTATCCTTACGCCACCGCTTATCGTCACATTGCCGTCGGCAACAATGCGTGTGCCGTTGTCTTCGGGTCTTACAACGATGGGCTGATTAAGGCTGTATGTGCCTTCCGCCAGGCGTATGGTTATGTCCTTTGCGTTGTTCAGGCGTCTTTCTTCTCTGGCCTGCTGCAAGGCTTTCTCTATAGCATATGCGCCCGGCTTGACAATCAAGTCGGTCGCATAGATGTTTATTCCGGCAAAAGCTGCGGATATTAGTGTTATTAATATTCTGCGGGTATCCATACTGTCATTTCGCTCTTGCCTCTGTTGCCCCATGCATAATAGGGTATAAGGCGTATTTTCACTTTATTCTTATCTTTGCTCACTTCTCTGTAAAGAGTGTTGTTCCATGACTTCTCGCTGCGGTTTACGGCTTCTGTCTCAAGCGCCATGATGCGGCTTCCTTCTATGTTTGTCTCTACGGGCACAAACTTTGCGTCTACCGGTATGGCTATGTTGTCAATGTCAACGCCGTTGAGGTCGTTGCTCTCGAGACAGTATATAATAGGTCCGCGCTGTACAGCCACCTGGCCGCGGCACTCTTCAACCAGCGGATTTGCCTCAACGAGCTTTGTCTCCATAGGCATTTCGAGTCTTACAACGTCGCCCTTTTTCCATGTGCGTGTAACAGCTGCATACGATTCGCTCTTGATGTCAGTGTTGACAGGTTCGCCGTTTACTGTTATCTTGGCGTCATTGCACCATGACGGGATTCTTAGCTTCAGCGTGAAATCTTTTTTGCCTTTCAGCTTTGTCACGTTGAGGGCGATGCTTCCGTTCCACGGATAGTCGGTTTCCTGTGTTAGAGTTATTTCGCCTATTCCGTCAAGCTTTGTCGTGAGAGTGTTTGCGCCATACAGATTAACGTAAATCTCTTTTTTGCCTACGCTGTAAGCATAGTCCTGAGCCTCGCAGAGTGTGCGCAGCGTGTTCGGCGGACAGCAGAAGCAACTGATGTATTCTGTACGCTCTTTGGGCCAGCGCAGCTTATACGGCAGCTCGTCTGACATTCTCAGCGGGTTGGTGTAGAAATATTTCTTGCCGTCAAGACTTATGCCGCACAAAATGCTGTTGAACAGGCAGTTTTCCACCAGGTCAGTGTATTTTGCGTCTGCTGTGTTCTGGAACAGACGCCAGTTGAGCAGCATGTTGCCAATGTTGGCACAGGTTTCGTTGTGTGCGGTAGAGTGGGGCAGCTGATATGGACGGCCGTAGCTCTGGTGTACTTTTTGTATAAGGTCTGGCTTATATTCAGTACCGTCGGGCGAAGTGCCGTCATACAGTGCGCCGCAGGCTCCGTTGATATACATCTTGCGGTAGACGATGTCGTTCCATATTGAGTCGAGGTTTTTCTTCAGCTGTGCCTCTCCGTCCTCAACATAAAGGTCGGCAACGCCGGCATACAGATAGTTGGCTCTGACCGAATGTCCCATGGCATTGTACTGCTGGCGGAACGGTATGCGGTCCTGGTTGTCGTCTGTGCCGTTCTTTACGCTGTCGCGTATGTTTATCAGCTGTTTCGACAGCTCGAGATATTTCGGATTGCCTGTCTCACGGTAAATTTCGGTTATGGCCATATAGTGTGAGGGGCAGATTACTCCTTTCTCGAGTGCGTCGGCAGACGGATTCATGTAGAAGTCATACAGGCAGTCGGCAGCCTTTATCGCGCAGTCGAGCAGAGTGGTCTTGCCTGTTGCGCGGTGGTGGATAATTCCGGCAGTGATGAGATGCCCCAGATTGTAGGCCTCAAAGTTGAGCGGATTGCCGAAGCGGCCGTCCTTGCTTGTGCCTACTTTTGTGCCAATGGTCTCGTTCTCTTTCTCTTCGTCCTGAAGTGCCTTCTTGTTGATTTCAGCTATTACCACCGGTGTATGCAGATAGCCGTCTGGACGCTGGGCTTTTGCTATAAGCTCTATCACGCGGTCCATTATCTTCTCAAGTTCAGGATCTTTGTTGACTGCATATACTGCAGCTACAGCTTCAAGCCACTTATACATGTCGCCGTCGTGGAACGGAGGTCCATGACGCTTGCCTTTCTTCTCGCCGGCTGCAATCATGAAGTTGTTGTAACTGTGGCCTTTGTCTGACTTCCATGTCTCCCACATGCTCTGCAGCGAAGTGCCGCTGAACACGCCAAAGCGCTCACCCCAGAAACCGCCTGTCCATTTTACGGCGCTTATAGGGGTGGAGTTTATTATGGCATACTTGCTGTTGCGTGTGTCTGTTATGCCATTCTGCTGTGCCATGACCGGTGTGGCTGCGGCTGCAGAAATCAGAATATTTATCAGAATAGATTTTTTCATTATATATCTTCGAGGTATAAATGTTTTTTAGATGCGTTACAGTGTGCCTCCGCGTGCCTTAACGCGTTTAGCCCATTCCTCACGCTCTTTCTGCAGATTATATCCGCGCTTGCTTAGGTAGTTGTTGATTCTTCCTTTGTATTTTCCGAAGGTTTCGTGCTTCTTCTTAGAGCTTTCTGCATCGATGGCATATTCGCGTGCCTCTTTAAGCCATGCCAGAATCTGCTTCTTCTCTTCATCTTTCAGAGTAGGAATCATGTCACACTGAGCGTCGTATGTAACCTTTACGACGTTGTAGGTCATCACGTCCTTAACTGTCTCGATCTGAGCATCGTCAAGGAACAAAGACAAGTCGGCAATAAATCCTGCATGTGAACGGTAAAGTTTCTGGTCTTTCTGACTTTCTGCGAAGTTCTGTGCGAGTTTCTTGTCGTCGCCGGCAAGTGAAGAAGCAACTTTCTTCAGGCTGTCTCTTTCTTCGTAAATGTCATTAAGAATAAAATATCTGTTTGCAACAATGTTTCTGACTTGTTCGCCCTTGTCTGTTCCGGTTATGTTCAGTGCGTCAGTTACTTTCTGCGCTCTTCCCAGAATGGTGTTAACATAGTTCTGGTCGCGGCCGTTAGAGTTTAACTGGATTGTTTGAGCGTAATTTGTTCCGAATGTTATAAGCGATACAAAAATAGTTAAAATTTTTTTCATTGCATTATCTCTTTTAAGTATTTAACATTTTCGCCATAGTTTTTCTTTACGTTGCGAACCTGATTTACGTCGCGGCTGCGCTCAACAAAGAGCCAGCCAGACCATCCAGCCTTGTCGAGGGCCTTTTTTATCTTTTTCATGTTCACAGCCTTGTCGTTTCTGAGCCATACACCGTCCGTGTTGCTTGCGTGTATGGCACAGATGCGGTCTTTGCCGAGTTTTCCTATCTCTTTTGCTATGTTTCTTTTGTTTTCTATAGCTGTCTGGAATTTGTAGAATATCTTAATTCCTTCTGAATTTATCTCATCAAGCAGCTTTATGTTGCCTTCAGCATCGAGCGGGGTGTCTATTCCGATCACTTTGCCGCGAGCTTTGGCCATCTCGCCTATTTCGTGCAGACGCCACACTATCTGCTGGCGCAGCGGCAGTGAGTCGGTCCAGTTGTTGCCGCATCCTCCAAGGGGCAGAAATGCCACGTTGGCTCCCATGGCGTCCATTGTGTTGAGGCAGTCTTGTATCAGCCAGCGCCAGCTCTCTTTCTTTGCAAAACTTTGTCCGTAGAAGCCGGACATGGCCACGGCTCCAACCTTTATGCCGAAGCTGTCGGCCGTGTGGTTAAAGAGCTTCACCATCTTGGGGTCGCGCATCTTGTTGTCGAACGAGTTGCGCACGCCCAGGCCTCCCATGTCCATTTCTATGCCGTCGCATCCCAGTTCTTTGGCCAGCTTAAACTCGCCCAGTTTCTGGCGCTTCAGCACCATCCAGTCACACACTCCGATTTGATAGCGCTGTTGCGCTAAAACCGATTCAGGAACAATAATTCCTGCCGTTAATATTAATAATGTAATAAATAAACGTTTCATAATTATTTTACAGACGTGCCATGGCCTGTTTTGTACTATTTATTTGAGACCTATTTGTGATCGTGTTAGCCGTTAATAATGTTTTTCTACTTCATTTTTTGATAAACAAGGCAAATAGACATTGAAGGCTCCATTATATATTGGGTGTGGAATAAAGCTTTTGTGTTTACATTGTGGCGAAATGGATTGTTGCGTTTCGTTTGTTGCAGGCAGCTTTTCCTGCCATAGGTTAATCGGTAGCTTTCAGTAAACGTGGGCGCCGGCATATTGCTGATGAAATGAAAAAATAAAAGGAGATATGCCAACACGGCATATCTCCTTCCTAACTTTACCATAAATAAAAACCTGTAGAAACACTTTACCTGTTATGTAGTGCTTACATGCAGATTTGGGGATAAAGACTCATCAATATCCAGGATTCTGGAATTCAGCCTTCTCTTCTTCTGTCATTTCCATAGCGTCGAGCTGGCTCTGTGGAATAGGACGAAGATAGTGCTCCTTATTGATGGTTCTTGTATATGTCTGTGGTGTAACGTCTGTAGCGTTCATGCCGGCGATTGTATAAGTGCCAGCGCGCTCAGCCCATGTCTGTGTACGAACGAGGTCGAACCAGCGGTGACCTTCGCCGAAGTATTCGCGGCTCAGCTCATCGAGAATGTAGTCGATTGTGATCTCCTGCGGAGTGGCATCTGTCATCTCTTTGCTGAAGTCGGCTACATAATAGTCGTTCTTTGCATTGCTGAAGCTCCATTTACCTGCACGTGCACGGATAACGTTTATCAGATCGCGTGCTGAATAGCCCGGCTGTGTTGCTGCACCCTTAACTGCTGCCTCTGCTGCTGCAAAGTAGAGCTCAGAGAACTTCAGAATCGGGAACGGCTGGCTGCATTAGGCTGACCAACTGTTCCGTTGTTGTCTGTACGATACGGACCAAGTTTCCACAGAATAGGATATTTCAGACGGCTTATGGCTTTAGGTTCAACCACATAGTCAGCGCGTCCTTCCATAACGCCTCCGCCAACAGAGTTGTCTGTTACATATTTAATCTTAGATTGATCTGCAACATCGCTGTCGAGGAATGAGAGTACGGCATCGCCTACGCCGATAAGCATACCGTTGGCGTTCTTTGCATGTGTCAGTGTTCCGTAGTTTGCCTGGTCGAGATTCCAGTTAGCGCGCAATACGGTTGTAAATGTACCGTCGTAGCGAGAGTCGTGAGTCTTGTCGGCAAATGTATTATAAAACACTTCCTGCGGAGGAGCCATACGTGTCCAAGGACGTCCGAGATTCTGAGTTGCAGCACGGAGCACCGGAGTGAACTTGGCATCATTGTCAGCTCTTGTGGCTGTCATGTTAGGATAGTTCCATGTAACCATCCAGCCTGCAAAGTTGTCAGGAGCGCTTCCGCTTCCGTAGCTGAGCGAACCGCCGTTGAACTCTTCGCTGTTTTCAGTGTGGTCAGCATAGAGCACCATTTCGTTGTTGCGGTCGTTTGAACCTACGTTTACGTCATAGAATGTAGGCTGCAGTGCAAACGGGCCAGGGTTCTGTATTCCCTCGAGTGCAATGTCGTAAGCCTTCTGGAAATACCACTGTGCGTCGTGGCCGTCCGGGTCAACGCGGTCGCATACGGGGTATGTCGGGATGTCTTTTGGATTCTCAAGCCACCATCCGTATGTAAGATAAGCCTGAGCCAGCACCAGACGTGCAGCAGTCTTTGTAAGTCCGCCAGTTACGCGTCCTGTTTCCGGCAGATTGGTTACTGCAGTGATGAGGTCGGGGAATATGGCCTTTGTGTAAACCTCAGGCACAGTGTTGCGCTTTGAAACGCGAGAAGGAGATGTGTTGAACTTAAGTTCGCCTGCTCCGAGGTCGAGTGGCACACCGCCAAATGTCTGAACGAGGCGGAAGTAGTCGAATGCACGGAAGAATCTTGCCTCGCTGATAAGGCTTTCGTCCATGCCTGAAGCCATACCGTTCTCGATGATGCCGCTGGCAGAGTTGATGTATGTGAATACGTTGTTCCACAAAGCGTCTGCGCGGCATGACTGTGATGTCAGTGAGCCCACTCCTGAGAGGTCGGCATCCTTGAAGTTGCCGTCAGCGTCGTGGCCGTAGGTGTATTCGTCGGTACCTGTTTCGCAGATGTTGTAGTAGTAAGCGTATCCGTATGTGTCTCTCAGATGTGAATAGAGTGCGGTCAGACCGCCTTCTATTCCTTCTTCTGTTCCGAAGAAACTTGGATCGTACTTAGTACGAGGCTGCTCGTCAAGGATATCAGAGCATGAACCGAGCATCAGTAATCCTAACGATGCTATTCCGAGGTTCCTTATTTTTATTAAAAGCGTATTCATGGTTATTTGTTTTTTAGAAAGTCAGATTTATACCAAATAAGAAATTACGTGTGGCAGGAGTGTTATAGCCGACAACCGGAAGTTTGTGTGAGCCTGTGTAGCCTTCCATTGTTACAGCCATAGTGCTGTTATCGTTACTCATGGTATTTGTCTCCGGGTCAAGACCGCACTCGTTTGTGAACGGAGAGAACAGTACGAACGGATTCTGCACTGTGAAGTAAGCACGCAGCTTGCTGATGCCGAAGTTCTTGACAGCCTTCAGTTTGGCGAAGTCGTAGCCGAGAGTGATGGCACGTACTTTCAGATAGCCTGCATCGAAGTATCCGAGTGTGCTTCCGTACTTAGGATTGTCGCTTGACATTATGCCGCCCGGTTTCGGGTATTTTGCGTCAGTGTTGTCCTCTGTCCAGTAGTCAACGTCGATCTGTCCGCGGCGTCCTGACAACATGTTGAGGTAACCGTTAGAAGAGTGGAGTGTACTGATGAGTGTACCGCCAATCTGGAATGCACCGATTACAGTGAAGTCGAAGCCCTTGTAGCCTACTGTTGTGTTGAAACCACCGATGAGGTCAGGTTCCATGTCGATAACCTGCATGTCTTCCTGGTTGATCTGACGTGTAGGAGTTCCGTCCTCGTTGTAGTCGCCTGTATATTCAACCTTGATCATACCTACGTTTCCGCCCGGTTCAAGAATGTTGAGATACGGGTCGCCTTCCTGCCACAAGCCAATCTTCTTGTAGTCATAGATAACGTCGATAGGATGACCTACGAACCAGCGGTTGCCCACATCTTCAGTTGCACCTGAAGCAAGTTCAACAAGTTCGTTGTGGTTTACGTAGAAGTTTACGCCTGCATCCCATGTCCATCCGTTCTTGTTGTCGATGATGACACCGTTCAAGCTCATTTCGAATCCCTTGTTGCGTGTCTTACCGATGTTGGCCATATAGCTGACCACCCCTGATGTAGCCGGCAGAGATACGCTCAGCAGAAGGTCGTTGGTGTTCTGTACGTAGTACTCCATCGTACCGCTGAGTCGGCCGCCGAAGAGTGAGAAGTCAAGACCGAAGTTCCATGTAGATGAATACTCCCATCCGAGTTCCTCGTTAGGCAGTGTAGAAACATAGTATCCGCGGAGGAATCCTGTGCTTGCAGGACCGAAGTTGTAAGGACGTGTGCT
>ENA-OPSC01000553-OPSC01000553.1-human-gut-metagenome-genome-assembly--contig:-NODE-553-length-19729-cov-2.273711_pt1 | contig 19729 bp, 17 predicted proteins | sample MGYA00241800_ERZ501891 | MGnify/ENA primary metagenome ERZ501891 (study PRJEB25962, sample SAMEA2042407) | human gut metagenome | biome: human gut; feature: human-associated habitat; material: faeces...
TTCGGACATATCGGAGGCTGTCTGTCTATCGCAGATGTCCTTACTGTTTTGTATAATGGAGAACTGAAAAATATTGATCCGGCTGATCCGAAGAAACTGGATAGAGATATGCTGGTCGTATCTAAGGGACATGCAGGTCCGGCAGTATTTGCAACGCTTGCATTGAAAGGATATTTCCCCCTTGACTGGCTGCCGACTCTTTGCGAGGGAGGGACAAGACTTCCAAGTCATTGTGACAGAATCAGAACACCTGGAATTGATGCATCTACAGGATCACTTGGACAGGGACTCTCTCTTGCAAATGGATTTGCACATGCTGCGAAGATTAAAAATCTGAAAAACAGAATTTACTGTCTGATGGGAGATGGTGAGATTCAGGAAGGTCAGATATGGGAAGCTGCAATGTATGCAAACCAGTATAAATTGAACAATTTGATCGGAATTGTCGACTGGAATAAAAAGCAGATTGATGGAACAATTGATGAATGTATTTCTCTTCTGGATATTGCAGAAAAGTTTAGAGCTTTTGGTTGGTATGCAGTAACAGTAAAGGGTGATGATATCGAAGCAATTCAGGAAGCCTTCAAACAGGTCAGGGAAAATCAGAGTGATAAGCCAGGAGTTCTCGTTCTGGATGGTGTAAAAGGCAGTGGAGTAAAATGTATTGAAAAAATGAAATTTAATCACATGATTCCTGTAGATAAAGAACTGGCAGATCGGTGCCTGGCTGAACTGGAAGCAGTGAAGAACAGTCTGTAAGGAGGATGAGAAGAATGGCAAAGATAATCTATAATGGCGAATATGAAAAAAAGGCAATTACGGATCAGTTCGTAGAAAATCTTGGTGGTATGCTGGAAAAGGATCCTGATGTGATTTATCTGGATGCGGACTTGATGTTTGCGTTCGGAGCAGGTCTGTGGGATCTGGGCGATAAATATCCGGAACGAGTAATCCGCTGTGGTATCGCTGAGGCAAATATGGTTGGAACAGCAGCTGCAATGTCAGTGATGGGCATGAAACCGATTATTCACAGTTTTGCATCTTTTATCACAAGAAGAGCATTTGACCAGATTTTCCTTTCGGGTGCTTATGGAAGAAAAACATTAAACATTATTGGAAGTGAGCCAGGATACAAACAGACATACTGGGGTGGAACACATATGGCATTTGAAGATATTGCTATGATGCGTACCGTGCCAAATGCACATATTTTTGATATTGTGGATGGGGTTCAGTTTAATAAGCTGATTAGTAAGACTGTTGATATGAAAGGAATTTATTATTATAGAACCCCGCTTGCAGATAATATTGCTGTTTATGATGAGGATACAGAATTCGAAATAGGAAAAGGAATTGTCCTGAGGGAAGGAAATGATGCTTCTATCATAGCCTGCGGGCGTCTTGTGACAATTTCCCTCCAGGCAGCAGAACTTCTTGAGGAAGAAGGAATTCATGTACGGGTAGTTGATATGTTTACGATTAAGCCGTTGGATGAAGCACTTGTTTTAAAATGTGCACAGGAGACGGGAGCAATTGTGACAGCCGAAAATCATTCTGTTTACGGTGGACTTGGTGCAGCAGTTGCAGAATTCCTTGGTGAGAATGATCCAACAGTTGTAGAGAGAATTGGAACAAGAGACGAGTTCGGAGAAGTTGGATCAGAGGCTTATTTAAGAGAAAGATTTGGATTTACTCCAGAAAAGATTGCTGAACGTGTAAAAGAGGCAATCGCAAAGAAGAAAGACTGATTGTAAAGATCGAGGTGATAGATGATGTTACAAAAAAGAGATTACAAGTTCTGGTTCTGTCCGGGGTCAGTTGATCTGTATGGGGATGAAGAAATTCGAATTGTGACAGAACACAGCAGAAAGATTGTAGATGAGATGAATCAGTCAGGACTGGTTCCATATGAAATTGTATTGAAACCGACGCTCCTGACAAATGAAAACATTCGTAAAACTTTTAATGCAGCAAATGAAGATGAAAACTGCGCTGGTGTGATTGCTTGGATGCATATGTTCTCACCTGCAAAGTCATGGATGTTGGGATTGAAAGATTTAAGAAAACCATTGCTTCATCTTCACACACAATTTAACGAAGAGATTCCGTACGATACACTGGATATGGGCTTTATCAATATCAATCAGTCAGCTCATGGTGATAGAGAGTTTGCTTATATGCTTGCAAGAATGAAGAAAGAGCATAAGATTGTTGTAGGTCATTGGAAATCAGAACGTGTGCAGAAAAAAATCGGAGACTGGATGATAACGGCAATTGGACTTGTAGAAAGCAATCATTTACGGGTAGCACGTTTTGCGGACAATATGCTTAATGTAGCAGATACTGAAGGTGATAAAGTTGAGGCACAGTTGAAATTTGGATGGGAAGTCGATACTTATACAATCGTAGACGCAGCAGATGCGGTAAATGCAGTGTCGCAGAGTGACATCAATATATTGACAGATGAATACTATGATAAATATGGAATTCTTCTGGAAGGACGAGATCCACAGGAGTTTAGGAGACATGTAGAAGAACAGGCAAGAATTGAGATTGGATTTGAACGCTTCCTTGAAGAAAAAAAATATCAGGCTGTGGTCACTCATTTTGGACAACTTGGAGGATTAAAACAGCTGCCAGGACTGGCAATGCAGAGACTGATGGGAAAAGGTTATGGATTTGCTGCAGAAGGTGACTGGAAAACAGCTGCGATGTTACGAATTGTGAAATTGATGACAGCTGGAGTTAAGGATGCAAAGGGAACTTCTTTCATGGAAGATTACACCTATAATCTTGTTCCAGGAAAAGAAGGGGTTCTCGAGACACATATGTTAGAAATCTGTCCTTCAATTGCAGAAGGAGATATTAATATTCGTGTAAATCCACTTGGACTTGGAAACAGAGAAGATCCGGCAAGGCTTGTATTTACAGCGAAAGAAGGAGATGCAATTGCCTCCTCCTTGATTGATATGGGAGATCATTTCCGTCTTGTGATCAATGATATCACATGCAAGAAAACAGAACGTCCAATGCCGAATCTCCCGGTAGCGACAGCATTCTGGACACCAAAACCAGATTTCTTGACAGGTGTGGAAGCATGGCTGATGACAGGTGGGGCACATCACACAGTTATGACATACGATCTGACAGCGGAACAGCTTGGCGATTGGGGAGATGCGATGGGCATTGAGGTTGTATATATTGATGAAAATACAACAATTCGTCAGTTGAAAAAAGAATTAAAAGGCTGAAAATATGGAAAAATGAAGATTGGTAATAAAAAGAGGAGGAGAAAAATTGAACAAGATAGGAGTTCACTTTGGATATTTCAACAGAGATTGGAATACGGATTTTATCAAACGGATTGAGCAGGTAAAGAAAATAGGATTAGATATTCTAGAGGTAGCTCCGGCCCCTCTTCTTGCACTGACAAAATTTCAGAGAGATGAGATTGCAGCTGCCGCAAAGGCGAATGATATTGAATTGACTTTTTCAGTTGGTTTATCTGCGAATCAAGATTTAGCATCAGAAGATGAAGAGATTCGAAAAAATGGAATTAAATTTACAACGGATACTTTCCAAATTATGTCTGAAATGGGCGGAAAAACTTATTCGGGAGTGGATATTGCAGCGTGGAATAAGACATTTATGGAAGGTATTACAGATAAAAGTGCTACCTGGGAGAGAAGTATTTCAGCAGTGAAAGAGATTATGCAAGTTGCAGAAGATAAGGGAATTACTTTTGCAGTTGAAGTTGTAAATCGTTATGAGTCATCTCTTGTTAATACAGCAGAAGAAGCAGTAAAGTACGTAGATGAAGTTGGAAGTCCGAACTGCAAGATTCTTCTGGACACATATCATATGAATATTGAAGAGGACAGTTTTGCAGGAGCAATTAAATTAGTTGGTAATCGCCTTGGTCATTTTCATGTGGGAGAGAGTAATAGAAGACCACCATGTGAAAATGGGAAAATGCCGTGGAATGAAATTACAAACGCATTAAAAGAAATCGATTATCAAGGGGCAATAGTCATGGAACCATTTATTAAAATGGGAGGAGAAGTAGGACGTGATATAAAAGTATGGCGCGATATAAGTGAAGGAGCTTCTGAAAGTGAAATGGAACAACTTCTTGCAGATGCTGCAATGATGTTGAGAAAAAAGATGCAGCGTTAACACGAAAAAAATATGTTTTTAAAGTAATTCATGGGAATGGATAAGAAGTTGTAAAAGGACATTTTCTTATCTATTCCTTTTTTAAAAAAGAATAATCAGATATTTATACAAATACACAAAAAACGTTTAATAAACTACAAAAAATAGATGAAATATTTAGCAATCTAAAAAATTTTTATAAAAATCTAATAAAAAGTTTGATTATTACGACAAAATATGCTATGTTTAAAATAACATCGTTGTGCGAAAGTTACAAACAGAAAGAGAATAGGACAGAAAAGTATGGTAATAATATATTGATACGTGCTGCAAACAGCGTAATCCTTAGATATTAATGTGCAGTAACAACATGCAGCGAAGAGATCTTATTGTTCAAAATCACATAAGAACAATAAAAAGGGGGAGACAAGAAAGGTGGTGTAGATACTATGGTGGATGAGACAATCCGATCAATTAAAGAAGCAGAACAGCAGGCAGAAGAGATTCTTGTAAAAGCGCAGAAACAAAAAGAACAGATTCTGAAAGATGCATCTCTTCAGGCAAAGCAGATTCATGAAGAACTTATAGAAGAGGCAAAAAGAACTGCCGGTGGACTGGATGAGAAAGCCAGAGAAGAGGCGAAAAATCAAGAAGATAAAGAAGCAGAGAAGCTCAAAGATGTGATCGAAGAGCTGAAGGTTTCTGCAAGAGAGAAAAAGGATGCAGCAGTGCAGCTAGTTCTTTCTGAATTAATCTGATCCATGTGGTCGTAACAAAAAAGGAGGGATAAGATTATGGCGGTACTTAAGATGCAGAAAATCAGCATCTGTGCCCTGAAGAAAGATCGAAAAGCAATCCTGGAACAGTTACAGCATCTTGGAGTTCTTGAAGTTGACAGGGACAAAGAAGAGGATGCATTCTTCCAAAAGATGGACACAACCGGACAGCGGATGAAATTTGAAAAAGCGGCAACGGCAGCAGATCAGGCACTGGGGATTCTGGATGCTTACGCTCCGGAGAAAAAGTCATTACTTTCTTCGCTGGAAGGAAAAGAACTGATCGATCGCGAGTTGGAAGAAAAGGTTCAGATATCTGGACCGGAATTGATCAAGACAGCCCGCGAAATTTATGATCTTGATCGCGAGTATGCTGAGCTTAGAGCAGGCATAGCAAAGATTGAGAATCAGATTGAAAGTCTGATGCCGTGGATGGCATTAGATGTTCCGCTTCAGGAAGGGAAGACAAAAAGGACTGCTTTGATCCTGGGAACAATGCCGGGAGAACTTACTCTTGAGAACATTTATTCCATTCTACTTGAGAAGACTCCGGAAGTGATGGAGAAAACAGGGGTCGATGTACATTTAGTTTCAGCAGAATCTAATATGATCTGCATTGCAGTCATCTGTTTGAAAGAACAACTCCAGACAGTGGAAGAAGCACTTCGGAGTGCAGGATTTGCAAGACCGTCCCAGAACTGGAGCAAGACACCAAAAGAGCAGAAGGAAGTACTGGAAACAGAGATAGCAGCGTCAAGAGAGCGGATGACGCAGTGCGAGGCAGAACTTAAGAGCCTGGCTTCCAAAAGAAAAGAACTTCAGGCCGTAGCAGATTATTACAGAGTCCGAGCAGATAAGTATGCAGTTCTCGGAGATCTTCTTCAGTCAAAGCGTACATTTGTGATCAGTGGATATATACCGGCATGTGAAGCAGGTCCGGTAGAGAAATCTTTGACAGAGAAATATAACTGTATGGTAGATATTGAAGACATTGAAGAAGGTGAAGAAGCACCGGTTATTTTAAAGAATAACGCATTCTCTACAAACATGGAAGGCATTGTAGAATCTTACGGATTACCGCATGCCGGAGAGATCGATCCGACAACGATCATGTCATTCTTCTACGTATTTTTCTTCGGAATGATGTTGTCAGATGCAGCGTATGGAGCAGTTGTTGCAATTGTGTGTGCGATTCTTGTGAAGAAATATCCAAGAATGTCACAGAGCATGGCAAAATCTTTGAAACTGTTCTTTTACTGTGGAGTATCTACACTTGTATGGGGCGTTCTGTTTGGAGGATATTTTGGAAATATCGTAGACATTGTTTCAGAAAAATTCTTCGGACATACGGTAACAGTTCCGGCACTTTGGTTTGTTCCATTGAATGATCCAATGAAACTTCTGGTTTATTCTTTGTTATTTGGAACAATTCATTTGTTCGTAGGACTTGGAATTAAAGGTTATCTGTGTTTAAAAGATGGTAAGGTTGTAGATTTTATCTGTGACGTTGTACTTTGGTTTGTAATGCTGATCGGGTTGATCCTGATGCTGCTTCCAAGTGACATTTTCGCATCGATCGCACAGACTACGATCGTGTTCCCGGCGGCTTTGAACACTGCTGCAAAAGTGATGGCTGCGGGTGGAGCAATCGGTATTGTGCTGATGTCAGGAAGAGCAAACAAGAATCCGGCGCTTCGGCTTGCGCTTGGAGCGTATGATTTGTATAACGTGACAGGATGGCTCAGTGACGCATTGTCCTATTCAAGACTTCTTGCACTTGGACTTGCAACAGGAGTTATCGCATCCGTTATTAATCAGATGGGAGCGATGCTTCCAAACAATGTGATCGGTGTGATTCTTTTCATTGTGATCTTCATTGTGGGACACGTATTGAACCTGGCGATCAATCTGCTGGGAGCTTATGTACACACAAACCGTTTACAGTTTGTGGAATTCTTCGGAAAATTTTATGAAGGCGGCGGAAAAGCATTCGAGCCTTTTAAAGAAAATACGAAATATGTTGATGTTAAGGAGGAAACAACATTATGAATATAGCAGGTGAACTTGGAGTTGTATATGGATTATTAGGCGCAGCAATCGCAGTATTATTCGCAGGTGCAGGATCTGCGTTAGGTGTAGGAATCGCAGGACAGGCAGCATCAGGTGTTGTAACAGAAGACCCGAGCAAATTCGCTAAAGTACTTATCATGCAGCTGCTCCCAGGTACACAGGGACTGTATGGACTGCTTGTTGGATTTATTACACTTTCTAAAATTGGTATTCTCGGCGGTGGCGGAGTAGAAGTTAGCGTTCAGTCAGGACTTATGATCCTTGCAGCTTGTCTCCCAATCGGTATTGTTGGATTGATTTCAGGTATCGCACAGGGTAAGACAGCAGCGGCTTCTATCGGAATCGTAGCAAAGAAACCGGATCAGTTTGGTAAAGCAATGCTGTTCCCGGCAATGGTTGAGACATATGCGATCCTGGCTCTTCTGATTTCCTTCCTCGCAGTAAGTGGTATCCAGCTGTAAGAAATAAATAAAAAGGAGAGCGTGGAGATGAGTGGACTTGACAAAATGAAAGCGCAGATAATCGCAGAGGCGCAGGAGAATGCAAAAGAGATACTCGCACAGGCACACGCACAGGCGGATTCTATAATTGGGGAAGCAAAAGCACAGGCAGAGAAAGATGCACGGAAGATTGTCGCACAGGCAGAAGCCAGAGCAGAAGATTCTGTGAAACGCCTGGCCTCTTCATCAGATATGAGAAAGCGCAAGGCAGTACTTGAGGCGAAACAGGAAGTGATCAGTGAAGTTCTTGAAGATGCTTACAAAGCAGTCGGAGAGCTTGATGATGCAGCTTATTTTGCAATGCTTGAAAAGGTTCTTGAGAAGTATGTACTTCCAGAAGAAGGAACCATCTGCTTTACAGAGAAAGACAGAAAACGTATGCCTCAAGGGTATATGGAAAAAGTATATGAAACAGCGAAGAAGAAAGGCGGAAGCCTGGAACTTACAGAGACAGTGCCAGACGGAATGGATGGGGGATTTATCCTGACCTATGGCGGCATCGAAGAAAATTGTACGATCAAAGCGTTGTTTGATGCAAAAAGAGAAGAGTTATCAGATAAAGTGAACCGGCAGCTGTTTACAGCAGTGTAGCCGCAAGGAGGGATAATCTTGAGTAAGACAAAATATACCTATGCGGTTGCCAGAATCCGTGCACTGGAAGTCTCTCTTTTAACGAATGCAGTGATCGAACAGCTTCTTGCGTGCAAGAGTGCAGAACAGGCTCTACAGCTTCTGGTTGAAAAGGGATGGGGAGATCTGACAGCAGGAACGTTGGATGCAGATGAAGTTCTGAATAAGGAAGAAGAGAAGATGTGGCAGACAATCCGTGAGGTGGCACCGGATATGCATGTATTCGATGTTCTGTCACTTCCAAAACTTTATCACAATCTGAAAGCAGCGATCAAAGAAGTGTGTACGGAAGTAGAGAATAAAAACATTTTTTACGATGACTGTGAGATTCCTGGAGAAGAGATGTTTGCACTTGTCCAGAACAAAGAATTTGATAAGCTGCCGGGTAATATGCCAGCAACAGCAAGAGAAGCATTTGACACTCTGCTTCACACAAGAGACGGACAGCTGTGCGATCTTATTATTGATCGCGCAACACTGGAAGCTATGCTGGAAGCAGGGAAAAAATCAGGTGAGAAGATCATTGAAGAGTATGCACAGACAGCAGTTGCAATCGCTGATATTAAGATTGCAGTAAGATCTCAGAAGACAGGAAAAAATGCAGAATTTATGAAGAAAGCAATGGTAAATTGTTCCGAGATCAATGTGGATCAGCTGACACAGGCAGCATTGGCCGGTGCGGAGGAGATCGCACAGTATCTGGAAGGAACATCTTATCGTGAAGGTGCCGATGCACTGCGTATATCACCGTCTGCATTTGAACGCTGGTGTGATAATAAAATGACAGATTCTATGAGGTCACAGAAATATGAATCATTTTCCGTTGGACCGCTTCTGGCGTATCTGTTAGCCAGACAAAATGAGATCAAGACAGTACGGATTATACTGACCGGAAAGCAGAATGAATTTCCGGATGAAGCAATCCGGGAAAGGATAAGGGAGATGTATGTATAAGATTGCAGTAATGGGCGATTATGACAGTATCTATGGATTTGCCACCCTCGGTCTTAGCATCTGCCCTGTGAAGGACCGGGATGAGGCGAAGACAAAGCTTCGCCAGCTTGCAGAAGGAAATTACGGCATTATCTATATTACAGAGGCTGTGGCTGCACAGATTCCGTCAGAAATCAACAAGTACGGTGAGCAGACATTTCCGGCGATTATTCAGATCCCGGGTGTGTCGGGGAATACAGGAGCTGGAGTTGAAGGCGTGAAGAAGACAGTTGAGCAGGCCGTCGGATCAGATATTCTGTTTGGAGGAGTAAGCGAATGAGCACAGGAGTGATTAAAAAAGTCGCAGGACCTCTTGTTATCGCAGAGGGAATGCGTGATGCGAATATGTTTGACGTTGTCCGTGTATCGGAACAGCGTCTGATCGGAGAGATCATTGAGATGCACGGTGACGAGGCATCCATCCAGGTATACGAAGAGACATCAGGTCTCGGACCTGGAGAACCGGTTGAATCTATGGATGTTCCAATGTCTGTAGAATTAGGACCTGGTCTGATCGCAAGTATTTATGACGGAATCCAGAGACCACTGGATGATATTATGAAGATTTCCGGAAATAACCTGAAAAGAGGAGTCGAAGTTCCGTCTCTTAAGAGAAATCTGAAATGGGAGTTCGTTCCTACTGTAAAGGTTGGAGATGAAGTAGAGACAGGAGATGTGATCGGTACAGTTCAGGAAACAGTTCTTGTACAGCAGAAGATCATGGTTCCTTACGGAATTAAAGGAACAATCAAGGAAATCAAAGAAGGCACATTTACAGTAGAAGATATTGTAGCAGTTGTTGAAACAGAAAAAGGCGAAAAAGAATTAACTATGATGCAGAAGTGGCCGGTTCGTCGCGGTCGTCCGTATAAGAAGAAACTTCCGCCGGAAATGCCACTTGTAACAGGACAGCGTGTTATCGACACATTCTTCCCAATCGCCAAGGGCGGTGTTGCGGCCGTTCCGGGACCTTTCGGAAGTGGAAAGACAGTAATCCAGCATCAGCTTGCAAAATGGGCTGAGGCAGATATTGTTGTCTACATCGGATGTGGAGAGCGTGGAAATGAGATGACAGACGTTCTGAACGAGTTCCCTGAACTGAAGGACCCGAAGACAGGACAGCCTTTGATGCAGAGAACTGTTCTGATCGCAAATACATCGGATATGCCGGTTGCAGCTCGTGAGGCATCCATTTACACAGGAATTACAATAGCAGAGTATTTCCGTGATATGGGATATTCTGTAGCACTTATGGCAGACTCAACATCCCGTTGGGCAGAGGCACTTCGTGAGATGTCCGGACGTCTGGAAGAGATGCCTGGTGAGGAAGGATATCCGGCTTATCTTGGAAGTCGTCTGGCTCAGTTTTATGAGCGTGCCGGACATGTAGTTTCTCTTGGAAAAGAAGGAAGAGAAGGAGCACTTTCCGTTATCGGAGCAGTATCTCCTCCGGGTGGTGATACATCTGAGCCGGTATCTCAGGCTACACTTCGTATCGTCAAAGTGTTCTGGGGACTGGATGCTTCCCTGGCATACAAGAGACATTTCCCGGCAATCAACTGGTTGAAGAGTTACTCCCTGTATCTGGATGATATGGAAAAATGGTTTAACGGACAGGTTGCTGAAGACTGGATGGAAGGCCGTCAGAAGATGATGACACTGCTTCAGGAAGAAGCAGAACTGGAAGAAATCGTTAAGATGGTAGGTATGGACGCACTTTCACCGTCCGACCGTCTGAAGATGGAAGCTGCAAGATCGATTCGTGAGGACTTCCTGCATCAGAACTCTTTCCATGAAGTAGATACGTATACGTCATTGAAGAAACAGCACATGATGATGGTTCTCGTTAACGAATTCTTTGACAGAGCAACCGATGCATTAAAAGATGGTGCATCACTTCAGAAGCTGATCTCAATGCCGGTCAGAGAGCAGATCGGACGTTTTAAATATGTGACAGAAGATAAGCTTGACGAAGAATTTAAACAGGTTGATGAGACATTAAGCGCTCAGATTGCAGCAGCATTTGTAAAGGAGGAAGGTTAAATGCCAAAAGAATATAGAACCATTCAGGAAGTGGCCGGACCTCTGATGCTGGTGCATGGGGTAGAAGGCGTAACATATGATGAGCTTGGAGAGATCGAGCTGGCGAGCGGAGAGACTAGAAGATGTAAAGTTCTGGAAGTGAACGGAAGCGATGTCCTTGTACAGTTGTTTGAAAGTTCAACAGGTATTAACCTCTCCAACAGCAAAGTCCGATTTCTTGGACGAAGCATGGAACTTGGCGTATCAGAAGATATGCTTGGACGCGTCTTTGACGGACTTGGTAATCCAATCGATGAAGGTCCACAGATTCTTCCGGATGCCAGAATGGATATCAATGGTCTTCCGATGAATCCGGCGGCCAGATGCTACCCGGAGGAGTTTATCCAGACAGGAGTGTCTGCGATCGACGGACTGAATACACTGGTTCGTGGACAGAAGCTTCCAATCTTCTCAGCATCCGGTCTGCCGCATGCACAGCTGGCAGCACAGATTGCCCGCCAGGCAAAAGTACTTGGAACAAATGAAAACTTTGCGGTTGTATTTGCTGCTATGGGTATTACTTTTGAGGAGTCTAACTTCTTTATCGAAAGCTTCCGCGAGACAGGAGCCCTCGACAGAACAGTATTGTTTGTAAACCTTGCGAATGACCCGGCGATTGAGCGTATCGCAACACCACGTATGGCGCTGACAGCAGCGGAATATCTTGCATTTGAAAAGGATATGCATGTCCTTGTTATTCTGACAGATATCACAAACTACGCAGATGCGTTGCGTGAGGTATCCGCAGCCAGAAAGGAAGTCCCTGGACGTCGTGGATATCCGGGATATCTGTACACAGACCTTGCAACACTGTATGAAAGAGCAGGACGTCAGAATGGTAAGAAGGGAAGTATCACAATGATCCCGATCCTGACAATGCCTGAGGATGATAAAACTCATCCAATCCCTGACCTGACAGGATATATCACGGAAGGACAGATCATCTTAAGCCGTGAGCTTTACAGAAAAGGAGTAACACCTCCAATTGATGTTCTTCCATCTCTGTCCCGTTTGAAAGATAAAGGAATCGGAGCAGGTAAGACAAGAGCAGATCATGCCAATACGATGAATCAGTTGTTTGCCGCTTATGCGCGTGGTAAAGATGCAAAAGAGCTGATGGTTATCCTGGGAGAGGCTGCACTGACAGAAATTGACCTGAAATATGCACGTTTCGCAGATGCATTTGAGAAAGAATATGTATCTCAGGGATATCAGACAGACCGAAGCATTGAGGAAACATTGAATATCGGATGGAAGCTGCTTCGCATGCTGCCGCGTACCGAACTCAAACGAATTGACGATAAATATCTGGATGAATATTACGACAAAGAGTAAGAACAGACAGAGTGATCGAAGATAGAAAGAGGAGGTGGCGGTATTGGCTGCGAAACAAGTGAATCCAACCCGTATGGAACTAACCCGTTTGAAGAAAAAGCGGATTACAGCCATTCGTGGTCACAAGCTTTTGAAAGATAAGCGTGATGAGCTGATGCGCCAGTATCTGGATCTTGTCCGAGAAAATATGGAAGTGAGACTTCGTGTAGAAGAAGGAATTCTCTCTGCGAACCGTAATTTTGTTATTGCCCGGGCCGGAATGTCAGAGGCAGCACTGAATACTGCATTGATGGCTCCGAAGCAGGAAGTTGGACTTATAGTTGATGAGAAGAATGTTATGAGTGTAGAGATTCCGACCTTCACATCCAAAACAAGAACAGCGGATGAAAATGATATCTATTCTTATGGATTTGCATTTACTTCCAGTGATCTTGATGGAGCAGTGAAGTCTTTATCAGATATCCTCCCAGATATGATCCGACTTGCAGAATGTGAAAAAGCATGTCAGCTGATGGCGGCAGAGATTGAGAAGACAAGACGTCGTGTAAATGCACTGGAGCATGTTATCATTCCAGAGACAGAGGAAAGTATCAAATACATTACGATGAAACTGGATGAGAATGAGCGTAGTACACAGATCCGACTGATGAAAGTGAAAGATATGATGCTTGAAGAGGCGCATCATTACAAAGAAAAAGAGGCGTAACTATTAAAAATAAAAAAGAACATGACCAGAGAATAAAAGCTTCTGTTTAAGAAGTCTTGAAACTGTGGGGCATGTTCTTTTTCATGTTTAAATCTAAAAATGCAAGCATTTTACATCTTTTTTTGAAATTTTTCTTGGCTTTGAATAGTTACAAATGCAAAACATTATACAAGAATTTTGGATTGCAGAAGATCTGTTAAAAGTTGTCTTGCTCCGGCCTGAACCTGTTCTAACGGCACTTTTGATGTATAAGACTCACTGATAAATCCGAACAGACCAAAGCAGATGAATCCGGCAATCTGTCTTGCAGAATATTTTAAAGAATAAGAAGCTTTCAGCTTATCTGTATGAGATTCTACCGTGTCTAAAAGGATCCGGTAAAATCGAAAAGCCAGGTAAGGATTTGTCTCCGGTACGACATGCCGGAAAAAATCATAACGTTCATAGTAAAGAGACAAAATACTGTCCAAAACGTTCAGATATCCCTGCGTGAGATTGTTTTCAGGATTGTTTTCCTCTTGTCTGCGATGGTATCCTTCTTTTCCAATAATCAGCATATCATTGAAAATGTCGTCAAGGAGGGCAAATTTATCCTTATAATGTGTGTAGAAAGTGATCCGGCTGACATTGGCAATCTTACATAATTCAGTAATTGAAATTACATCAAAAGCCTGTGTGGTTAAAAGCTCCAAAAGAGCAGACTTTAAAGCACGTTTTGTTTTGGTGATACGCTTATCTTCCATTGCGGATATTCTCCTTTCTGTGTTCTGTGGCAGATCATACGAATGCGGTGATTGCTTATCTGTAAAGTTATTTTAACACCTGTAAAGAAAATGGTCAAATACGGATGGATGGGGATGCATTGCTGGTCTCATGTAGTGTGAACAGTAGTGCAGGATAGTGAGTAACAGAAATGTAACATTTTTCGAATAATTCTTAATGAATCATTACTACATATTTAAGAAGTATGGTTTATAATATATATAATTATACGGATATTGTATGCGAAAGATGCTGGAAATAGTGATGTCAGTAATATCCGTAAGAAAAAGAGCGTTGTTTACAGTAACGCAGAGGGATTGGGAGAGAGAATGCAGCAAAAGATAAAGGAAATGTTGATAAAGATAAAAGATGTACTGGTGAGTGTCTGGCATAGTTATAAAAGAATGCGTCAGGAGAACAATATTTATTTCAATATACTGGTAGGCCTTGTGTTTTTTGCAATTGTCGGAACAGGTGTATGTATGGTGGCAAATGCGCGGGAAGCAGCAGCTTTACGTCAGGTAGAAATACAGAAAGAGAAAGAAGCACAAGAGAAGAAAAAAGCCGAAGAAGAGGCGAAAAAAGCAGAAGAGGCAGCAAAGGCAGAAAGAGATAAGTCCATGTCTCTTCAGCCGGGAGTTGCAGTTGGAACCATGGATCCGCAGGATGATGAGAAAGTCGTTTATCTGACATTTGATGATGGTCCGTCTGCAAATACGCAGCGTGTGCTTGATATTCTGGATCAGTATGATGCGAAAGCTACCTTTTTCATTACTGCCCAGCAGCCGGATTATTTTCCTATGATCAAGAAGGTTTATGATGAGGGACATACAGTTGGACTTCACAGCTATACGCATGAATATGATCAGGTCTATGCATCTGTGGATGCTTATTTTGATGATCTTGAGAAAATAGGAGAGGTGGCAAAGGAACAGCTTGGATTTGTTCCATGCTTTATCCGTTTTCCGGGAGGCGCATCAAATTCCATTTCGAAAAAATATACGGCGGGAATTACGACACAACTGACGCAGCAGGTGCTGGATAAGGGATACCAGTATTATGACTGGAATGTGAGCAGTGGAGATGGAGGAACGGTTACGGCAGATCAGATCATCGCACAGTCAGAGACGGATGAGTATACCAAAGTAATGCTCCTGTTCCATGACACAGAGGCGAAGGAGTCTACCATCCAGGCACTTCCGACGGTAATGGAGTACTATAAAAATCTGGGGTATTCTTTTAAGGCAATCGATCGGGAAAGCCTGGTTGTGCATCATTCAGTGAATAATTAGAAGATAACAGAGAAAGAAAAGCAGGAGTTGACTGTAAAGAAGAGCAGTCGACTCCTTTTCTTTCCTATGGTATAATTGAAAAACGAGAAAACAATGAAAGGGGCAGATTTTATGGGGAATAACTCAGAAAATAAGCCGGACAGATATATAAATATAGGTATTGTAGCGCATGTGGATGCCGGAAAGACGACATTGTCAGAAAGCATGCTCTATCATGCCGGAGCAATCAGGAAGCTTGGCAGAGTGGATCATAAAGATGCGTTTCTAGATACAGATCAGATGGAAAGAGAACGTGGGATCACTATTTTTTCCAAGCAGGCAGTATTCCGGTGGAAGGAGCGCACGATCACACTTCTTGATACACCGGGACATGTGGACTTTTCTGCGGAGATGGAACGCGTTCTGCAGGTTCTGGATTGCGCGGTGCTTGTTGTCAGTGGAGCAGATGGTGTGCAAGGACATACACAGACACTATGGAAGTTATTAAAAAGATATCACATTCCGACCTTTCTTTTTGTGAATAAAATGGATCAGGAAGGAACGGATGGTGAAAAACTTCTGAAAGAACTCCGCAAGCGTTTTGGGGAAAATGTCGTTCCATTTGTGGATATCATGACAGAATCCGACTGCCTGGGTGGAAAAGTATATTTACATACGAAAGAGAGCGCAGTGGAAGAGGTGCTGGAAGAGCTGGCTGTCTGTGAAGATGATATGATGGAAGAATATCTGGAAGAGGGAAGAATCTCTTTGGATAAAGTACAAAAAGCAGTTGCAGACCGTCAGGTGTTTCCATGTTATTTTGGTTCGGCACTACATTCTCAAGGCGTGGAAGAACTTTTGGATGGACTTGATCTGTATATAAAAGATAAGACTTATCCGGCAGAGTTTGGGGCAAAGGTTTATAAGATTGCAAGGGATAATCAGGGAAACCGTCTGACCTATCTGAAAGTGACAGGTGGAAGACTGAAAGTAAAAGATGTAGTGGAAGGACTGAATGAAAAGATCAATCAGATCCGGATCTACTCCGGTGAGAAATTTGAGGCTGTCCAGGAAGTAGAAGCCGGAAGAGTATGTGCAGTGACAGGATTGGAAAATACAAGACCCGGGCAGGGAATCGGAGCAGAAGAAGAGTCGGATTTACCGGTATTAGAGCCGGTGTTGACATACCAGATCCTTCTTCCGGATGACTGTGATGTACATAAGATGCTTTTGAACCTAAAGATTTTAGAGGAAGAAGAACCAGAACTTCATATTGTATGGGAAGAACAGACTTCTGAGATTCATGTACAGCTGATGGGAGATGTGCAGATTGAGATTTTACAGCGGATGATAAAGGAACGTTTTGGTGTGCTGGTAGAATTCGGTGAAGGGAGTATTGTTTACAAAGAGACAATCACAGCACCGGTAGAAGGTGTGGGACACTTTGAACCATTACGTCATTATGCAGAAGTGCATCTGCGTCTGGAACCGGGAGAACGTGGATCCGGAATGCAGTTTGCAGCAGAGTGCAGTGAAGATATTCTGGACAGAAACTGGCAGCGGCTTGTTCTGACACATCTGGAAGAGAAGGAGCACAAAGGTGTGCTGACAGGTTCACCGATCACGGATATGAAGATTACGCTGACTTCCGGACGTGCACACCAGAAACATACGGAAGGCGGAGATTTTCGTCAGGCAACTTATCGTGCAGTGCGTCAGGGATTAAAGAAAGCAGACAGTATTCTTCTGGAGCCATATTATGAATTCCGAATGGAACTTCCATCAGAAAATGTAGGACGAGCTATGACGGATATCCAAAATATGTCCGGCAAATTCGGAACACCGATGATAGAAGAAGAGACAACAGTGCTGACAGGAAGTGCACCGGTGTCCCTGATGCGTGGATATCAGAAAGAATTCACTGCCTATACAGGTGGACGTGGAAGAATGGCAGTTTCGTTGAAAGGTTATGATATTTGTCATAATCAGGAAGAAGTTCTGGCAGCGTCAACCTATGATTCGGAGGCAGATCTGGCGAATCCGACAGGTTCTGTATTCTGTGCACATGGAGCAGGATTTGTTGTGGATTGGGATGAAGTTGAAGAATATATGCATATGGAGCATACATTGGAATCAGGAAATGATGATGAAATGGATATAATGGAGGTGACACTTCCAAAACGCAGGCACTCCAGTATTGAACTGACACAGGAAGAGTTGGATGCGATCTATGTCCGTACACCGGATCCAAAGAAGAATCGTTCTACAGGTCCTGTAACTGTCCGGGCAAAGGAAAAGACAAGAGAGCCGGGAAGCGCTTACCAGGATCCGAAGTGGGAAGCGCGCCGGAGAGCGAAAGCCGGAACAGAAGAATACCTTCTGGTAGATGGTTATAATATAATTTTTTCGTGGGAGGAACTGAAAGAACTTTCAGAAAGAGATATTGGTGCAGCAAGAGGAAAGCTTGCAGATATTCTAAGTAACTATCAGGGATTCCGCAAATGTACCCTGATCCTTGTGTATGATGCTTATAAAGTAGAGGGGAATCCGGGTGAAGTGCTGAAATATCATAACATTTATATTGTCTATACGAAAGAAGCAGAAACAGCAGATCAATATATTGAGAAGACAGTCCGCAGGATTGCGAAGAATGCAGATGTAACAGTAGCCACATCAGATGGACTTGAACAGGTGATCATCATGGGACAGGGGGCTCACAGAATGTCTGCGTCAGGTCTGAAAGAAGAGGTTGAGTTGGCATTAAAAGAACTCAGAGGAGAGCATCTGGGCAGGCAGGTAAATCTGAAAAATTATCTTCTGGATTATCTTGATGAGGAAACTGCAAAACAGATGGAAGAAATCCGTTTGGGAAAAGAAAAGTGTTAATTTTTAATGAAGATACAAGTTTTTTGGTGATATTAATGTTATGATATAAGAAATAAAGTCGCAAAACGAACAAGTGAGCAAATTGGTCAGTGCTCTGGGAAAGTGAAAATTGTGACTTACGAAAGCGAGGTAGAGATGATGAGATGTATGAACTGTTATCAGGAGATACCAGATAGTTGTAAGTTCTGCCCGAATTGCGGGGCGAAGCAGCCGGTACAGAAGATGGAACCTGTATCACAGGTGAAGGAAGAGACAACAGATAACATAACAGAAGATACAGCAGAGGTACAGCAGCCGACAGAAAAAGTGCAGTCAGAAGAAGATGTGCTGCCGGAAGAAAAAGTGCAGTCAGAAGAAGAGGTGTTGTCGGCAGAAAAAGTGCAGCCAGAAGAAGATGTGCAGCCGACAGAACCAACACAGCCAGAGGATGTGGAAGGTTCATATCAGAACGATCCATACAAAAGTGTGAATCAGGAGCAGAATACTTCCTATGGTGAACCAAACAACTATGAGTATGGACAGGGGTATGGTCAGCAAAATCAGAATTATAACCAGCAGAATCAGAATTATACTCAGCAAGCTCCAAACTATGGTCAGCAAAACCAGGGATATTATCAGCAGAATAATTTCAATGGAATGCCACAGAAGCCAGTGAACTGGGTTCCATATCTTATATTATCAATTATTTCAACATTATGTTGCTGTCTCCCGTTTGGTGTAGTGGGAATCGTATTCTCGGCGAAGATCAATAGTGCTATGCTGGCAGGAAATCTTGAAGAAGCACAGAATAATGCGAAGATGGCAAGAATCTGGATTATCGTATCCTTTGCAATTGGTCTTCTTACATGGTTGATCTACATGGTTCTGATCGTGACAGGGGCAGTTTCCGGTTCGGCTTATTACTATTATTAAAAAGTGAGCGGATGATGATTTGGAAGAGAAAGATGCGTGAAGCATTTCAAACAAAAAGGTCAGCCAGGATCATCGCAGTTCTGACGGGGGCAGTGATTGCAGTGGCCGCTGCGGGTTATCTCTTTTTTCATAATCCGCACCAGTATCCGCTGCCCTGCCTCTTTCATATTATTACCGGACTGTATTGTCCGGGGTGCGGTGCCGGGCGGGCAAGCTATTCTATTTTACATGGAAGATTTTATATGGCATTCCGGTATAATCCGATGTATGTGACATTACTCCCGTTTCTTGGGATGTATATTGTAGCACGATTGATTGACTGGGTTTTGACCGGTGGTAATCATGTGGATCAGAAGATTAATCAGAAAGTCCTATATGTGGTATTAGTTATAGTGGTGGGGTTTGGAATCGTGAGAAATATTCCGATTTATCCATTTACATTGCTTGTGCCGGCGGGATATTAAAAAATAAAACCAGAGAAACGAAGTTCTTTCAGATTCTGTTTAAATGAGTGACAGAGAAAGAACTTCATTTTTCATTTTTTGATTTATTAAAAAGCATGACTAGGAAAATTCTCAAGAATATGGTATTATGAAAAATGATATATTGTGATGTAAGTGTCAAAAGTAAATTTTGCCACTCACTGATGTA
>ENA-OPSC01000568-OPSC01000568.1-human-gut-metagenome-genome-assembly--contig:-NODE-568-length-19353-cov-2.315525_pt1 | contig 19353 bp, 18 predicted proteins | sample MGYA00241800_ERZ501891 | MGnify/ENA primary metagenome ERZ501891 (study PRJEB25962, sample SAMEA2042407) | human gut metagenome | biome: human gut; feature: human-associated habitat; material: faeces...
GCTGTTCATCCGCCGGTAGGTTGGATGGTCTGTATACTTAAAGATAGCATCTAATGCCCCATAAGACAGAAACCATTTTTCCTTTGTTGGATAAGGGAATACCTTACACTTTAAGTCTGCGGCAAGTTTATCTCCCTTCTCGGTATGCATATCCTGATATTTTTTCAGCTTCTTCTCATAGTTTTCCCGTGCATGGAGATTTGCTTTCTGGATACCGGTAAAAACATAGTGAAGTACCTCTGTCTCACAGGCAGTCCGTTCTTCTGGAGATTTCCGTATCCCCGTCATCGTATTCCGGATATAGAAGTTAGCTACGTTATACATACATTTGGCGGCTGTGGTATTTTCTGCGAAATAGTCGCATAACACAGCATCTTTCGTTGGTTGTATGTTTATCTTCCATGTACGCATAACACACTCTCTCCTTTCCATAAGATAACGAATATCCAAAAACATCTCTCATAGATAGTATGTCATAATTGGCAGCAGATCTATTTTTCTGTATAAGAAAAACGCATTCATCCGCAGGCAACTAAAGTTGACTGCGGTTTTCTGCTGTTACATGATAATCGTAATTTTTTCCTGCAATTAACTGCCCAATAGTCGGTCAAAGTTCTTTGTATCTTTCTGGAATTTGCCAGCACACAATATCTTCATTTACTGATGAGATAAAGTCATTGATTGCCTCCCAGTCTGGTTCTTTTGGTAGTGTCGTAATTTCTTTCGCATGAATAAATCTATCTTCATATTTTTGAACTATTTTAAAAAATTCTGACATTATATTTCCATTTTTATCAATATATTTTCCGTTTCGAATGTCCAAAAGTAAATCCCTTTCTTTTTCTCTGTAAGTAATAATTTCTCCTTTTTCAATAATATCCAAACCAATAAGATACATCCGGATTAAAAGTGAACATTCTTTTCCAATATTCTTTGCTTTTCCACTACGGATCAGCTTTAATTGATTCGTTACGGCACCGCCAAAAGACTTAATAGCTTTTTGTGTAAGGAACATTTTCTTATTATCTAAGATTCTCTGTCCAACCTCTGATATATAGAGATAATATTCTTTTTTTAATCCCAAAAGTTCAATCACACCTGGACTGCATTTAGTTAAAAGGCGAACCAATTTAGGGAAAGAATAAACAATAGTATCTGTTGGTTTATCTTCAATTTTCTCAAAATCCTTTCCAAGTAAGATTTCTCTTTTTGAATTAGTTGCACAACCTCGAATATCTACATCCGAATTTTTCGTATTAACACCCGTTCCATGGCTACCTGTCACTCCAAGCAGAACAATATTTTTTCCAAGATGTTCATTATCGCGAAGAAAATTATACTGTTTCCCTTTTGTGAGCTGTTTTATTTCATTAATATTCATATTTATAAATCTCCTTACCATGATTTTATCGTTATATTTTGAGAAGTTTTATATTCTTCCATTCCACATACTGTACATTTTCTAATATAAATGCTTCCAAATTCATATGTTTTTGTATTTATCCAGTTACCCCAAATATGTACATCTGCGGGCAATTTCTGATCTGGATATAATCTCTTTTCATATATAGTATGTCAGAAATCTCGCTTATCCGATTTTTCTGTAGAAATATTTTTTATCTAACCTCTTCAGATCATCGGACAGATTTTATGAAAAAGATTTTTTGTTAAATATCTGGATAAAAAGCTTTTAAGTAATCACTTTCTTCTAGTTTTTTGACTTTTCAATACCGCATTCTATCATCATCTGAACAAATTCTTCGTCAGATAACGAGGCAAAAAAATCGTGAATATAAGCAAGCCTTTTTTCTAGTTCCAATGCTATGTTATTTTCTTCCTTTATCAGCCTTTTAGGGATAATTTTATGATCACCTTTCCCTCCATCATATACTTGATTCCATGCTTTTCCGGAGGTATTTATATCTTTGCTCCAATCCCAGGAATTCATCATCCGCTTTCTCTCGATTATTGGATTTATGATTGCCGCATAGTCAGAATCCACATCAACATCATATTTCATACAAATACCAAAAGCACCAAAACCACAATACCGATAATAAACTTCAGGGATAACCGGACCAAACGGCCACGCTTCAAAGTCATCATCAAACGCTAACATATCGTTTTGCAAAAAATCTCGTTGAATGCAATAAAGTATCTTTTGTAACTGCAGGTTAGATATCGGGCATTGCTCAATGGTACATTTATTTATTATATACTTTGCAATATCAACAGCCATATACATTTGATTTTTCACGCTCCTCTTATTATTGGTTTCATAGCATAGGTTTAGCTCATCCAAATCCCAGATTAATAAAATCGTTCAGACTTTATGATATCTGAAAGTATTCCCGAATGTATTTATATGGAAATGGAATAACCGTATACTGTTCATTTCTTACAAATGTTGCTGTTAGCATTGGCAGAATTTCTTCTGCTTTTAAGGTTTTTCCAATAATCTTTCGAATAGGATTGCTTCTTGCAACACTCCCATTGAGAGCTTTGGCGGAACCCACAAAATATTTGACAAGTTCACCAGACGAATCGCCAGAAATAGAATAATGGATATCTGTCATTGCATCCAGATCATATAGAGGAAGATTTTCTTTGCTTTTTGAAAAATTAAGCAGGATTCTATATTCTGCACGAAGATATTCATTGAAGCCTTCTCTTAATTTTCCTCTTCCAATATCTTTATAAAAAGCCTTTTTGTCTACATATTCTTCTTCTTTATTTTTCAGATTATTAAGAAATTTTTCGAAATCTTCTTTGTTTTTTTTGACTAATTCCGGAGAATCCTCTTTGAAATGCAGCAAGGCATCTATCATCTGTTCTTTATCTAATTCTTTGTCAGCTTTGAGTAAAAGAAGTTCCGCTTCTATGTCGTCAAATCGTGGATACACGCAAACATTTGTCTTGCAAATCGTACATATATCATTGATATCCGTATAGAAAAAACCTTCTATATTTTCATCATATCTCTTTTCAGATTTCCTTTTATCGATCAATTCCTGATGATACCCTATGATATTTTTCCATTCATCTTTCCTTCTCATCCAACTTCTTCCTGCACAAGAATCAAAAGAAAGTTTTCCGTCCGGTGCAATAAAAACACGGTAATATGTATATTGGTCTTTTTTCTTCGTATTCTTATCTGTATCATCTTTTTTAAAGGACACAAACGCCCATGTTTTTCCTGATTTACCTAATGTTTCTGACCAATTAAACATGGTTAACTGTTTATTAACGATATCTTCTTTGATAAAAAGTTCTTGTATGATCGCATAAAATTCTGGATTTTTCTCTAGATCACATTTTTTATAGTTTTCAACTGTAATATGCTGAACAATACACTTGTTAAAGATCTCGTCATGTAAATCATTTTCCCCTTTGTAATAACCCTTATCATGTATGATGCGAAGATTATATGTGCCACTAGAAACAGAACCTCCTGGCATTGAACCAATACCATACACTTTTTTAAGAAATGCTTGAAAATCATCTGCGATTTTTTTTGATGTTTCCGTATTGCTTTCATCCACAATTGCTATCATATGTGAAGATAACCGCTTTGCAACTTCTTTTTCATAAACTTTTGACTTATTTTCTTTGACTTTGATGCTGTATTTTTCCCATTTTTTATCATGAGACATCATTTCTTCCATTGTTTCAAAGTTTATTTCAATGTAATCCCGAAGATAGGTTCTCACATCTTCAACAAACTGTTTTAACACACCCATCTTACTAGCTTCAAACTTTTCCATGTTTTCTATATTTAAAAATGGAACAGTTGACTTTGTATTCTTATTTTTCTTTATATATTTTGTACCTTTGTCTGTTTTTAAAGCCCGGCGGAAGTTGCCTGTCGATTTATCGAAAACATAGCCACCTGAATCTCCTGTATCTTTTGTAAAAGTAACAACTTTTAGTATCAGATGAAATGAATAATCAAGATGTATCTGGACGAAATATACTGTATCTTTGCTTTTCCATTTTGGGTTCTGGTAAAAAAGTTTTCCCATGATATTATTCCTGTGAAATATCTCACTTTTGTAAGGACGGAGAGAATTAAATAGTAATCTTGCTAGTTGAATATCTCCTTCTCCAAAATACTTTTCCCTCACTTTTTCATCAAATAATCCTTTTATCTGGCAGACAGTTATATCCGGAAATCTTTCCCTCATTTTCTTTTTAAACGCATAGGTACTTATTTTATCTTTTTCTAATAAGACCAAAGCAGTATTTCCATATATCCATTGTACCGCAGTGATATACTGCTCTTCTGATACGTTGTCCAGAACCTCCTGACTGATATATTTCTTTCCTTCTGCTTTCTGTTTAATCTGGTAAATATCAAAATCACGCTCAATTGTTTCATAGTCAAATTTCAAGTGCAACTTATTCGTTTGATATTCTCTCATCATTTGACCTCCTTTGCTAATTTTTCAATAGGTTTCGTGATAATATCACCGTTTTTTGTAATAAGTCCCGGTATCTCAATAATCCCGTCCGTGCTTTCTTTTATCTCATACTTTGTGCCATCTTTCACAACAATATTGATGATATAGACACGTTTTGCTCCAACCATTCTCATTTTTTGCCGTATCTTCTTTAATTCATTCTCCCGGTCTACCTGCATGGATTCATCCCAATTCTTAAAATCAACATATACTTCTTCGTTCAGCCGGAAATCAAATTTCTCAAACTTTTCTGGTTCCGTAATGTCTATCAGTTTGATACCCAACTCATTCTCAATTATAAACCGACCTGCAACCTCACCTAACGCACCTTTATAGATATTACGAAACATAACCGGGTTTAAAATTCTTGGCAGCATCTTAAAACTGGTTACATATCCTTTCTTTTTAAAATACTCTTTCATACCTTTATATTTAAGGATATATGGCAGTTTTGCTGCTTTTTCACTCATTTCACTCCAACCACGACAATTACTCTTATCCGCAAAACTGACTTCAACTCCATCCTGAAAATCGTTATATGCTTTAAAATAATATTTCTTTTTTCTGCCTGGAATATGGAAATAAAATTCGTTTAAAATATTGTCCGGCAATTTTGCTTCATCATAAAGAGTCGGATATTTTAATACCCATTCACGCATCTCAATCCAATTCCGTTGCTCTATAAGTTTCCAACAATTTTCTAAAAAATCATTAATCCAATCCAAACTACGGAAAGACGATTTATTCGCCTCTTCCCGTGCTTCTTCCCATGCCTCTTTTATAGAATCTTCTTTCGCTCTTTCTTTATCTCGGTTATATTCTTCTTTTAATTCTAGTATTTTTAGCATCTCTGGTGGAAAAAGGCACTGGCTTTCCTTTATATTTAGATCATCAACATTCATTTTCTTTAAAACATTCTCATTTACTAATATGTAAATATCTGGTGATTTAAGTGTGGTCCTGCAAAGCCGTCCAACAGCCTGCAGTACTGTCCGTGTAATAGAGACACCAATAGACTTAAGATTGTACTGCTTGCTTTTATTTTCTCCCAAAAAAGCTTCCTTAATCCATTTATCTTTATCTGTCTTTCCAATCTCTGATTGTACAAATAAATCTTCTGCTTGGAATATTTGCTCTGATATATTTTTATTTCGTTCATTTCTGTCAAAAGGCTGCCCAGAGTCAATACTTCTTCGAATGATATACGTAATTTCACCTAGATAGATTCCATCCAAATCTTTCTCTTTATCCTTTCTCTTACCTGGCAGCCGTATAAGTCCGTCCGTATCTTTTACGTTATACTGTAAATTTTGTCCTTCAGCAAGTGTCTTATAAGAGGATATGATAATCACTCTTTTATGTTTATTTAATTTTTCTTTGAATTCTTTTTTCTTGTTTTTAAAATTTTTCGAATTCATGACTATGATTTCAATATCATCACCTCTATAATCAGTATCTTTTTTAGCTAACTCTAAAAGTTTATTTAAAACTGTAGTATCCCACTTTTCTTTACCCTCTTCCGCTAAGATATTTTCGAGACACAAAAGAGTTCTCATATTACTTGTGCAAAATATGTGGAAAACATTGGCAATAGCCGAATACCGATTTTGTTTATAACTATCTTCAGATGTTTCATTTTTTATTTTTGGAACCAATTTTTTTTCACATTCCTTGTTTTCAAAATAATTTCTTTCTGCACTGATTCTAAAGCCATGACATTTTATTTCTTTATTTTTATAAGGGATATTACGCTTAACTAATTCTGCAGCTATTTCGGTCTTTAATACAGATTCTGTTATATGATAATCTGGACCTAATTCTTCTTTTAGATAGTCAAGATTATAATTATTTAGTACTGTCTTAAATTCTGCACTGGCAGACATCCCAATAACAGAAGCCTTCCGTGCCATAGCGAGTAATATCTTTTCGGGTGTTGTTCTTATACTCACAAAATTAATATCTGTTTTATGGTTATGCCTATCCGCATCGACAAAACGATAATATTCAAAACCCGTCTGGTAAAAATCTTCTTTTTTAGATTTTAATTCTATTTTAATCTTATCTGCCTCATCGTACACCAGTTTCTGCTGATCTACATTCAACTTAAAACACCCCATCAATGAGCTAAGAGCATTATCTTCTTGTAAAATATCCATAGGAGTCTCAGTCTTTTGGCGGTATATATTGACTACTGTTGCATATTGTTCTGCCCACTTTAGTAAGAAAAAACGAAAATCACGAAGAAAATCATGAATATCTTTCAATAATGCACTGATAGAAATTGCCCCATTGATTTCCTCTTTTTCATCTACCTGCTGAATATCTATCCTATTTTTAACCATGTTCTCTATTCCTACAACAGAAAAATTTTTCTTGCAGATCGTATTAATCTGTCCATCGTGGAAAATAAAAAGCTGTTTTAAATCATCCTGTTCTAATACTGTTTTATAATTTAGATAAAGTTTGTAATCTTCCATGATTTTCTTCGCTCGATCACAAAACTTTTTATATTTTGTCCCATCCTCATCGATTTTTGTTTCTGCTTCCGTAACATAACGGTCAAAGTTTGTTAAATCCATATTGCTGGCAATCTGCCGAAATACATCCAGATAGTCATCATTAGACTTAAAAGAATTTTGAATAATATGATTTCTAACAAATTCCTTTGTCGAATCAAATTCATCCATAAAAATCACCGCATTCTTGCTAATATCTGAATCAAAAAATGTGATGCTCTTATCAACTAAAGATATGTTTTTAGACAAAAACTTGCTGATCGTCATAAGGATAATCTTCTTTTCCTTTATAAATACGACCGGGTACAATTGTCCAATCCATTGATACTGTTTATCATTTTTTATCCTTTCTAATCGCTCTCTTGCTGGAATGACAGAAAGTGTATTTTTAATTTCTTTTCGAAATTTCCTTTCTTCTTCTTCCACCTTATCTTCCCATATCTTTTTAATCTCCGGACTAAACTCTCCATTATATGCCTTTACCTGCTTTTTCAATTCATCGTAATTAAATGGCTGCTTGTCCTGCGGTATTGTTACTTTCCCGAGATTTTCTATAATGTTATCTACATTCGATTTTATATGCAGCACTTCTTTTTCAAACAACTCTTCATTTTCATATGCCTTTTTAAGCTCTTCTTCCTCCTCTCCAACATTTTTTCTTAACGGGGTCAGATAAATAAGTTTTCGTTCATCTGTTATCGTTCTAGCACACTGCCTCATGGCTTTTGCATATTCTTCCATGGCATGGGCAGCTTGATAACTTTTTCCAATTCCAGTCGGCACTTCACAAAGATATAATCCATTGCACTCCTTCCTCATGATGTCTAAAAAATACTGTTTTAACACTTAGCATTCTCCTTTCAATATTCTTCACTTATAAGAATAAAAGAATATCCAATTTCTACTCCTTACCGTTCTGCAATAAATCAATGCAATCTTCTAAGTATACGATTTGCTCTTTCCAATGGTCTAAGAGCATACCTTCAACTTGTTTCTTGGCATTCTCTACACTATCAGCAATAAATGTGTCATAATCTATATTTAATTCATTAGATACACAGATATATTTATTATTATTATTTTCATCCTGAACAAATGCTGCTATTACCTTTTCATCGCCATAAGGTAACTTTAAGTGCAGTTTATAGCACTCTATTCCAAATCTGTTTTTTTCTCCGATTTCCCAATATTTCATTTTTTTATCCTTTTTCTTGATATACTTTTCTTTGCATGTTATAATATTCATGTCATTCCAAATCAGTGGAATGTGGATTGAAATTATCTTTTTATTTTAGACGGCGGTTAATTTTTACAACCGCCCTCTTTCTTTTTAAAATTCAAAATCTTCCGGCATAACGGAGATAACGATACCTTAACGCGCCCCTCCCTTTCATGCATATTAAAATACTGAATATTATGGACAAGAATATCGTCAAGTTGTTCTTCGGTTATTTCCATTTTTGCAGATAAATCTATGAAATTCATCGATTTCATTTCCATTTTTCCAAGTGTTTCCATAGCCTTTTTTAATTCTGGATATTCGGAAACCTTTTCGTTCATCTCTCTTAGCAGCCGGTTTCTTTTTTCCATAGTATTAATCAGATGGTATAGCATATTATATCCGCCCAAATATGCCATTTTTTGAGGATTATCCCCATTTTCCAATTCTTTTTCAAAAGCCTTATAGAAGGAATCTTCATTATCCCAAAATTTAGATAACTGTTCCGTTTTTTGTCCTGTTTGGATATAATCACACATTGCAATCGCCAGCTCATTTAATTCTACACCCATATCCTTTAGCTTCTTTTCCATCTCTACATATTCCTCTTTTTGTTTGCCAGACAATTCTCTGTAACTTCCATATCAACCTGCACTTTTTTAATAGCATCTCCTAATGCTAATCCTCTGGCACACCATCGGATACACATCATCTGATGTTTCGTTTCTGCAAAATGATCAACAATGATATCCCAGATATCCGTTGAGTATTCTTTTATATCCATAATCGTATCTTTCTTTTTTCGTGACCAAAAATCTGTTCCATCTGTTCTAAGATCAACATAATCCTGGAATTTTTTGCGGTTTTGTTTATAAAATTGGCAAATCAATTTGGCACATATTGGATTCACAAGGTATTTTTCTTGATAACTTTCAACATCTGAACAATCTGGATACATATTATACTTCTCCAGACTCTGAGCCACAGTATCACTTTGTTCCGGAACGGAATCAGTATTCATATATCCCTCGTCTTCCTCTAACTCTGGCAATGTCATTGCTTCTTGGCAAAGGGTATCGCATCTCTCATTATAAGTATTTCCGTTATGCCCCTTAACCCAGTTCCATTCTATTTCAAAGGCTACTGCAAGTTTATCGAGCTTTTTCCACAAATCTATGTTCTTCTTTTTGCGAAACATCCCATTCATTGTTTTAATAACATACTGCGAATCAGAAAAAAGTTGTACATGTGTGTCTTTTTTTATCTTTTCTAAAGCCTTTATGACAGCCATAACTTCCATGCGATTATTCGTGGTACTACGGAAGCCCCCAGATATATCTGTAAATTCTCCAGTATTATTATTTATGATAACAGCCCCATATCCACCTCTACCACCGGGGTTGCATTCACATCCTCCATCCGTATAAATGATATAATCATATATTGCTCTCATTTTTCATCCTCCTCTTTCACCGTTTTTTCGAAAACCTCTTATTGTAGAACATTTGTTTTTTACTCATCTTTTAATACTCATCTGGTATGTCTTAACAATCATCTCAGCCTCTCCCGTATCCATATATTTTTTCGCATACTTTTGCAGCTCACTAAATAAATCCGGATATCTCATTGATAGTTCAACATAATAATTACTTCCAGATTGCTCTGTCCCTAAAATGTTTCCGCAACCTCGTAATGCATAATCAGCCTCTGCAATCTGGAATCCATTTTTATATTTACATAAGGCAAGCAACCGTTTATTGTTCTTATGCACAGAATTTAATATGCAATATCCTTGACTATTTCCCCGTCCAACTCGTCCTCTTAGCTGATGTAAGCTTGCAAGCCCAAAACGCTCCGCATTGTTAATCACGATAACAGTAGCATTTGAAACGTTTACACCTACCTCAACAACAGTAGTGCTTACAAGAATCTTAATCTCTCCATTTTTAAAGGATCGAATCACTTTCTCTGTTTCATCTTCCTTCATTTTTCCATTTAAAACCGCTACAGCATTTTTACCAAAAACATTAGCATATTCCGTATATGTTTGTTCTACAGATAAAATTCCTTCCATAACGCCCTGTTTATCCTCAATAAGAGGACATACAACATATGCTTGATGTCCTTTTTCAATCTCTTTCTTAATAAATTGAAATATCGTATTCTGAGAGGCACATATCGCTGTTTGTATCGGTTTGCGTCCATTGGGCATACTCTGAATATTAAATACTTCTGTAGTTGATAGCAGAACATCAGATAATGAACGGGGAATAGGGGTTGCAGACATCGTAACTGTGTGCATCCCTGCTTTCGCTTTTGTTGTAATTTCTTCCCTTTGCAGAACGCCAAAACGATGTTCTTCATCCGTTATTGATAGACCAAGATCATGAAATTTTACTTCTTTACTCAAAACACTATGCGTTCCAACAATCATTAACGCAGATCCATCTTCTATAGATTTAAGAATAGCTTCTCGTTCTTTTTTCTTTAATCCATTTGCAATGTACACTACGTCAATATCATATGGAGCAGCCATCTCTTTTAATTCATTGTAATGCTGGGAAGCTAAAACTTGTGTTGGTGCAAGTAAAACACTCTGAAATCCATTGTCAGCCATTACAAACATTAATAAAAAAGCTAAGATAGTCTTTCCACACCCTACGTCTCCTTGTATCAAAGCATTTAACCTCTTTCCGCTTCTTATCCTATTTACCAACTCTTCATAAGCAGATTTCTGATCTTTTGTAAGCTGAAACGGCAGATTTTCGATTATTTTTGTTGTGATTGCCAAGGAATGAATCCCATAGGCAGAACCAGCAGGAAGATTTCTGTTTTTTTCTTCGAGCTGCAGGGCAAAATACAATAGATCATCCATATTTAACCGATATTTCGCTTTTTTTACCCCTTCTACGGATGATGGCTTATGCATTTCACGTATTGCCTCATCTTTGGACATCAAATTATATTTATGTAACAATTCTCTTGGAACCTTATCCGGTATTGTTGCATGTTCGAGGCATTCATTTATGATCCTTTCAAAATTACTTTCGGAAATTCCCCTTATTTTTTCATATGCAGTATAAATATGACAGTCAGATTCCCCATCATATTTTTTGAAGATAATCGGGTTGCTCATGAAAAATAGATTCTTTTTATTGGACGCTTTTAATTTTCCTCCAATGAAACATGTATCTCCTGGATGGTAATCTTTTTTGAGTACATTATACATCTCTGTAGTCCCGAACCAAGACACGCATAATTCATTTTGCGTATATATATCATGAAGAGTGCAGCGAACAATATATATAGATGACTGTTTTTTTAACTCATAACTAACTAATTTGCATACAAAAGCATGATTTTTATCAAGTCTGTTCGTATTTAAAGGACTTATAAAAGAAAAATCATAGTATTTGGAAGGAAACAGCTGACAGACATCTTCGACAGTTTCCATTTTTCGCTTTTTTAAAATATTATAAGCTCTTATTCCTGCTATTTCCTTTAGCATAATACTCCTCCTTTCTGGTAAGATTTTTTACAAATCGAGTAGAACGGTTCGCAGTTCACCACAGCCCTAATGCCATTCCTCTTACAATTGCAGTTCGGTTAGATACATGGAAATATTCAGCAAGTTTATTTATAGAAATCATTCCGTTTTCAGAAAATTGTTTACATTTTGAAATAAACTGTTTGTCTGGCATCAATAAATAAGCTGCAAACTCATTAGCTTCATACTCCTCTACTTCTCCTATATTTACGGATTCCTTCGTTTTTAATTTGTCACTCCCATTGTCTTGTAAAAAATGTAAAATAAGATGTCCCAATTCATGTGCAACAGAAAACAATAATTTAGTTTCCGGTGTACTTTTTGTATATTCTATAATAAACGAACTATCATTCGGTATAACCAGCCTTACATCCTCTTTTAAGTTATCTTTCGGAACGCAGGAACCGGGTAACTTTTCCTGTATTATTTGACACAGTTGTTCTAATGTCAAAGGACTTTGTACCTTTAATGCGTTACATACAATATCTACACATCCATCTACATACAATTTTCTATACATTGCTTCTCCCTTATTTTAATCTCCACTTGACATATACGGATGTAATGCTCCTGCCATCTTATTTGCCGGCATTGTTTGTATCCATACATGTCCCGGACCAGTTACAATAGTATTAAAAAAACCTTCTCCTCCAAAAATTTTATTTTTAAGACCAGGCACTGTTTCCACTTTTAATTTACAGGATTCTGACATAGCTGCTAAATAACCAGTATCAAGAACAATAGATTCTCCAGCAGCTAATTGATATTCCACTACACTACCATCAATCTCAACAAAAGCCAGCCCTTTTCCACTTAATTTCTGCATAATGAATCCTTCTCCACCGAATAAACCAGCACTAACCTTTTTATTAAACACAGTAGACAACTGTACTTTTTCCGTTGCCGCAAGGAATGCTTTTTTCTGCACAATAATTTCATTTTCAGCATCTATTTTAAAAGGAAGTATTACTCCTGGAAAAGAAGAGGCAAATGCAATCAGCCCTTTTCCTCGCTTAGTACAGTAAATATTTTGAAAAAGTGATTCTCCTGAAAATGTCCTTGCTATAGCCTTTCCAATTCCATTTGTACTTGTAGCCATCTCCATATTAGGAGACATCCATGCCATTGCTCCCCGCTCTGTTATCATTTTTTCATTTTCCTCCAGATAACAGATTACAACTGGGAGATTTTCGCCTTTAATCTCATATTTCATCCAACAACCCCTCCTTCTTTTATTTTCCTAATAGATAAATCTTATCAGAACAAAATATTTTCATGTAATTATTTGCTAGTTCATACAATTCAGATACTTCCATTTCTCTTATGCACATACCAGTTTCTTTTAATTTATTTGCTATATAATGGTAAATATCGTATGTGATATGAATGTCCATAATATCTTTCAAATACAGCATTTCCTGAAACTCCTGAAAGGTTCCTCCATGGGATGCACAGTCCATGGATAATCCTAAATCTTTGAGAATACAATCTTCTGTTGGATTATTGCCATCTTCCATTGATTCTGTAATACGCTGTATAAGTTCTGTTTTTCCCTGACAGGAAAACTGCCCCTTATATGTATTAACGATATACGTCTGATATAGCCCAATCGTATTTTTTAATTCCTCTTCACTAACTTTTCCTTCCAGATACTGGTTTACGATCTCTTTATGATTTCCTACCATTTTCATTAATTCTTTTTTATTCATTTTTCTTACACACAGGATAATATTTAGTTGATATTCTATCGTTTTATACAATAAATAGTCCGGTGTTTCTCCTTTCTTCCAATTTTACCAATTCTATATATGGCCATTATTAATATCTTTTGTTATGACGAGCAATACACCGGCAGGTGATACACCAACGGGCAACTGAAGCTGACCGCGGCTTCTTTACGAGACTTTAGCTTCGCTGAGGGGAACATAACTCCTCTAACTCTTGAATTGCTCTTCTCAACTTCCGATAAATATTTTTCTTTGTAAATAGTATGACAGAAAACAGATTTCCTCTATTTTTCTGTATAAGCTTTTTCAATTTATTTTTTAGTTTATATACTGACTAATTAATTATTTTGCATTAGTTAGTCACTATACTGACTATAGTCTGTCTTCCTTTTTAGTCTGAATACTGACTATGAATCTTTATCCTGCATTCTTTTTTTTATTCAGTCATCTAAAAACTCATATTATAGATAGACAAATATTACTGACGAACTGGAGGGATATAAAGAATAAGTCAGTGTCAGCATTCACAAAAAAAAAATGAAAGGAGAAAATTATGAAAGTAATACTCGATTACGATGATGTATTAAATGAATGTAACGAAGAAGCAATACGAAAATTAAATAAAGAATATGGATATTCTTATTGTTTAGAGGATATTACGAATTGGGGGATACTAGAGAATGAATTAGATAAACGAATCCCTTATTTTGTCCAACCGAAGTTTGTCAGAAATATTCCTATTAGAGAAGGAGCAAGGAAGCTTGTATGCGAACTTTTAAAAAGACATTGCGAGATTTTTATCGCAACCAGTGTACCAAGTCAGTGTGCAGGCGTAAGAATCGCAGATATCATTAGGAACTTTCCAGAAATTGATCCTGGGAACATTCTCATTGGCAGCCGGAAAGACATCTTAGTTGCAGACATCTTATTAGATGACTGTTATTTCAACATTGAACACTCAAATGTTCGTTATCCAGTATTGTTCCGCAAACCATGGAACGCACAGTATACTGGGGTGCCAGCAGTATCCGATTATAAGGAATTTTTAAAATTAGTAGATATGCTCTTGGATTCCAAAAACGAATTAAACCGTTTCCAAAATCCAAATATATTCATCTTAGTAGGGCCTTCTGCTTCAGGAAAATCTACTGTGCAAGAGGAATTATTAAAAACAGAAAAATTTATCCGTACAAAAAGCTGCACGACACGAGCTCCAAGAAAAAAGGATGATGACTACTATTTTCTCTCCATGGCAGATTTTAAAAAAATGGAAGAAAATGAAGATTTCTTAGAGACAACTTTCTATAAAGGAAATTATTATGGGACTTCGTATAAGGAATATAAGCGTTGTTCAGAAACAGGCAAAAAAATAATTTTTGTTATGGATATTAATGGAGCATTACGAATAAAAAAAATGTTTGGCAAAAAAGCCTGTACTATATTTTTAAAGAGAAAGCCCATTCATTGTATAAGAAGTATTTTGGATAGGTTACATGCAGGAGAAATAACGAAAGAAGATGCAGCAAACCGGCTCAATTTTTTATCTGCTGAATATGAAAATGAAAAGTTTTGCGAGATTTCTATTGAAAACAATACGATTGAAGATGTTGTCAAGCAGATCATGGATATCTGATCAGGAGGAGTAGACATGAAAAAAGTTATAAATGGAAGATCATACAACACAGAAACTGCAAAGGAATTAGGATATCAAACTAATGGATATGCTAACAACGATTTTTATTTTACTGGAGAAACCCTGTATCGAAAAAAGACTGGAGAATTTTTCTTATATGGAGAAGGCGGAGCTTACAGCATATATGGAAGAGATTTCGGAATGTCACGAGGCGGCGGAGAAAAGATCATCCCTCTTTCAGAAGATGAAGCAAAAAATTGGGCAGAAAAATATCTGGATGCAGAGGAATACATTAAGATTTTTGGCGGAGATGAAGAGTTTTTTGAGATATTCTCTAAGACTCAGAAACTTGCACAATTCCCTTGTTTTGATGAAGATGAATATAATCGTATCACAGAGCATCTTCAATCTGAAAAGGTATTAATGGTTTTTAAAAAGGAAAAACCAGTTGCAGTTCTTTTATCTCTAGAAGAGTACCAGAATCGTTCCGAATGAATGGGAGATAATTGGATTAAAGATAAAGAGGAAAAGGAAAAGGAAATATGAAAGTAAAAGATTTATTGGAAAATTATCAAGGAGATAATTATATAGAGATTTACGATTGTTTTTCATGGCAGACAAAAGGATTTAACAATAAAGAAGTGGCTATTAGAAAATATGGTCATTATACAGTGCAATCATGGACGGTGTTAACCACGAAAAATAAAATAAAAATAACAATAAGAAGTCAAATGTAACAAATGAGAGGTTATTCAAATGAACGAAACACAAGAAAAAGTATATGGATTACTAGAGAACTATTTAGCATACAGCATTACAAACGGATATACTGATTTTAAAACATGGTGTGAAGATAATATAGACACAATCAATGAAGCAGTATTATTAGAAGATATTTGCGAAGAAGTAAACTATATAGCAGATAAGCTGTTTGATGCATGAAATATGCTTATCGAATTAAAACTACCATATTGTATGCAAAATCAGTTTTTCAGTGACCTCCTTTAGCCTGCGGTGCCAAAGAATCATCGGCATTCAGCCTCCACATATTGGAAATTAAAACAAAGGAAGCAGAAAATAAAGTACTGACTTTATTCAGAATTCAGAGAGCAGCGTCATGTTGCTCTCTTTTTTGTTTCATTTTTTTATATCCGACTTTTAACCTCTTATTTTGTGGAGACCTCATTAATCTAATGAGGTGGCATCGTTATCCATTCCTGAGCATCTTCTTTACTGGCATCCACTGCCTTTACAATCTGGTCAATTGCAAGCCACATCTGGGCTAAACGTTTTGCAGTTTCTGTCTTACTCTCTGTCATACCTTCTGCATGTCCTTCTGCAAGGCCCTCTTTTTTTACCTTTTCTTCTGCTTCTCTTAACTTAATACCCATAAGCATATACTTCACCCTCCATTCACATTTTCCAAGTTTTTACCATGATTTCTCCCCCAACAGGGTTATATGGCAATTTCTCATCAAACATACAAACTGCTTCTTCTATATTTCTCTTTATCTGTTCTTCATCTCCTACAAGTGCAAATATTCTATTATTAAAATACTGAACATACTCATTTGCACCACCATACAATGTATCCAAATCATTGATATATTTCCTGTTTATCGACAATTCTGTTTTATTAACAGAAGCGTAAATCCCTATTTTTACCCCTCTTTGTTCATAACCGGCGATAAAGAAAATGGTATCATCTTTTCCCATCATACTTTCTTTTCTGAACAGGTAATCATACAATTTCTTAATTAGATCTTCAGGATACTCCACATCATTTATATTTTGTGTAATCCAGTCCTCAAGAAAAACTATTCCTTCGTTCATGATAAAAGAATTTACTCCATATGTTGCCAAAATAAATTTTTCTGTTTTGAATATCTTAGGAATACGTTCTCTTTTACTATCATATTCAGGCTGGACATCCTTAAACTGCGTACCTTTGGTATCTGCATATCCGATAATACGATCGTTTTTAAATGTTAATCCAACAAAACTCATATCCTGTTTTCCACTCTCTTCTTTTGTATTTTCTTTCATTTTATTAGAAAATCCTTGAGATGTACAGAACGGGGATATGGAATGGGATTGAGGGGGATTACTTCGGTTTTCAGTCATTTCAGATTTTGTAGAACTTGCATAACCTATAGCGTGTGCAGAATAACCAATACAACCTTCAGAGTAACTTTCATCAAAATGTTTTTTATTATCTTTGTACATATTAATCCTTTCTCTTGATACATTCTTACGTTTCATGTAACTACTATTAGTATGACAGAAATTCGAAAAAACACATTTTTATGTAGAAAAATTTTTTCTCTCAAAAGCCGGAATATTTTTTTATCTATTTTTATTGATTTTCAGATAATATTATGGTATTATACAATTGTTAATAAGCATTGTGGAACGTACTCCGGTGACCTTCGGGCCCGGGGTCTTTTCATTTCCCTGCTTTCTTCATAGATAAAGCTCAGAAAAGAATTTCTCTTCTGAGCTTTATTATTTAAAGGCGGCCGGCTTTCTTTAAAACTAAAGAATATTCAATGTAATTCAAATTTGAATGATCATAATCTAAATTAACATCTAATTTTCCCTCTCGATTTTTAAGCCCTAATTCTGGATAAATTTTATCATAATAGCTGTTATAACCAATATAACAATTATTTTTATCGAAATAATCGCTATATAAGAAGCATCCACCTTCTTCTACAATATATGCTTTTCCATCAATACAAGCAAGATTGTTCTGATGAGACGGAGTCTGTCCATAAGAACGATCGTATCCTGCTAATCTCATGCAACAATCTACTCCTGCAAAATTAAGCATCTGTGCTACTGTTGCAGAGAATCCGGTACAATCTGTATTTACATGATAGGTTCCAATATCATAGATATACTGAGAAGTGCTATGTTTTGAAATATAATTCAATACTGCTGATACTTTCTCTTTATCTGACATAGAATCATTTGTAATCTCATTTACAACCTTTCGACACTGATATCGTAAAGTATTTGTCGGATTAAAATTTCTCACAACTATAGTAATTTGTTTTCCATTTCTTAATGTTACTTTCGTAGTTCCATTTCCTACAGTTTTAGGAGTTAAAAGCGAATTTTCCGTTCCTTTTTGGTCACAATCTAAATTATTAAGTACTTCCTGATTGGATGTATATTTTATACCAGAATAAATATAAGACTGACCATTTAATACATATGTTCTATTTTCTTTTATTTCATCTTCATCATAAAATCTATAATTTCCCTCTGGTAAAATAATTGTTTTTGCCTTTGTAAAATCTGTTGGGAGATAATATGCCTCAAAAAAGCTATCATATTTTAAATCACTCTTAGAAAGGGTTAATACCCCATCCGCAGAAGTCTTCTTATCTAATGCAGTTTCATATGAAGGGGTTACATCTTCTCCATCATTATCATTCTTTCCAGAATTATTACTTCCGTTATTACCGCTGGATGTATCGTTTTTCTTTGTTGTATTCTTGGAAGTAGTCTGTTTCTTCTTTTTCTTAGAAGTTTTCTTTTTTGTAGAAGTTTTCTTCGGGATCACTCTGATCTTAATCCGTTTTATCTTTGTATTTTTAGACTTTGCTTTTACGGTAATAGTAACTCGGCCAGGTCTTTTTGCTTTCACAATACCCTTACGATTAACTGTAGCGATTGCTTTGTTGCTGCTCTTAAAAGTAACCTTTGCAGCTACTTTCTTTGGTGTTACTTTTACTTTAATTCTTGAACTCTTCCCTACGGTAAGTTTCTTTACAGATGTTACTTTGATTGTTCGGATTTTTCCTCGTTTGCCAACAGCGGATGCTGATTTCGGAACAAACATCGCAGTAAATGCGAACACCAATGCGAATAATATTGCCATGATACTTTTTTTGTTCATTTTCTTCATCATAATTTTTTTCTCCTTTTCTTATTAACCATGATTTCTTTTATTATTAGTATGATAGAAAATTTAGAATCACGATTTTTCTGTAGAAAAAATTTTTCCCTCTCAAAAAGGAGTATATCATAAATCTGAAAAAATGCAAAAAGGCAGGACAATCAATCCCTATGTTACCTACACAAAAATACGAATTCGTGTTAGAATAAGAGAGCTACCGCCCCTAGACAGGTACAGAAAGGGGGTGCGTTCCTTTGAATTTAATTTCATCATTTATGCTTTCTATTCTGGCAAGTATAATCGCCTATTATATTTGCAAATGGCTGGATAGAAGTCGATATCTG
>ENA-OPSC01000581-OPSC01000581.1-human-gut-metagenome-genome-assembly--contig:-NODE-581-length-19038-cov-14.314281_pt1 | contig 19038 bp, 18 predicted proteins | sample MGYA00241800_ERZ501891 | MGnify/ENA primary metagenome ERZ501891 (study PRJEB25962, sample SAMEA2042407) | human gut metagenome | biome: human gut; feature: human-associated habitat; material: faeces...
GGGCCCACCAGCGCCCACGCCTCCCCCTGCGGCAGGTGGAAGCTCACATTTGTCAGCGCGGGTCTGTCCGCGCCGTCATAGGAAAAGGTGACATTCTCAAAGGAAATGCCGCTGTCCGCGGGCTTGCTTCCGCTGTCCGCCGCAGGCTCGGGAAGGGGCGACTCCTTCAATATCGCCTCCAGCTTGTTCACTGCCTCGGCGGCCTCCATCTGTGCGTTGACCGCGTACATCAGCCGCTCCATCATAAAGGCCAACTGGGGCGCGAAGAAGATGTAAAACACCAGATCGGCCAGCACCGCCCAACCCTCTGCCGCGCCGCCGATGAGAACCATTCCCAAGGGCATGAGAAGCAGGAACATGGCGTTCAGCACCACCGTAAGCAGAGTGTAGGGCATACGGCACATCATGGCGTAGCCGCTGGCAAGGTCGCGGTAGCTGAGGATGGCGGCATGAAAGCTCTTGAAGGAGTAAACTGTCTGCTGGAATACCTTCACCACCGGGATGCCCCGGACATACTCCGTGGCCTCAGCGGAAATGCGCTCTCCTGCCCGCTGGTATTCCTCAAAGAACTTCATGCTGGTGCCCGTCATCATGGTCATCAGGCAGACAAGCGCGATGACCATGGGGATCAGGCAGGCAAGCCCCATGCGCCAGTCAAAGACGAAGAGCAGTACCACCGCCAGTATCGGCGTTACGATCCCACCCACCGCGTCGGGGATGGTGTGGGCAAGGAGCGTTTCTGTCAGCGCCGCGTTGTCGTCGATCTGCTTGCGCAGCCGCCCCGTAAGATTGGCGTTAAAGTACCCCAGCGGCAGGTCAATGAGATGTGCGACCGCCGCCTTTCGCATATTCGTCGCCACCCGGAAGGCCGCAAGGTGTGTACACATGAGCCCGGCGAAATAGATCGCCGCGCTCAGAAGTGCCGCCGCCAGCGCGTACCAGCCGTAGCGGGCAAGCCCTGCCGGAACGCCGCCTCCCGGCGTTAAAATGCCACGGGCCGCGTACCAGACAAAGACGAACGGGAAAATGCCGACCGCCGCCGAAACGCCGGACAGCCCGCAGCCCAAGACGGACAGCCGCTTATGCCCTCCGGCGTATGCCAGCAGCCTGCCCAGCACCGGCGGCTGCTTTGTTTTTTTCTGTTTGCTCATATTCCGTGTTCCTTTCTTAAAATATATACCCCTGCCCGGAGAAGTCGCGATTTTCTTTTGCGCATAGAAGGGAGTTCATACAGCCATATATGGAATCTCCAGCGAAATACCTGCGGCACTTCGCTGGAAAAGCACTTAAAACAGCAGCTATGGCTGATTTTTTGACTTGCCTGTCATCCTACCCATTCTATCACCGCAAAATATCCTTTGCAACGCAAATGGTTTATCGGAGTGCCGCCTGCGCGAAGCAATCTCTGACCGCTTCACGAATGGCATCGCTGGTAAATGTTGCAGATGAAACGGCATCCACATCCCAGGTCTGCGCCTCCACGATTTGGGAAGGGAGTTCATCTATTGCGCGGTCTGAGATATTTACTGTTTCGCTGTGAGATAGGACATGTACAGACAATATGCTGCTCCCGTCAAACTCTACCTCTACGGTAACCGGACCGGAATAACCTTCAGCGGAAGCCGTATAAACGCCCGCCGTGTAGATGTCTCCCGATTTGCCGCATCCTGCGCACAGCAGCAGTGCACCCACCAGCACGGAGAACAGCACTGATTGCACCCCTTTTTTCATGTGTTCGAACCTCCTGTTTTTTTGTTCTGCTCCGTTATCCTGAAGGGGAGGCATACCGGAACGTTTAATACCGGATGAGTAATGACCTCCGCTTCTACATCAAAGATTTCCCGCAACGCCTGCCGGGTAATAACCTCTTGCGGCGTACCTACGCTGTGCAGTGTCCCGTCTTTGATCGCCACCAAATAGTCGGAAAACATGATGGCATGATTTAAATCATGAAGAACCATTACGATGGTAACACCATTTTCCCGGTTGAGGCGGCGCAGAAGGTACAATATATCCAGTTGGTGCGAGATGTCCAAATAGGTCGTGGGTTCATCCAGAAACAGCAACCCGGTTTTCTGCGCCAACGCCATGGCGATCCATGCCCGCTGTTGTTGACCTCCCGAAAGCCTCTCCATTTCTCTATGTTCAAGGGAACTCATGCCTGTACTGGCAAGAGCCCACTGGATGATCTCCCGATCCTTTTCGCCGAGACCGCTTAGCGCCGACCTGTAAGGAAAACGCCCGTATTCCACAAGGTCGCCGACTGTGATGCCGGCAGGGGCTTGCGCTCCCTGCGGCAGCAGCGCAAGTCTCTGGGCAACACGCTTTGTCGGCATTTCGTGGATCGCTTCGCCATCAAGGTATACTGCGCCGGAATCCGGGGAAATGATCCGGCACAGTGTCTTCAGTATGGTGGATTTTCCAGAGCCGTTGGAGCCTATTAAGGTGGTTATGCTGCCTTCAGGGATTTTTAAGTCAAGCCCCCTGAAGACGGCCTCCCCGTTATATCCGGCAGACAAACCCTTTGCCTGCATACGTGAAAGCATAGACGTCCTCCCTTAAAAATACCTGCGGAGCAGGAACAGAAAATACGGAGCCGAAAGCACGGAGATCACGATACCAACCGGGATCTCCCTCGGCTGAAAGGCAGACCGTCCCAGCGTGTCTGCCAAAAGCAACAACAGCGCCCCCAGCAACATGGAGGCAGGCATAAGGGCGTGGTGTCTGCCTCCGATCAGCCTTCGTGCCATATGCGGCGCTACCAGTCCCACAAAACCGATCCCTCCGCTGACGGCAACGCAGGCAGAGGTAAGAGCCACCGATGCAATCAGGAGCAGTCTCAACTCCCTCTCTACGGCTATCCCCAGAGAAATGGCCGTATTCTCTCCTAAGAGCAGAATATCCAGTATGTTCGACTTTGTAAGAAGAACAGGAACCAGTATGAGCATATAGGGCAGCAAGGCAAGAACCTGATGCCAGCTCGTTCCCCAAATATTTCCTGCAAGCCATCTTGCCACGAGCTGATAGCTGCTGTTGTCCATGTTCGCGGCCATGATCAGCATAAAAGAAGAAAATAGGGACGCAAGACCGATGCCGCCCAACAGAAAATATATTGGGAGGAGTTTTCCGTTCCTCTTTGCAAAAAGATACAGCAGTCCCGTTGTGCAAAGCCCGCCCGCTATGGCAAATATCGGCTGGTATGCCATGGTACGTATATGCAGCGCAGGGAAAAATGTCAGGAACAGCATAACGGCAAATCCCGCACCTGCGTTTATGCCCAATATCCCCGGATCGGCCAGCGGATTCCCCGTGACAGTCTGCATAACGCATCCGGCAAGTGCCAGACCCATCCCACATAGAACGGCGAGGACGATTCTCGGAACGCGAAACTGCGCTACGACTACGGAGGCTCCATCCATATGCGGTTGGAATATGCTGTGAACCGCAGTCGAGAAGGGAATTCTTGCGTAACCACTGTTAACGGATAAGATAGCCGCAGCCACAATCAGGATAAGAAGACCGTTGAGGATAAGGAGCTGTCTGGTTTTCTTTTTCATAAGACCATGCCCTCCTTCCTGTAAGTAAGCGCAAAAAAGACGGGCACGCCGAGGATGGATACCAGTGCGCCGACAGGCGTATCAAAAGGGGCGTTTATCATGCGTGCCGCAATATCCGACAGCACCAGCACAACGCCGCCCATGAGCGCAGACACGGGAACCAGCCTGCGGTAATCACCTCCCACAAGAAGTCGGGATATATGCGGCACGATAAGACCGATAAATGCGATGCCTCCCACGAGCGATACACTGGCTCCCGCAAGCAGCAACACAACAAGCATACCGAAAAGCCTGACCGTGCGGACATTTACGCCCAAGCTGGCGGCGCTATCTTCTCCCAGTGCCAGAGCTGATAGCCGACTCGATAAAAGCAACCCAAGCGCACTGGCTGAGAGGATCACCGGGGATAGCATTTTCAAGCTTTGCCATGTCACACCGGACAAACTTCCCGCGCTCCAGAAAGAAAGGGCTTTCACGATCCCAAACGCCAGAGAAACCGCCTGACTCAACGCGGTAAGCAGGGCTGATACAGCAGCGCCTGCCAGAATGAACCGGAAAGATTCGGATCTATGTTTGCCGGCGCCGAAACCATAGACCATGAATACCGCAAGAGCGGCTCCAGCAAAGGCGGCGCATGTTTTCACGATGTCTGATGCGGCGGGAAACAGAATTGCGGACAGTGCAACAAAGAAGCCGGCTCCCGCATTGATCCCCAGAAGGCCGGCGTCCGACAGGGGGTTTCGGGTAATTCCCTGCATCACAGCGCCGGAGAGAGCGAAGGCCATTCCTGTCAGCCCGGCAGCCAGCGCCCTGGGCATACGCATTTCCAACATAATCATTCCAACATCAGAAGCCTTGGCGGGGTATATAACCGTTTCCGCAAAGACCTTGAAGCTACCGCCAGCAATGCCGGTGCAGACGGAGAGAACCATTGAGAACCCAAGCAGCAGCACCAATGCGGCAAGAATAATCAGAAAAGCCGGCGCGGAGCGTTTGTATCTCCCTTGTCTCTGCGATATTCCCGCAACCGCGCCTGTTTCCTTACTCAACGTTCCCATGGTTCAGAATCGCGTTTGCGAGTTTTTCCAAATAGAGTTCCTTTCCCATCGCCGTAAAAGCCATATTATACTGATCCTCATTGATACCAAAGTAAACGTTGCCGGCTTTGACCGCTTTCATATTCTTCCACACGGCAAGGTTCCCCGTGTCTCCAGCTCTGCCGTCGTCGCTAAAAAAGAAGATGTGATCTGCATCAATCAGGGAAAAGTATTCCGCATCGACCACTTCACCCCAGACATTCTCCGGTACGCCGGCTGATGGTGTGAGTTTCAGCTCATCGTAGACAAGCTCACCCGGCCCGCCGCTGCGATAGATGTAATAGGAACCAAAATGAACGGAATTGGCCTCCAATACAGCAAAGGTTTCGTCCCCAATCATATCCCTGATTCTTGCCGCAAGCTCCGCAGCTTTGGCGTCGTAGTCAGCAAGCCATTTTTCTACGGCTGCTTCTTTATCAAACCACTGCCCCAGTTGCTTAAATCTTCCGCGCCAGTTAACATAGCTTATGTCATCGTCGATCATGACCGTGGGAGCAATAGCTGCGAGTTGTTCATAAACCTTCTCATGGCGAATATTCATAATGATCAGATCAGGCTTTAACTCCGCGATCTTTTCGAGGTTCAGGTCTCCGGTAGAAGAAGACCCGGAGTAATTGCCGACAACCTCAATACCTCTTTCGGCAAAAAGCGTTGTCAGATGTTTGGGGACAGACACCCCATCGAACATGCTGGTATTAGCCGAGGCGATAACCTTCATATCCAGAATAAGAAGTTCCTCTGTCAAGCCAGCTACATCAACGATGCGCTGTGGATTTGCCGGGATGGCAACCTCGCCCTTCATATCCGTTACCGTGACAGTATCCGAGACCGATCCCTGCGGCGTGGTATCCGTTCCAGCACAGGCTGCAAGAGCAAACACAAGCACAAGGCACAACATAAGCATTGCGAATTTTTTCATTCTGATGACCTCCTGAGTAATAAATCTTTAGTTAGAGCAAGCTAACCAACGGGCGCGCATAGCGAAATAACAGAACAGCTGAGTCTTTTAACCGTGTGGGGTCAACGTTTTCTAACCGCCTACCATTATACAGTCGGCGAAAGGAAAAATCCCCCCGAAAACGCCATGTCTTTCCCCTAAAGCGCCATGATGCTCAGCGCAGTAATAGAATAATTCATAAAGCTATGCTATAATCAGAATCATTGCTCAATAGACAAATCGGAATTTATGGAGGTGGTTTTTTGCGAGTATACAAAAGCAAAGAAGAACTCAAAGCTGAAATCAATAAAACTTTTGAAAAATATATTTCGGAGTTTGACAGCATACCAGAAGCCTTAAAAGATAAGAGGGTTGATGAGGTTGACCGGACCCCGGCAGAAAACCTTGCCTATCAGGTGGGTTGGACAACATTGGTTCTTAAATGGGAGGAAGATGAAAGAAAGGGGCTTCAAGTAAAGACGCCGTCGGACGAATTTAAATGGAACCAACTTGGCGAGCTGTATCAGTGGTTCACGGATACCTACGCTCATTTGTCTCTTCAAGAGTTGAAAGCCGAACTGAACGAAAATGTCAAGTCTATCTGCGCAATGATTGATTCGCTCAGTGCGGATGAATTATTTAAGCCGCATATGAGAAAATGGGCTGATGATGCTACAAAAGCAGCTGTATGGGAAGTTTACAGGTTCATTCACGTTAATACTGTTGCTCCTTTCGGAACTTTTAGAACTAAGATCAGAAAATGGAAAAAGGCGGCGCTGTAACTTCCGGTTCATCAAGCCAATATGCCCTTAAAACACGAGCGGCGGGACAGACTCTATCTGTCCCGCCGCTCTGCTTTTTCAGCGGTCAAAGTTTTACTTGTGCGTAGGCTCGTTTTGCAGCCCCGCGCGTACGGTTAATTCCGCCCAGCACTAAGATCGATGTGTATACCGCTGCTGAGCAGCTCACATTTCAAATGATATAGTTTCCACTGGGCAAGATCTTCCTCGAAATGTGCTGCCTACTATTCTGGTTTTTCAAGGGAAGATGCAATCTTTGTAATTTCCATCCAAGTAACCACAAAAGAATACACCTGTGTCTTTGCTTTTATGTTTCAGAATGGTAAGCTCCGCTTATATTCACTCGGAGTGCATCCAAACTTTTTTCGGAAGGCGTCGCTGAAATGGCTGATGTTGCTGTACCCCACCAACCCTGCTATGTCTTTCACCTGAGCATCGGGCGCAGACAACAGTTCACAGGCATGCTCCATGCGGCGATTTAACATATATTGATATATGGTGATTCCATAGTGCTTTCGAAATATCTCACGGAGTTTGGATTCGCACATAAAGTGCTGTTTGGAGAGCTCCGCGATGGTCACGGGTTCCAGAAATCCCTCATCTATCTGTCGCCTGACCTGAAGTAAAACCTCGCTATCCGCCCAGCTCAACGACCTCTTCACAGCAACAGAATTCTGATCCATCATCTCGTTCGCAAAGGCGGCAACAAGTTCCAGTATCTTTCCTTCCTGATACAATGACTTTGCGCAGTCATTATAATTACACTGCAATATCTGGCGTATTGTGGTTTCTATGGTAGTGGTGATTCTATGTTTTGGCGGGGTTTTTGTCCCGTCAAAGACGGTACAAACCTTTTTCTTCTGCAAACCATCCATCACAGACCGAAACCGACAGGGATGCAGGTTCAGCCCGACGCCTATATATCTCCGCCCTGCCTCATAGATATTTTCCGCATCAAACAGGCCGCCGCCGTATACGCAGCAATCTCCCTTTTCCAACAACGTTTTTTGGTTTCTGCCCGAAGACTTCCACTCCAACGCATCGGAAAGAGAGAAAATGACGGAAAAAGAATCCTTATACACCTGCTCCCGCAATACTGTGTCCCTGTAAAACATTACATCGCAGATATACATCTCGATATTGGGGCACGGTGAAATATAGCGGAAATATCCTTCTCCAATATCGCTTGGCAAAGCAACCTGATTGTCTTTCATAATACCGCAAAGCTGCTGCATCACGGGGGTGAAAAAGTCGTTGCGCTCCGTTTGCCCATGAAGAAAATCATATCGTGCTTCTTGCATACCAGACCACCTCCTCCGACACATGATTAGACACTTTTATGCAAATTGGTCCATTCCACCTTTCCAGTTCCGTGCACAGGTTAGCTTACTCTAACCGGTGGATGAAAGAAAAGGCAGCCTGCCTGTACGCAGTTTGCCTCAAATCCGACGGCACAGCGCCTGTGAAGAATATTATACCATAAGTGCGCAGGGATTTCAATGTAGAACACCAGACATTCCTACAGAACACCAGACATTCCTGCTTTTCCTGGAATTTTCCGTTTGCCCAATGTCATCCGTGTGCCGAGAGGGAAGGCCTCAGTACTTTCAGCGAAAGATTCAATCGATCCAAACACGTTTTCTTATTCGGCTTTACGTCTACTCGACGCAAATACTCTCTGTTCACCTATATTGGATAAGTCCGTCCCTCCGTTTTCTGTTAATTTATACTACTGTTAAGAATCCGAGCATCCACGCAGCTATAATTTGCAATGCACATAAAACAATCGTAAGTACTGATGCTCTATTTTTTCTCTTTACAACATAGCTGAGTTCCGTGAAAATCCCGCAGATGGCCGCTGCAATTCCTATACCTGCTACTATGTTCAACTCTGTCGAAATAATTGTGTAAAGAGAAAACCAATGAAGCATTCCGGCAATCCCCGCCGCACCAAGAATGAGCCCACATATGGGAAGTATGATCCTTTGCCATTGAAAAGAGCTGCGTTTACAAACGATCTTTGAGCCCAATACGATCAAAATGGCAAGCCACAGAACCGTCAGCAGGATATAACTTCCCAATGACAGAAAGCTGCCGGCAAAGCCGTTTAGGACTGATGCTCCGGCAGCAGATCCCGCGCCTTATCGACGAGGTGAAGAAGCTGTTTCGGCAGGTGCCGCTCCAGCATATTCAGCACATGGCCGCAGCCTTGAGATCCCTGATCTGCTCCACCGTAACGCCCTTGACAGCCCCTGTGAGCGTTTTTTCCGGTCGGATGGTGTCGAAGTCCACCCGCACCCGTTCTGCAGCCTTCAGCGCCGCAGAAGCACCGGAGAGCGACTTGATTTCCCTCTTCAGTTCCGTCTTCTGCTCCTGCAGGTCTGTCAGTTCCTGTGTGGCTGCCGCCGTCTGCTCCTGCACGGCCTCGGCCCCCTGGATCGCCGCCCGGTACTCCGGCAAGTCCATGTGCCGCAGGTTGCTGCCGAGAGAAATGATTTCAAATTCGTGCCGCAGGGCGATCTCCGTCAGAGCGTCCTTCTCCCGATCCATCCAAGTCTTCCACTCGGTCTGTTTCCGACCAATCCCTGTAAAGCCCTGCTGCTTGAGCGCCTGCTTCATAGACACTCTCGTTGACAGTCCCCTCGTCTGCTCCGTTGCTACCGGGATATAGTCTACATGAAGGTGCGGCGTGGCTTCGTCCATGTGCAGCACCATGTTGAACACATGGAGATGGGGATTCCGCTCCTGAAAGCTCTTTGCGTACTCAATCAGAGCCTCCGCTGCCCGCTGGCCGCCCTCCGTACCGCAGCCGCAGTCATTCAGATTGCCGATCTGGAAGATGGCCTCATGGAACAGCTTCTCCTGCTTGCTCTGCCGGATATGCTCGTAGTAGTCTGGGATCTTGTCCCTTGTCTTTTTCTTCCCGGCGTTGTAGCTCTCCAGCGCCTCGTCAAACAGCTCGTGATAGACCTGCTTCAGATCCTCGTTGACAAAGACGATGTTCTGCCCCGACCGGTTCCGGTCTACATTGGCCGCCGTGAACTCCCGGTTATTGTGCCGGATGCTTCCCCGGCCCATCATGCCGGAAATCGTTGTTCCGATACCTCTCACCCTTCCTTTCCTCTGCCCTGTTTTTCCGTTTTCGTACTGCTGTCATTTTACCATACAAGTACCGATTAGGTAACCTCTTTGTTACTTTCTTGTGAGAAAGTAACAAAAGCACTTTCCCACCGCCGCCCCGTTGGGGCTGGCAGGAGGAAAGTGCTTTGCGCCCTGCCGGGGGGCTAAATAGCCGACAACTTGTGCAGTAAAAAGCTGTCAAGCGCTGAATACAATACAGGGGGCAGGAGATCCTAATTTCCTGCCCCCTGGTCATCATTTGATTTCAAAAGATGCAAATACTGAGTGATTTGTTTGTCCAGCAGAAACAACTTTTACTATCTGATATGTTTTATTACTTTCCAAAACAACAGCACTTCCAATATCATAGTGGAAAGTATGACTTTCGTTTGGAGAAATAACAATTAAATTATCAGCATAGCTTAATGACAATGGTATATCTTTCCATGTTTCACTGTCCATTTTTTGCAAAGAGAAATCTTCTCCCATATCAATATCGACATCAGAATTATTGGTTATAGTTATGTCAAGACTACCTGCTGCATCAGCCGAAACTGTCATACTAACTTTTCCATCTAATTCTGAAGGACTGACAGTTAAACCATCATCCGTCGGTTTATTGTTTTCAATCTGTTGTGCAGAATCTCTATCAACAGAAGGTACATCACTGTTCATAGGCAAATCTCCTTGAGGTGAAACAGTGCAACCTGACAAAAGACACAAGCTCAGAAATAATACCAAAATAAACGAATAATTTTTCTTCATTTTAGCTTTCCCTGCTTGGAAATCAATATCTGCTGGTGCCTAATGCAGCATTGACTTCATTTGCCTTTGTATAGTATCTCGTGCCACTGCCGGAAGCTCCAGTATGAATACCCAATGTAAGGCGGGCACCAGTAGAACCGATATAAGAATAGACAACACAGCCGCTATCGCCAGGACCACTTTCATAATCAGCAGAAGTCAAATTGGAAATAGTAGCTCCACTGGAAAAAGTTATAGTTACATTCGTAGACAAAACTTTGCCAGAAGTATGTCCGGTTTTCATACCAATCTTATTGATGACCGTTCCAACACCAGGTTCACTGATTGTGGTAGATAAGGTATTACTTGTACCAGACAGTGTGTTGGTCGGCGAATAGTCGGAATTAGTAATCGCACAGAAAGCTGCATCAGCATTTCCGCTTTGTTGCGTTGCCTCGCAAGAAGCAATGGTAGTTCCATTGTACATAATAGATTTACCCACGCTGTTGGCCGCATGACCTGCTGTTACAAATCCAACGACACCATCTCTTTTAACACGATATCCGACGGATGCACTTCCACCAGAGAAAGAAATCTTATCACCTGCATTGACATTTACTTCTGTCTCGATAGGACCACAACCCTGTTCAAACTTAATTACAGCAGAGTCACAAACATTTTCCTTGAATTCCTTTATGCTTTCATCAGACAGATCATCCAATTTAACAATAATTCTGTTTTCTGAATCATAAAGGCCAAACTCATTGAAATTGCTTGCAATAGCATCATTGGAACGACTGAATTTGTAATTATTCAATGTGTCCATAACAGAAAGCAATTCGTTGTAAGAGTAGGTGCAGGGCTCATAGACTACATTGGCATTATCACTCAATACTGCCGGTCTCTGCACATTATCAGTAACATAGACAATCAACTGTCCAGCATCATTGATGTAAGATCCGCCATAGTAATCGGGATAGATCTTCTCACCAGAATTAGAATACGTGGTAGCAAAAGAGGCCATCAATTCGTCATAAGCCGCTACCGCACTTTCCTGTACGCCATCATCAACCACATTTTCAGCCGCACTGGCTGAAACCACAAAAGATACTGCCAACAATGCCGATAAGAGTAGACTTAAAAACTTTTTCATGATTTACTCCTTTCTCCGAAAATAATTCGGTCTAAATATGGTAACTACACTTATACTCCTACACATAGTCGTTGTACACTACCTTTTTATCCGTGTCAACATGAAAAGCTGTTTATTTTTTGCATAGTCAGACCAGATACCTTTGCAATATCGTCCCTCGGAAAAGTCACATAGTCCTCATTGAACATCTCCAGAGCACACACCACATCGTCCTTCGTAAAGCGGTTGATGTCCTCCACGCTCATATCGTCGTATGGCTTAATCAGCGCGAAAGCGTCCTGGCGCAGCTCTTCTTCGTCTATGCCGCACTTTTTGGCATAGATGGCAAGCGTCATAATCCCGTAGAACCGATGCCCAACCCGGATCTCATCGGCGATCCTGTGCAGCCACCAGTCATAAAGATCCCGCTTCACCGTCCAGCGCCCCCGGCGTTCCTTCTTCACCACCCGGCGCTCATACCAGTCCGGATACTTCTCCTTCGCCTCGGCCAGCGACAGGCGGCTCTTTCTCATAAGCCCTTCAAGCCGCTGCTGCTCCCCGTTGCTGTCCGGGATATAATCAAGCAGCCGCACCAGCTCCACCGGCCCGCCGAGCCGGAACGCCCTCACAGGGTACTCACGCCCCAGCTTCGAGCCGGAGCCGACCACCCGAAATCCCTGCAAAATCCCCTGCATTTGTGGCTCCTTGATGGTGGAGGTAAACTTATTCCAAATCTGCCGAGTGAGGGAATATTTCAACTCTTTCAAGCATTTCTGGTTGTACGGGTACATAGGCACCGGCTCTTTCAGCACATAATACAGGTGAAGCCCTGTCCCGCTGTTTACAACAAAGGTTGCCTGGGGCAAAATATCCTTGTTCATCTGGTGCAGCGTGTCCCGGAGCTGGGGCATACCTACCCCGTCCAGGTCAAAGACCAAAGCATAGAGATACCGGGCATTTTTGCCGCACCGCCGCAGCCCAAAATAGGAGATCGGGGACATAATCGTAAAATCGGTGTCTTGCAGCTCCCTCAGCTCGTCCAGCTCGTCAGTGATGGTACAGCGTTTCGCTTTACCGTCCCCCTCGATCTGCAGGGCGATCCCGGTTGCCCTGTCAACCTCACCTTTCGTCACTGTCACCGCGATCCCGTTTCCCTTCCTGTCCTCAAAATGGCCCTTCCTCTCGAAAGATCCTTCCGGGAAGATCTCACGATAAAACTCATACGGCTCCACCGGCTCCAAAAACTTCTCTAAATGCTCATTCTTTTCCCTGTAAAGTTCCCGGAGCTGTTCCAGGGCTGCTTGCTGATCCTCCATTCCTTACACCTCTTTTCGTACATTCTGCAAACCCACAGGGGGAAAAGGGGGAGCCAAAGAGCGGCCCCTTCGGGGCCTTAAAGAGAAAGTCACCTCCCCCTTTTCCCCCTCGCTCTGGGGCATGGAAATGATGGAAAACCTTTCAGGTTTACCACATTCCCACACCCCGCCGCTCACCCCCATAACCCCCTCCGACTTTCTCCCTGTCAGAGAGAGAATATTTTATTATTTTTTCCCTGGCCTAAAGGCCATAGGGGGGCATATATTATCAATACATTTTATTCCCTATTTTACGACAAACCCATTTCAGCTTGTCCCCTTCACCCCATAGGGGGGCATATATTATCAATACATTTTATTCCCTATTTTTACTGTTATTATAGCCTGTCCGGGCGGCTCTTGCAAGGCTCCCGGACAGGCTTCTTTTACAGCTCCATACCGCCCCAGGTGTGGCCCTGTTCCTGTTCTCTCTCCGGCTGCTGCACCTCTGGCACTGGTAGCAGCTCCCGCGCCTTTTCGACCAGGGGCCGGAACTGCTCCGGCAAGTGCTGATCCAGAAAGTCCAGCACCGCCCCGATCCCTTCCCGGAGCCGCGCCGAAATCCCACGCTCCCAGCTCAAATCTTCTTCCAGGTATTCCACCTGCACTTTGAGCTGCCGGTTTTCATTTTCAAGCCGCTGCCGCTCCTGGGCCTCCTTCAGTTTTTCTTTCATCGAGGGGATTTTCTGCTGAAGCTGTTGGTTTTCTACCTTCAGCTCCCGCACCTTCTGCTCTGCCGCCGCGCCCCGGATCACCGCCGCCTTCAGCTCCTTCACCTGCTCCACCGTCACACCCTTGACGGCCCCTGTCAGCGTCTTTTCCGGCTGTATCGCGTCCAGATCGGGCTTAACCTTCTCCACCGCTTTCAGCAGCTTCACATTCCCTTGCAGGGCCTTTCTCTGCTTTTCCAGGGCCGCGATCTCCTGCTCTGCTGCTGTCACCTGTTCCTGGATAGCTTCAAGCCGCTGGGCCGCTGCTCTGTACTCTGGTAGCTCCATACGCTCGCGGCCACCGCCCAGGCTGATAATCTCAAACTCGTGAGCCTGGGCGATTTCCGTTAGGGCTTCTTTCTCCCGTTCCATCCAGGCTTTCCATTCGGTCTGCTTTCGGCCCATCCCTTCAAATCCCTGCTGCTTTAACGCCTGTTTCATTGATACCCGCGTTGAGAGGCCCCGGCTCTGCTCCGTTGCCACAGGCACGAAGTCCACATGGAGGTGGGGCGTGGCCTCGTCCATGTGCAGCACCATATTGAACACCCGCAGATGAGGGTTGCGCTCCTGGAAGGACTCTGCAAATTCTTTGAGAGCTGCCGCCGCCCGTTCCCCTCCAGGGGAGCCGCACCCGCAGTCCGTCAAGTTGCCGATCTGGAAGATAGCCTCGTGAAATAGCTTCTCCTGTTTGCTCTGCCGGATATGCTCATAGTAATCTGGTATCTTGTCCCTGGTCTTTTTCTTTTTGGCATTGTAGGCGGCCAGGGCTTCATCGAAAAGTTCGTGGTACACCTTCTTCAAATCCTCGTTGCAAAAGGTGACATTCTGCCCCGACCTGCTCCGGTCTACATTCGCCGCTGAAAAGCTCCTGTTGTTGTGCCGGATACTTCCCCGGCCCGTCATTCCCGAAATGGTTGTGCCTATAAAATCACCCGTCCCTTTCCTGCAAAAGCCTATATCCTACTACTCCTATTTTACCATAACTGGCCGCAGGCCACAACCTCTTTGTTACTTTCTTGTGAGAAAGTAACGCAAAAGCACTTTCACACCGCCGCCCCTTCGGGGCTGGCAGTATGAAAGTGCTTTTGCGCCCTGCCGGGGGCTAAAAGAAGCAGCCTCACAACTGTCTCCAAGAATTTCTGTTGTCACTCTACTTCTTCTGGTGCAAGAGGATAGCCACACAATTCATCTTCCTGTGCAGAAACCTCTGCGTCCTCTGTTTTTACAAGGCCGCTTTCTTCAAGCAAATCTGGCGGCACAGCACTTACAGCTAACTGTTGTTCTTCCGGCAAGCTATTATACCAATCCAGCCATTCAAGCGTTTCTTTGGAAAGGCCCTCCGCATCTACCATCCGATCACCATATCGGACTTGATTTCCGGCTCCTTCTCTTTGCTCAAAAACGATCCATTTCTCGTTCATAAAAATCTCTATGGTATTGTCGGCCCCGTATTGATATTCAAATCCTGTTCCAAAATTAGATTGGTTATCCTTTGTCGGTATCTCAGAGCCATCAACCGATGAAGTGATTTCCCCGTCCATTACCCCGCAACGGCCACTTATGGTACTTTCTTTCCCCGTATCATAGTAGAGTTTGCCATCCACCATTACCATAGGGATTTTATCCCATTCTTGCGTTTCTTCCTGTCCCGGCAGTTCATTCTCACTTACAGGAACAATCTCATATTGGTAGTTGTCCCAATAAGATTCAATATCAGCTGCTGTAAAATAATCCAGTTTCTCCTCTGGAAGTTTCAGTCTGCCTGACTTTACTGCTTCTGCACAGTAGATAATCTCATAACTTGTATCATTTGAGAGATTAAACCGAAAACTTGTTACTGTCCCTCCAGCAACAGGCTCCGTTTTTTTATCGCTTACCTCCAATCCCGAAAACAGAAAATAAATATCCTCTATATCATCGGTTTTTGTAATGACTTGCTTTTCAGCGGAGTTTGGCACAACATTGCGATACATCTCGATATTATTCACATCAGCAACATCAAAAGGCATTGAAATAGTTTCCTTTTTTTCGCAACCAGTGAATACCAAAACCATAGCCGCCACCAAAACAAGAGCAATCTTTTTCACTGTATCACACCGCCTTTCTTAACTTGTAGTGACGAAAAAAATATCCTTTTGTTTCCTATCTGCCACCAAAAATTTTTGAAAACCAGCTTTTTTTCTGTTCCGGTTCCTGCTGATCCGTTCCAGCCTCCCCGGTAATAAGCTGCTGCTGGATTGTCCCCGCGTGTAGGGCCTGGGCCGCTGCCGCTGTCTGCTGGGCGGCGGCCAGCGCGTCAGTAAGCCGGGTAATGGTCTGGGCCTGCTGCTCGATCTGCCGGTCTTTCACTTCAAGCTGCCCCTGCAACGTGTCGATGGTGGCCTGTAAAACAGAAATCACACCATCAACCTCTGCTGTTTTTTCTGCATTTTTGGTTGACGGCGCGTCAACCAAACCGTCAACCGCGCCCGTCAACTGGTTGTCGGTGGTTGACGGTGCAATTTCAGAAAACGCCTGTTTTATCAGCTTTTCGCCGTCAACCTCTACCATCAACCTACCGTCAACCGTTGCCGTCAACCCCTGTAAACTGGTTGACAGTGGTTCACGCTTAATTTTTTTGAAAACAGCTTGCTTTGATACCCCTATCTCGTCAGCTATCTGCCGGATCGTTTTCATACCTTTACGAACAGGCCCACAGGACACACGCCCTTAAACCCCGGCGTAGATATGTACCAGCAGCCGGGGCCTGTCGGCTCCCACGCTACTTCCAGGGTAATCTCGTGCCACCCATCAGGGAACAGGGCCGTAAAACCCTGCCCTGCGTGTATGCCGCGACCTTCCAGGAGCAGCCGAGGGTGCGGATCATCGTCTGCCGGATCGGGAAGCTGTATCTGCGCGATCCTCTCTTTATCCCAGCTCATAGACCTTTCCTCCTTCCCCTAAAATAAATCGCTATGCGATCCCGTCCGGGTGAGATATAAAATCAGCTCGTCCCCGTCCACTTCGTAGATCAGCAACCAATCCGGCGTAATGTGGCACTCACGACACCCCGTATAATCCCCGGAAAGTTGGTGCTCCCTGTTCTTCTCTGGCAACGGCTCCCCCGCAGCCAGCTTTTTAATAATATCCGTCAGCAAAGAAATATCAAAGCCGCGCTTTTTCACGCGCTTCAAATCCTTCTGAAATTTTGTGGTTGGTCTTATGTTATACATCGGCAAGCAGCTCCTCCATCATCTGATCGACATTGGAATAGGTCTTGCCGAGGCTCGGATCGGCCTTCATTCTCTTTACTTCCTTGATTGCTTCAACGGTTTCAGCGTTCGGCACATCGCCGCTGATTTCAAAGGGTATTCTATACTCCCGCACCGCCTTACGCGCAAAAACATTGAACGCCGTTGTCATCGTCATTCCCATATCAGCACAGAACGCCTCAAACTGCCGCTTCAAGTCTGCGTCCATACGAATGTTAATATTTGTATTTGCCATAGGTAGCAACTCCTTTCATTCTTATTATATCCATTGTATAACTTTTTATTTACAATGTCAATATATGTTCCTGACCGTTTACCCAAGCACTGGCCCTTAAACTTCTACCCTGGTATGTTCGCATTTAGAGGGCAAAAAAGCCTTGATTTATGCGGCTTTCCAAACGCGGTAGAGAGGGGGCCGGTATATTTACCCTCGGAGGGCTGAAAACGGCTTCTAAAGCGTAACAGGGGCCTTTCTGGGCCTTATTCCTGGCCCCCATCGTGCAGCGCATCCAGGAGCCAATCGCTCAACTCCTGGGAAGGGGACACCCGCACCGTTATATGCCCATTTTCAAAGCGCACCGCTGGCGGCGGACAATCCCACCACTTGCGGACGGTTTTCGGATCAAGGCCAGTTTCCCGGTGACAGTCGGCCTTGCGCCCCTCCGGGTGCTGCTGCCGCCATTCATAAACCCGCGCCTGGGCCGTTCCGCTGCCTTTAGGCCGCCCGTTCCCTTCTCTCCAATTCGTACCATTAGCCTTATCGTTAATCTCCTGGATTGCTCTCGCGCCCTGCAAATGTACTGGCTGTTTGCGCCAGTTCCGCTTGTTGACAGGCATAGTCAGACCGGAGAGCTTCGCTATATCGTCCCTGGGGAATGTCACATAGTCCTCGTTGAACATCTCCAGGGCGCACACCACATCATCTTTCGTGAAGCGGTTTATATCCTCCACGCTCATATCATCGTAAGGCCGGAGCAGCGCGAAAGCGTCCCGGCGCAGCTCGTCCTCGTCTATCCCGCATTTTTTCGCATAAATCGCCAGCGTCATAATGCCATAGAAACGATGGCCCACCCGGATTTCATCGGCGATCCGGTGCAGCCACCAGTCGTAAAGGTCACGCTTGACCGTCCAGCGGCCCCGCCGCTCCTTCTTGACGATCCGCCGCTCGTACCATTCCGGGTACTTCTCCTTCGCCTCGGCCAGTGAGAGCCGGCCCTTCCGCATGAGGCCCACAAGGTACTGCTGCTCCCCGTTGCTGTCTGGGATAAAGTCCAGCAGCCTCTCCAGCGTCACCCTTCCACCAAGCCGGTACGCCGTCACAGGGTACTCCCGGCCCAGTTTGGAGCCGGAGCCGACCACCCGGAACCCCTGCAAAATGCCCTGCATTTGCGGCTCCTTGATGGTAGAGGTGTACCTGTTCCATATCTGCCGGGTAAGGGCATACTTCAATTCCTTCAAGCATTTCTGGTTATGTGGGTACATAGGGATCGGTTCTTCCAGGACATAATACAGGTGAAGTCCCGTCCCACTGTTTACAACAAAGGTTGCCTGGGGAAGAATATCCTTGTTCATCTGGTGCAGCGTGTCCCGGAGCTGGGGCATACCCACCCCATCCAGATCAAAGACCAAGGCATAGAGATACCGGGCGTTCTTACCGCACCGCCGCCGCCCAAAGTAAGACAGAGGGGACATGATAGTAAAGTCCGTATCAAAAACCTCCGACAGCTCCGACAGCTCGTCGGTGATGGTATAATGCTTTGCCTTTCCTCCATCCTTAACCTCCAGAGCAATCCCTGCGGCCTTCGGCACCGTTATCGCAATCCCGTTACCCTTCTCGTCCTCATAATGGCCTTTCCTCTCAAAGCTGCCCACCGGGAAGATCTCCCGGTAAAACTCAAAGGGCGTAACCGGTTCCAGGAACTTTTCCAAATGCTCATTTTTTTCTCGATACAACGCCCGCATCTGCTCCAGATTATCCCGTTCTTCCCTCATTCTGCACCATCACGCTTTCTCTTCAGCCGCCTTTTTTCTTGAATTATCAGCTGCAAATACCGCTGACCATAGCCCTTCTGATCCGCTAAAAAATCTGCCTTTTCCTCTTTTGTCATTTCTCGGGTATTATCTTCATGATAATAAACCGTTACCGGCCCATCGGTCTGCGTCTCCCAAATGTAGCTCGGCTTCATCGCATCTATGGGTATCCGCCCCAAAAGTGCCCATTGCCGGACAGTCTTACTTTCTTCTGGCTTTCCTTTCCGTCTCTCAATAAACAAAGCAATCACCTCCAAAAGAAAAAGTAGCAAAAAGAAAATCCGCTGCGGTTAAGATCGCCTGC
>ENA-OPSC01000587-OPSC01000587.1-human-gut-metagenome-genome-assembly--contig:-NODE-587-length-18953-cov-2.762885_pt1 | contig 18953 bp, 15 predicted proteins | sample MGYA00241800_ERZ501891 | MGnify/ENA primary metagenome ERZ501891 (study PRJEB25962, sample SAMEA2042407) | human gut metagenome | biome: human gut; feature: human-associated habitat; material: faeces...
AAATCATCATAAAACTTTTCCGGGGTCCCGCTGCCATAAGCCAGATATTCCACCCGTGCTTTCCCTTCCATGGTAAACCCACCGACATACAGCCCCTGTTCTGCCGCCACAGCACACCGGATACTGAGTTCTCCCGCATAGGCAATCTGCCATTCCTGTGCTGCAGTGTCTGCCCCCGGGACTACACTTGCCTCTCCTGCGTCCTGGGTCAGTTGCGATCCGCTCTCCTGTGACATATCACCCGGTAATGCACTATCTTCCGTCTTCACATATTCATAGTCGCCCGCCTCGATCTCTTCTGTGATTTTCGCCAGACTATAATCTCTCTTCTCCCGGAAATCGATCAGCTCCAACAGTTCCTCCTCCGTCATTTCCTCTTCCGGCAGGAAAAATGTACTCCGCGCTGCATAGAAAGCCACGCCCTTTTTGTATTTTTCAGGACTATCAAGCATGGCAAGTTCCTTTTGGGGGAAATATCCTTCCTCCAGATAGGCCTGCCTCAGTTCTTCCAGCCTGTTTTTTTCGCCGTCCGTAAGCGGTCTGCTGTAGCTATCCGCTGCAACATCTGCATCCTGCAACCCGGAAAAATATGTTTCCAGTTTTTCATGATTCATGCTCTCCATCCGCGCCCGGTACAATCCCGATGCCGTCACGGTAACGGAGGCCTGAAGCAGACAGGCTGCTGCCGGGATCACGATTCGTCTAAAGCCATAATGGCGTACCGTTTGATTCATTCTCTTTCCATCCGTGTTTTTGCTGTCCTTCTTCTCTGTTTCCAGTCCGTCCAAAATATTTTCCACTTTCGCATCCAGAGACTCCGGCACTGCCATCCGTTCCGCCTCCGCCATTTTTCTTATTTTTCTGTCTATAAAATCATCTCTCATATAAGCCTCTCCCTGACCTGCTCCTTCGCCCGGTACAATCTCGATTTTACGGTTCCCTGCCTGCATTCCAATATCCTGCTGATCTCCGGGATTGTGCACTGTTCATAGTAAAACAGTACGATCACATCCCGGTATCCGCCATCCAGCTGCATGACAGCATCCCACAGTTCATGGTGTTCGTCATAAAATGCCGGGGACAGATTCTCTTCCCATGCCACCGCACCGGTCCGCTTATTTTGCCGATAAATCTTTTTCGCTTCATTTGCCGTGATCTGTAAGATCCAGTTTTTAAAGCTGTCCGGATCCCGCAGTGTCCTTAATTTTTCATAGGCATGCAGCACCGCTTCACTGACAGCGTCCTCCGCATCCGTACTATTATTCAGAATAGAATATGCCAGTCGGTACATATGCAGGGTATAGCCCCGCACTTCCCGCACAAATTCCTCTTTTGTCATAACTGACAAAGTAACACCTCCTTCTCTTCGCCGGCTTCATACTATATGAGTCGCCGGACGGTAAAAAGGTTCCTGTATTTTTAAAAAAGGCACCGGATGTTCCGATGCCTTTAAATCCAATATACTCTATAACTCTTTGAATTTGTATTTTCCTTTTCCATGCCCGGATACCGGTTCGATTACATCAGCCTGTACCATATTGGATATTATTTTAGAAGCGCCTGAACTTTTCAGCCCAAGCAATTCCATAACCTCTCCTCTGCCAAAAAACTGACAATCTCCGAATTTTTCATATAATACACGGATATGCATAATTGTTTTTGTTGAAAAATTCAGCGTTTTTTCAGCCAATCTTGTTTCAATGTCCACTTTTGATGTTTCAATGTCCATTTTTTGAGTTCCAATGTCCACTTTTGAAGTTCCAATGTCCACTTTTGTATCCTTTAAAAGTCCACTGATATGCATATTTCGATTGTGCAGCTCGTTGTGTTCATTTAAAAGCATATTTCTGAGGAAGAGTTCCAAATATTCCGTTGTCTCATGAATTCCTTTTTGTAAATTCGTATAATTGGCTCTGACAAGTGCATTTCTGAAATACCATGCATTTTCCGCAAAAATATCATTTGTTGCAAAAAAACCAAGTGTTCTCAAATATTTTATGAAAAAAACCGCTGTGGTTCTTGTATTTCCCTCGCCAAAAATGTGAATTTGCCAAAGCCTTGATACAAACAAAGCCAGATGATGAATGCTCTCTTCTATCGAAAGTCCTTTATAACTAAAAGCTTTTTCCTGCGAAAAATCATATTCCAACGTAGCACGCAGTTCTGAAGCACTCCCATATATGACCGTTGCGCCATCAAGCACCCATTCTTTCTTCGTAATATTATAATCTCTTATTTTTCCGGCATGCTTATATATTCCACGAAAAAGCTTACGATGAATAGCTATATACTCATTCGGTGAAAAGGAAAACGCCGTTTCGGAAAGGAGCTCCGCAATACGGCTGGAAACTTTATCTGCTTCTTCCGTGCGTTCATTATCTGATACACGGACAGGTCTCTCATTGTAATAGCTTTCTATAAGACTCTGTGCCTCTTTTAGCGTGATCTTACCTTCAATATTTTGAATTGCAGTGTCAATCAGATATTGCGAGGGTTTCAGACCATCTACTGCCTGAAGTCCAACCGCCGTGCTCCACACATACCCTTTTGTTGCTTTATTCGGTTCGGATTCTCTCAGATATTCTTTAAATGGGTCTTTGTCCATATTCATTTCCCCGCTATATATCACTATCTTAGTTTTCCTGCTACTATTTTTATTATATCTTATAATCACAATAAACCAAAATGTTTTTGCAGAGATTTTTGCGAAAATAAAAAATATTTTACCTGAAGATTCCTTCTTGACCCACGAGTTAGTCTATGCTAATATAACAATTGTTATGGAGACAGATCGTAAGAAAATCACGGAAGAAAACTTAATCCGCTGCGGCAGGGAAGAATTTCTGGAAAAAGGCTACGCCGGGGCGAACCTCCGGAATATCTGCAAACGTGCCGGAGTTACTACCGGGGCTTTTTATTTCTCTTTTGAAAATAAAGAGGCTCTGTTGGGGGCAATCCTGGATCCCCTGATTACCGAGTATCAGAAAATGATGCAGCAAATAGCCAAAAGAGAGCAGGAACATCCTGAGACCGCAGAGCAGAATGAACGCGAGATCATGGAATATATCTGTGCGCACAGGCAGGAATGTGAGCTGGTACTGGAGAAATGCTCCGGCAGCAAATACGAATCCTTCCGGGATGTAGTCTTTCATAATATGTTCACCGCCTTTCAGAGCTATTACGAAAAACAACTAGGCTATGTGCCCGATAAAGAATTACTACGGATTCTGACATCCATGAGGTTACACGGATTTCTGGAATTGATCAAAGGAGATTATGATATGGAACACCGCTTGTTCCTGACGAAAGCCATCGGTATTCACGCCGATGCCGGAACGCAGAGTTTAATTACATATTTCAAGAGTAAGAAGGATGCTCACCGTTAATGCGGTGGGCATTTTCTTTTATAAAAAAAAACAAATATAACTTTTGTTATATTCAGAAAACAAGTAGGAGGATTAGTTATGAACAAAAACGTGAACTACGGAAACTGGGTACCTGAGAAGATGTTGGCGCTGTGCTATGTTGCTGCAGCCGTGCTCGGCATAGCCACCTGTGTGACCGGGCCGATGCTGCATCTTGCCATTCCGGCATGGATTCTGGGCATTTTGGCTGCAATCTGCCTGGTCTATGGCATCTACATGCATATCTGTCATGAATTGTTTGCCTTCGGGAAGGGCAACATGATGGCGAAAGTCCATCAGCACCTCGTAGATCATCTGGAATGGGACGGTGAAGGTACGCTGCTCGACATCGGCTGTGGTGCTGCTGCACTGACGATCCGCTGCGCCAAAGCTTTCCCCAAGGCAAAACTCGTCGGTATGGACTACTGGGGTGCCGAGTGGAACTATGCCAAGGAGCAGTGTGAAGCCAATGCAAAAGCCGAGGGCGTTGCCGACCAAATCACCTTCCGCAAAGGAGATGCCGCCCATCTGGAAGATCCAGATGAAACCTTCGATGCCGCTGTCAGCAACTTTGTCTTCCATGAAGTCCGTTCCGCCAAGGATAAACGGGATGTGGTCAGAGAAGCTCTGCGCATAGTCAAAAAGGGCGGCGCCTTCTCCTTTCAGGACATGTTCTCCCAGAAAGCACTCTACGGTGACATGGAAGAATTTGTCGAAGAATTGAAAAAAGAAGGAATCACAGAAATTCACTACATCGGCAATCTTGAGAAGAAACTGGATTTTATCCCCGGATATGCCGCTGCTCCCTGGATGATCTCCGGAATGGGAATCCTGTACGGTCGGAAATAATCACGAAAATCAAAAATGTTTTTATATAAAACCATCCCGGGCACTATGTCTGTCTCACAAGCACAGTGTCCGGGATGTCAAATTGCTTCTTATATGTCCACCCTATAATGTAATATTGATCACCGGCACAGGCGCCGCCGGTACACCTACGCCGACAGCATCTGCGGAAAATGAAGTCCCGGTGGGAATGACCACGTTGTCTTTCATTTTCTCCAGGTGGTCGAAAACTGCTTTCAGGTACTCCGCATCGGCCTTGACGATGTCTTTCATCTCTTTGTTGCGGTGTTTGATCTTCATCATCTTGAGGTCCGCGGGATCCATCTCCCTGTTCACCGAGACCACGGTATCCGCTTCCACGTCTAGTCCCATCTCTTCCATCAGGTCACGCAGGCTGTCAGACATTTCCTGCATCATCTCAGAAGTAAAGTCGCTCATTTCCGACATAAAATCTCCTGCCTGCGCATAGAATTCATCCATGCCGAGATCAATATAATCGGATATATCATAGCTATCCGCCGCATACTCATACGCAGAGAGATCCCCGGACACTTCATCCGCGGAACCTTCCGCAGACATTTCTTCCTCATTCTGCGCGTTTTCCGCCTCTGCGTCCTGCACATCCTTCGTCTCTTCTTCGCTGATCCGGTCTCCCTGGCAGATTCCGCCGGCTGCCTTCGCCAGTTCCTCTTCTTCCAGATGCTTTGCCTTTTTCTTCGCCACACGCTCCATGGCTTTTGCATGATCGATTGCTGCCTGGATCTCGTCGTCATCGTAATTACCGCTCTGCTTCTGCCGTTTCAGGCGCAGGACTTCTCTCCGCGCCTGTCCGGCTGCCTGCTTTGCCGCCTGGGACGTCTTGCTCCGCAGTATCTTGGACGAGATATTTTTGAACTGGTACTTCAATTTCTTCAGCGCCAGCGTCGTGTTCTTCGTCTGCTGCCTCTGATTGCGCAGCGATTCACTGTAACTCAGGGAACTTGTAACGATGGAATCCTGGCTCCAGCTGTTCGCCGCCTGCATCTGGCCGTTCCGGTCATCTCTCGCCAACATCCGCCGGATATCGGTAACAGAACTTTTATTTTTTGCTCCGAAGATACTCTTCTGATTGTTCTGCGTCTTTCTTCCTCCGGAAAATGCCTGCGGCAAACCGGTATTGCCGCTCCCGTAAACACCTCCGGATTTCCCCATAGAAATCATGCAACCTCACCTTACCCTCTGAAGTCAAAATTCTGGCCGACCTGCCGTTCGCCTGCGGTCTGCACACTGTCACTCCGTGTGTTGAAATTGTAGGTTTCTATCTTAGACAACAGTTCTTCTATGGAACCGGCGCTGATCGTTACCGTATCCTCTGTGCCGGTTTCCTCCTTGCTGTCTGATACCTTATCCGACTTCTTGTCTTTTAGCCGTTCTTCCTTTTCTTTCTTAGCTGCCTTCTTCTCCGCAGCCTTTTTCTCTGTTTTCTTCTGCTCAGCCTTTTTCTCGATCCGGGCCTTCTGCTCGGCGCTGGATTTCTTCAATACAGCGAAAAATGACAGTGTTCCTCCATCATTTACCTGCATTCCAAAGCCCTTGACATTCGCACCGGAACTCTGCAGGCTGGTCTTTAACTGCTGTATCTGTGCAGCGGCACCGCTCAGGATTCCCTCATACTGTTTGCGGAATTTCTCATCCGTCGCCATCTGTTCGATCTTGTCTTCATCAATGAGGACGACCGTCTTATATCCATTGGCATATTTTGCAGCATTGGCTTTTGCATTCTCCTTCTGATCTCTGCTGACCAGAATAAAATCATAATTTCCGTACTTCTTCTTCAGCTGCTCATAATATTTCGCAGCCTTCTCCGACAACTCCGGCTGACCGATGGTCCTGCCGTAATTCCCAGTCGTTCCCTTCGTCTGTTTCGCTTCAGAAGTGCCGACCGTGCCTGCAGCACTCGTCGTATCCTTCGTTGTCTTGTTTTTCGTATTCTTGCTGTAATTACTCTGCGCAGCATATGCACCGATGCTGCTTACCCCTATCTCTGTCATACTTATCTCCTCCTTGAAAATAGATGCCAAATCCGTTTGTTTTCACAGTTTCTTACTATGTATATCGTCTTCTTTTCTGAATACATTGATAGTAATAATGCCAAAAGACCACATTTCCGATCCTTGTCGCCGATCAGAAATGCGGTCTTTCTATTATATTTTTTCTTACTGATTCAAATTGTTGATCGTATGAGATAACTGTCCGAGAATCTTCTTGATCGCTTCACTGGAGGCTGCCATATCTCTCGCCAGCTTCTGGACCTCCGTTGCTACCACAGCAAAGCCCTTTCCCTGATCTCCTGCCCTGGCTGCTTCAATGGATGCATTCAGCGCCAGAATCTGCTGTCTCTTGCTATAACCGTCGATTTCCTTCGTTCTGTCTTCCGCTTCTGCGATCTGCTGTGCAGCATCTGCAATACCGCCTTTTAATTCTCCTACCAGATTTGTATTTCTACGATGAGCATAGCTTGATCTCACAAACATGTTGATCACATCTCCCAGCAGATTTGCAGATGCATCTATTTGCTCCTTAGTCTTCACATTTACCTTTTTCAGGGCCTTAATATATTTATCCTCGTCAATACCCAGCTCTCTCGCTGTCTGACGGAACTTCTCCTCATCCGGATTCTCCGGCAGCACCTGTCCTCCGATAATACTGCCCAGCACGGTTCCATCCTCCAGTGTGATCGGAATACCAAAATCCACAAGTCCCGCATGGCAGGGATACACACCATGGCCTTCTCTGTCACACTGCTCGCAGCGCTTTTTCCCCTCTGCGCTTCCTCTCGTCAGATCAATACAGAACTCCGTAAAATTATAACAGTCACTGATGTATTTTCCGTCTGCACCCACAGCCACGGTTGCCAGTCCCGTGCTGTTTGCCCAGTTCTTCATGATCTGCTCGAATTTGTTCATGTCACAAAAATCCTGAATTTTCATATAACTTCCTACTTTCCCGGTTATCTTAACCGCCGAACGCATCAAAGCCGGTAATTTTTGATCCCGGCATCATCTTACATTTACATAAAAATTATACCACAAACCGCAATATTTTTCGCCCTTTTTTCCATTTTTACCGATATTTTAACAACATTTTCTATCTATGCTTCCTTCCCTCCAAACGCTCTAAAATAGATGCAATGCAATGCCATCTATAGTATAATTATCTGGATGCAGATATGAGTGCTGATCGTGGAAAAGGGAGGTGCCGTTAATTGAAGAAAACGAAGATATTCTTCCGCCGGTCCTTCCGATGAAGCAGAAAAATACGTTGTCCTGATCGGCGAAGATTCTGAAATCATAGAAAAGCTTTCTGACATTGATCTGCTTGTCATAGATGCGGAATATTTTTCCCAAAATGACATTGCCCGTTTAAGAGAAAATGGTATCCGCGAAATCTACTCCTATATCAATATCGGATCGATCGAGAGCTTCCGGTCCTATGATACAGACTTTGAGAAATATACTCTGGGTGCCTATGAGAATTGGCCGGAGGAAAAATGGATCGATGTCTCAGCTCCGGAATGGCAGGCATGTACAGCTTCCAGAGTAGACGCCCTGGTACAGAAGGGTGTGGACGGCTTTTTTGTCGATAACACGGATGTATACTATAACTATCCGCAGGAATCCATCTATGACGGAATCCTTACGATTCTGGACTATATGAACCATACAGGCAGAAAGATCATACTCAACGGTGGGGACTGTTTTGTAAAAAAATATCTTACAACTGAAAAAAACGTTCTCATCGATGGGGTAAACCAGGAGAACGTTTTTACTGCGTATGATTTTTCAAAGGATATCTATACTAAAAATGATCAAAGCACGCGTGAATACTATACTGAGTATCTGGATCTGGCTATGTCACACGGCTGTACCGCTTACACCCTGGAATACGCAATGGATCCCACCATCCGCAGGCAGGCAGCCGCCTACGCCGGGAAGCATGGGTACATCTGCTATATTTCTGATAATATCGGGTTATGTCTGGGAAGATAACATATTCCTCTCAACCGCCATCACAGAAATGTTGTCGCACAGGTATCCAGATGCTTATTTTTCACACTATCATTATCACTTAGACACTCATCACAATAATAATAGATATTGTATCCCCCCTTCCCTCGTGTGTCCTCTGTCACCGAGAAATATCCGGCCTGCATTTTGGCTGTCGATCCGTTCAGAAAATGAATTTCACGCTGCTTCAGCGAATCCGGTCTATCCGAAGACATGCTATATATCACCGGGTTATACTTTTCTGTTGATTTTTTCATGACTTTTCTCTCCATTAGATTACAATACATCCCGCAGGCATCGGGCCTGCGTATAAGAAAGACCCGCATGGTCTTCCCAGGCAGGTCTTTCTTCCGGTCATATATTCAGTTTTATCAGTGCTTTATTATTCGCAAAGCTTGGAAAATGCATCCGCTACGAACTGAACCTTAGGTCCGATGATTACCTGAACGGAGGTCTTACCGGGTTTCATGACACCGGCTACGCCTGCAGATTTGATCACCTTATCATTCACTGCGGTAATGTCTTTTACTTCCAGTCTCAGTCTTGTAATGCAGTTGTCAATGCTTGCAATGTTGTCCTTGCCGCCGCAGCCTTCCAGAATGGTTGCTGCGATTGCTGCGAAATCATCATTTGCCAGCTCGATCTTCTTCTCTGCTTCTACATCATCATCTTCTCTACCGGGGGTCTTCAGATCCCATTTCTTGATAGCGAAGAGGAATACGAAGTAGAATACAACAAATGCTGCGATACCCAGAGGGATGATCAGCCAGATTCTGGCTGCTGCAGGCAGGGAGGATGAGAACAGCAGATCCATCGCACCTGCGGAGAAGCTGAAGCCTGCACGGAAGCCAAGAGCAACAGTGATCATGGTGAAGATGCCATACAGTGCTGCGTAGATCACATACAGTCCGGGAGCTAAGAACATGAATGCAAACTCAAAGGGCTCGGTAACGCCGCAGATGAAGGAACAGATTGCTGCGGAAGCTACCAGACCGATCGCTGCCTTTTTCTTGGCGGGCTTTGCACATTTTACCATTGCCAGAGCCGCACCGGGGACACCGAACATCATACAAGGGAAGAAGCCGGACATATACATTCCAAGGCTCCAGCTTACATCTGCAGATGTCTCACCTGCCCAGAAATGAGTCAGGTCACCAAGTCCGATTGTATCGAACCAGAATACATTGTTTAATGCGTGATGCAGACCTGTAGGAATTAAAAGTCTGTTCAGGAATGCATAAATACCAGCTCCAAGAGCTCCCATTCCGGCAATTGCGTTACCGATGGAGATCAGTACACCGAAGAGGATCGGCCATACAAACAATAAAACTACGGATACGAGAATAGATATAACACCTGCGATGATGGCTACACAACGTTTGCCGCTGAAGAAAGAAAGCCAGTCCGGTAATTTTGTGCTTTTGAATTTGTTGTAACAGCTAGATCCGATCACACCGGCAAGAATACCGATGAACGGGTTGGCAATTTTGTTAAATGCCAGTGTTTTGTCTGCATTGTCTGCGATAGACGGGAACAGTGTTGTAACGAATCCTGTGCTTAACAGTGTTGTGATCATAAGCCAGGAAGCAAGGGCTGCAAGACCGCCTGTACCATCGTGGTCATCTGACATACCCACACCTACACCGATTACGAATAACAGTGCCATATTATCGATCAGGGCACCACCGGCTTTTACAAGGAAAATACCAATCATCGGACCAATACCGGTGATATCACCACCCTGCATACTTGCAGGACAAAGTAAATAACCAATACCCATGAGGATACCGCAGATTGGAAGACAAGCTACCGGTAACATCAGGGCTTTTCCTAATTTCTGTAAATACTTCATACTTTTTCCTCCTTAGATAGAATGATTTACTCTTTCAAATCCCCTTTTATTTATTTTTACCCGGACACCTCCGGGAAAAATACATGATTATTATTTTGTGATCACGATCACATCATCGCCGGGCTGTACCTCTTTGTTATCCAGTTCCCGGACATCTTCATAGTCATCTGTATTACAGATAACAACAAGTGTGCTGGTATCATATCCTGCAGCCTTGACCTTTTCCAGATCAATCTCCAGAATCAGATCTCCCTTCTTCACTGCATCACCGGAATGTACATGACCTGTAAATCCGTCACCGCCCATTTTGACTGTATCCAGACCCACATGAACCAGAATCTCCACACCATCAGCCGTAGAAAGACTGAATGCATGAAGGGTATCAAACAGTGTTTCAATGGTTCCGTCTGCAGGCGCATAAATTTTTCCATCTGACGGAAGGATTGCTGCACCCTTTCCCAGCATACCTTCACTGAAAGTCGGGTCATTTACACTGGAAAGAGGAACTGTTTTCCCCTTCACCGGAGATCCGATGATCAGTTCAGGTGTCTTTTTCTTCTTAAAAAAATCAAACATGCTTAAAAGCCTCCTTCTTTTTTCATTTATAATTATAATTTTATGATATCAGGGTCAAAAGGTCAAAAAGTCGTTCGTGCTTGCACGATAAGACTTTTGAACTTGGGACCCGCCAAACATGAGAAAGTAGCGATTTACGTAGTAACTCTGCGGATATGCACAGACAGATACATAATTTCTTCCTCAGACAATCTGCTGCCGGTTGCCTGCATGATATATTCCGCAACCTTTACACTGCATTGATATTCCCTGGGATATTTCCGCTGCATCAACAGGGACAGCTCCCTGTCCTCGCTGAAAAGCAGCTCTTTCCTGTAGATCCGCTGTATCAGAAACTTAATATGTGTCATAAAACGTTCATAATGCAAGGACGATTCATCCAACAGTATTCCCAGATCACGTTCCACAATATCCACGATTGCCTGCATCTGATCCGGAAACTTCACTGCATCCCGGATATCTGTACCATATTCTGCATTTACGAAATGAAGGGCAATAAATCCAGCTTCATCCTCCGGCAAAAGAATATCAAGTCTGTCCTGAATCAGCTCCAATGCATAAATTCCTAATTGAAATTCCTGCGGATAAAAGCGCTTGATTTCCCACAATAATGCATTCTGGGGTTCAATTCCCTGGCTCACTCTTTCAATTGCAAAATTAATATGATCCGTCAGTGTCACATAAATGCTCTGATTCAGTTTTAATTTCAGATGATCCTTTGCATGAGAGATGATCTCGTCTGAAATCCTCACACGTTCCAGCGGCATATTCGCCAGCAGTTCCTTGAACTGTTCCGCCAGTGTCCGGCTTTTAATGCGAAAGATTTTACTGATCTGGTCAGCAGGAACCATTTCTCCCTGTTTCTTTTTGAAACCAATTCCCCGTCCCATCACAATTACTTCTGCACCGGATTTCTCATATGCCGAGATAATATTGTTATTGATCACTTTTTCAATTATGATATTATCCATGTCTTTCCTTTTCCAAACGATATGTTTCCTGACAGCGGAGTAATTTCCCTGTAACGTAACAAGAAAGAATCCTGCTTACAGGAACATTACGAAGTAATTTCCCTGTAACATAAAAAAACCAGAATTTACAGACTGATTTCCTCAGCCATAGATTCTGGTTTTGCCTGCCTGACAGTAACAATCCGTATGTTTTTAATTGATGAAGCTATTATAACAAAGTTACAAAAATACGTTAACCCCACTTTTTTATTTTGTCAAAAATCGCTATTGTATTTTCATTCTTCTTTGTGTTTTATCTGATATATTTCACATTTTATCCTGTATTTTTCTATTTCTTCTTTCCTGCAATAAAGCGACAAATCGTTTATTCCACACTTTTCAGGGATTCTACCATGTCAATCTTCTTTAATTTCTGATGCATAAACAGATTTACGATCATGGAGAATCCAATTGTCAGCAGTCCGCAGTACAGGAAACTGACAGGATTAATATTTCTTCCGAACATGACTGCATCCACTTCCACAGTACGGATAATATACCTGTGCAAAAAGATTCCGAATACAGCCCCTGCCAGCACGCCTATGAAGGTAAGAATAACATTCTCCCTGTATACATAGGCAGAAACTTCAGTATCATAGAATCCCAGCACCTTCAGGGTTGCCAGTTCTCTCTGGCGCTCCGTAATATTGACATTGTTCAGATTATACAGGACTACGAAAGCAAGCATTCCCGCAGAAATGATCAGCACTATGATTACCGTATCCAATGCTCCAAGCATTCTGTGAAGCTGAGCCTCCAGACTGCTGGTATAGCTGATACTTAACGCAGCCGGATACTTCAGGATCTCATTTCCCACCTCAGATTCTGATTCTTTGTACTCCTCTTTTACCGTGAACACAGTTGCAGAATAGTTCGGCTTCTCCCCGAAGGTCTGTTCATAGACATTTCCTGTCATATAAATATAATGTCCCATGTAATTCTCTGTCACTGCTGCGATCTTTGTCTCATAATTTTTCCCATCCTTTGTGATGGTCATGGTATCCCCGACCTTCAGTCCTGTCAGGGTTGCCGTCTTCTCACTGATCACTGTACCTGCATCTGTCAGCTTATATTTCTCTTTTGTCTTTCTGTCCTGAAGTGTTACATCCTTATTAAAGGTCTCAAGATTCTCAGGCACATAGACATATACGCTGATATTGGATTTATTTCTGGGAACACTCATCTTGGTAAACTGGACATGAGTATATCTCTCAATCTGACTGTTATTTTTCAAAAACTCATCCAGCTCCTGTCTCTCCTTATCCGTTGCCTCCTCATCATCAATGATCGTTCCTGTATAATGCTGAAGCTCCTGATACTGCCGTCTGGCAATATCCATAATGGAATCCCTGAGTCCAAAACCTACCAGCATCAGCGCCATACTTCCCGAAATACCGAAAATCGTCATAAAGAAACGTTTTTTATATCGGAAAAGGTTTCTCAGCGTAGATTTCCATGTAAAATTCAAATGCTTCCAGAAAAGCGGGATCCGTTCCAGCAGGATTCTCTTACCCTCTTTGGGAGCAGGAGGACGCATCAGTGATGCCGGGGTTTCCGCCAGTGCCCTGTAACAGGAGAAAATGGTGGCTCCGACGGTACACACAGTTGCCGCACCTGCTGCTATCATTGCAAATTTAAATTCATAACGGATCTGGATATTATTCATCATTCCCTTGTACATAATGCCATACCCGTTAATAATAACCCAGGGCAGGATTTTCTCTCCGATCAGAATTCCCAGGATACTGCCTCCCACTGTGGCAAGAAAGGCATACAGCAGATATTTGGATGCAATTGCATACTTGCCGTATCCCAGAGCCTTCATTGTACCAATCTGGGTTCTCTGTTCTTCCACCATTCGTGTCATGGTAGTCAGACTTACCAGTGCAGCCACCAGAAAAAAGATAACAGGGAAAACCTGTCCGATACTTCTCATTCTGTCTGCATTATCCCCATAATCTGAATATTCCGGTAGATCATTGCGGTCCGTTACCATCCATTCCGGCATACTGATATCATCGATCTCATCCTGAGCATCCTGAATTTTCTTCTCACCGTCTGCGATTTCTTTCTCTGCATCCTTCTTGCCGTCTTCGTATTCTTTTTTACCTTCTTCCAGATCCTTCTCAGCTTTTTTGATGTCCTTTCTGGAATCCTTCAGCTTCTGTTCGTTCTCTGAGATTTCCTTTTCGCCATCCTTCAGCTTCTGTTCATTATCAGCAATCTCTTTCTCACCGGAAGCAAGCTTTCCTTCTTTCTCCTGGATCTGTGCTTCTCCTGAAGCAAGTTCTGCCTCCTTCTCCTCTAACTGAGCCTGACTGGAATTTAGTTTTGCTTTTGCAGCATCGATCTGTTCCTGTGCTGACTCAAGCTGGGCTTCTTTTTCCTGAATCTCTTTTCTGGCTGGTTCCAGCTTCTTCTCCTGAGCCTTCACCTCTTTCCATCCTGCATCAATCTTTGCCTGGGCATCGGGAAATGCGGCCTCCTGCTGGTTCAGTTCTGCTTCCTTTGCATCAAGCTGGGCCAGTCCGCTCTCCACCTGGCTTAAACCACTCTCCAGTTCATTTCTTGCTGCTGCGATCTGGTTTCTGGATGCTTCCAGCTGGGCTGCCTGACTGTCCACCTGCTCCTGATAAGCGGAAACCTGTGCTGCCAGAGCCGCCAGGTCTTCCTCTGAATATACTCCCGAAGCTGCTGCTTCCTCATACTGTGCCTGCAATGCTGCAAGCTGACTTCTGGCACCCTCAAGCTGAGCCTCTCCTTCTGCAAGTCCGGCCTCCTGCTGCTCAATCTGCGCAAGTCCCTGATTGCAGCTTTCCTTTTTGGCATTTAAGTCCTGTCTGGTTGCTGCAATCTGCTCTCTGCCTGACTGGATCTGCGCCTTGCCATTGTCAAGCTCCTGCTGACTCTGGGTAAGCTGCGTCTTTGCATCTGCAATCTTCTTCTCACCGGCACTTAACTGGTTCTTGCCATCCTCAAGCTGAGCCTTTCCATCATCAAGCTTTGCCTGGTTCTCTGAAACCTCCGCCCATCCTGCATTCAGCTGTTCCTTTGCAGATGCGATCTGTGCTCTGCCACTGGCAATCTGCTCTTTCGCACTGGCAAGCTGGGATCTGCCGTCCTCTAACTCCTTCTTTGCATCTGCAAGCCGGGCTTTTCCGTCCTCCAGTTCCTTTTTTGCGTCTGCAAGCTTTTTCTTGCCATCCTTATATTCCTTCTTGCCATCTTTTAACTTCTTTTCGCCATCCTCCAATTCTTTTCTGGCATCCGCAAGCTTCTCATCAGCCTCCTTCTTGCCGTCTTCAAGTTCCTGTCTGGCATCTGCAAGCTTGTCATTAGCTTCCTCTACAATCTCATCATATCTGACCTGACACCGTTCTGCCTCAATCCCCTCCACTTGCTCCTGCACTCGCTCTATCAGGGAATCATAAGCATCTGTATAGCTGATCAGATCCTGTGCCCCATGAGCCTGCACATAGATCTGTGTATAAACCTCCTGGTCAAAATCCTCAGGGAGCACATAGGCAAATCCATTAACCTCACCGGAACCCAGAGTAGAGTTTCCCCGGTTATAGGATATGTAAAGCGGACTCTCTCCTAAACCTACAACTGTGTAATCTGTCTTTTTCAGCAGTTCGCTGTCTCCGCCCTCTTTCAGGGTAATCTGATCACCCACCTGATATCCATTGCTCTCAGCAAAAATACAGTCAAGAAAAATCTCTCCGCTTTTTTCCGGAGCTTTTCCCTCTGTCACAGAGATCCGGTTCATGGTTTGATTCACAGCTTCCACATGGAGTACCTTCTGCTTCTCGCCTTCTCCACACATTACATCTGTACCATAGGCGCCCTCTGCATTCTCTACTCCGTCCACCTTCCTGATGGCAGCTACATCATCCTCCGTCAGTCCCAGAGTTCCCATTACTTTGATATCCATAAGATTGGTTTCATCATAATAGGCATCACCTGAGAAGCGCATATCCGGTGACGAGGCCTGTATCCCGGAGAAAAACGCAACTCCCAGAGCAACAATCATAAATATGGAAATAAATCTGGCCTTACTTTTGCGTATCTCCATCCAGAAATCTTTATGCATTGCTTTCATACTCATCACCTACCATTCTATCTCCTCAATCGGTGTAGGATGGTCATTCATTGTCATCCTGGAAACCTTGCCGTTCTTGATCTTGATCACACGGTCTGCCATAGGTGTCAGCGCCGAGTTATGGGTAATGACGATTACTGTCATTCCACGCTCCCTGCACATATCCTGTAAAAGCTTCAGGATTGCCTTACCAGTCTGGTAGTCCAGTGCACCTGTAGGCTCATCACACAGCAGCAGCTTGGGATTCTTCGCCAGTGCCCTGGCAATGGAAACTCTCTGCTGCTCACCACCGGAAAGCTGTGCCGGGAAATTGGTCAGTCTGTCCTTCAGTCCCACTTCCTCCAGAACCTCCCTGGCATCCAGCGGATTTTTACAGATCTGCAATGCCAGTTCTACATTCTCCAGCGCTGTAAGATTAGGCACCAGATTATAGAACTGGAATACAAATCCAATATCATTTCTCCGATAACCGGTAAGCTGCCTGCTGTTATATCTGGCAATATTCCTGCCATCCACCAGAACCTCTCCGCTGGTAGCCTGATCCATACCCCCAAGAATGTTCAGCACTGTCGTCTTGCCCGCACCGCTGGGACCAACGATCACTACGAACTCTCCCTTGGCAATCTCAAAGCTGATCTCATCCACTGCAACGATCTTTACTTCTTTGGTTCCATATATCTTGGAAACCTTATCCAGTTTTACATATGCATCTGTCATCTCACTCATCCGCATTTCCCCTGTAATTTTATTTTTGCTACACCGGTAATTTTATTTTGTTACAATTATTAACGATTCTTTTGACCCCGATTTATTTCCGCATTCATTTACAGGCAGGTCAAATTCTGACCTGCCTGGTAGTCTTAATGGTTATATTTATTGTAACATATTACACCTGTAATTAAAAATAAAATATTCATAAAAAATCCAGATATTCCAAAACCGCCTGATCATCTCAGGCGGTTCATCATTTTGACTATGCACAGCACATGCCCCTTTCTTCTTAATTGTATGTACCAGAACATCTTATATCTTCTTTACCCGTTATTATTTTACATTAAGCTGATGACGAAAATATAAAAGTGGGACTAAACATACATCATCTGACCTCGAATCTTTATTTTTACCTATGAAACTTTCTTTCATTTCTGTCAGGGACCTTTTGCCTGATATAAAATCAACCCCAGGCAGCTTTTTTTATTTTATCACCGCCTGAAATTATTACGCCCAGTACCATCCATATAATCTGGCACCATCTTTAGTTGTACAGTATGCTCTCACATAATAATTTTCATTCTTATTTAATTTTCCGGTTTTATCTGTATAAGATGTAACATTTCCATTTTTTATAGTTTTGATTTTTCTGTACTTCCGGGCATTTTCATCATATCTGTACAGAATATATCCCTGTGCGCCTTTTGCCTTTGTCCACTTAAACGTAAGGTTTTTCCCCTTCTTCTTTTTAGAAACATCACTTACATTCCCCGGTCGTCCCTGGACAGTCACTGTATTACTCTTCTTACTGTACTGGTCTGTATATATTCCGGCTAATGTTCTTACCCGGACTTTGTATTTCACTGTTCTCCCTGCAGGACTCTCAAGCTTATATGACGTAGTGTTCTGGTCAACTTTGCTTACACATTTATATTTTTTTGTGGCTGTATCATATCTGTAAATATAATATCGAAAAGTATATTCTACCGGTGTCCAGTTTAATGTAGCATTACCATTTTTTGCATCATAAGATACTTTCAGTTTCGGTACCGGTACTGCTGTCGGTGCTGGTGTTGTCTTACAGGTCAGATTATGTTTCTTTGCATATTTTTCCGCATAAGAGCCCTTATCCGCGTAAATAGTAATGCCAGAGGCACCATCAAAAGCATCGTCACTGATTGCTGTTATACCGGAAGGCATAATAATACTCATATTTTTGCACTTTGCAAAAGCTTTTGACTCAATCGTTGAAGTCTTCCTCTCAATGAGCACTTTTTTTACATTTGAGCATCCATAAAAGGCTTTCCGTCCAATCACTTCCACAGCAGACCACACTCTTACCGATGCCATTGTATCATCACAATCTACACAGAATGTTCTGGAATCTCCTTCACTCCAGTCATCATAATAAGAAGTACCGTCTTTATCTGTCAGAACATAATCATCATTATCCGTAATTTCCATAAATACCCTGTTCTTGTCTGCAAAAGCCTTAACAGACTCCGGAATTCCATTATCTCCTGCTCTGAATATTACCTTTGTATCCGCGTCAAAAGAATCCTGTTCTATTTCTGTGTCAAAAGAATCATAGTAGGAAACCCCTGTATACTCCCACAGCTTCGGACAATTATAAAATGCCCTGCTTTCCAGCTTCGCTCCCTGATCAAAAGAAACTTTTCTGAGATTTTCACAGTTCTCAAAAGCAGATTTATCAATGCGGATACGATTTTTCCTTCTGTCAGCTCCCTCTTCTGCTTTCACAGTCTTTATGTTTACGCATCCGTAAAAAGCTCTCTCTCCAACCTCTGAGACTACTTTTCCATTATACTCATAAGGTATTATGACATTCTCTGTATCTGTTCCCTTTGTCAGGCGGTATGTATCAGACTCTTTAAGATATTCATATGTAAATCCATTCGCATCCGATTCCGCTGCACCTGAGGATGCTTCTGTTGCCTCATCCACAAATCCGTCTGTATCTGCATCTGATTCCACTTCATCCTGAAATGTATCAGTTTCAGGATCCTGACTATCTGTCTGGAATTCCTGTTTTTCTTCTTCTGCTCCATATTCCTGTACTTCCCCATCAGAAAATGCTGCAGATTCTGATGCATAAACCGGAGCACCGGATAAACCAAGTGCTGCTGAAATAACAACCGCTATGAACTCTTTTCTATTCATAAAAATTCCTCCATTCCGTGATATTTAACCGTTAATGTTAATATATCACAAGATGGAGGAATTTTTGTAATTATGGCATTAAATGTATTTTGATAGACATGAATCTTATTCTTCCATCTTGTTCCCCATAAAACAAAGAGTCTGCAGCATTTAACCTGTCTTTTTTAATCTGCAGATCCTCAGGAAATAATCATTGCATAATTTGTGATCACTCTGGTCCACCGC
>ENA-OPSC01000593-OPSC01000593.1-human-gut-metagenome-genome-assembly--contig:-NODE-593-length-18803-cov-4.100331_pt1 | contig 18803 bp, 17 predicted proteins | sample MGYA00241800_ERZ501891 | MGnify/ENA primary metagenome ERZ501891 (study PRJEB25962, sample SAMEA2042407) | human gut metagenome | biome: human gut; feature: human-associated habitat; material: faeces...
GGCATTATCTACTACATGTCAACCTTGTCCTTATTATCGCCCGAGACAAAGAGCCTTATTATTCCGTTCACGCGGCGGTGCGCACCAAGATTATACAAGAACTTGCGTATTTCTTCCTGAAACAATATTATTATGGCAATGACACCCACGCTTACCAGCTTGTCCATAATGCTTCCGAGCAGGCGCATCTCAAGGATCTGACTCACGAACAGCCAGACAACGATGAACACCATGATGCCGATAAACACGTTGAGCGAGCGCGACTCCTTCATCAGTCTGTAAATATAATACAGCATCAGGGCCACGCAAAATATATCGACAAAATCTTTTATGCCAAATTCAAACATACTTAAATACTTCTTTTACAATAGTAACAGCCTCAACACACGGCTTTACGTCGTGTACTCTCAGAATTGACGCACCCGAATTGATCATGGCAATGGTGTTGACAACCAATGTGCCGTTGAGCGAATGATCGGCATCAGTGCCGAGCAGGCGCGCAATCATCGACTTGCGCGACACGCCGACAAGCAGCGGAAGATTAAACTCGCGCAACTTCCCCAAAGAGGCAAGCAGTTCATAGTTCTGCTCAAGCGTCTTGCCGAAGCCGAAGCCAGGGTCGAGAATCACGTCCTTAACACCAAGAGAATGGAGCGTCTGCACTTCATGAGCAAAGGCCTTCATCATGCTCATTATGTCGGGCTTGACCGACATGAGTATGTAAGGCACGCCAAGACGGGCCACCATCCTGAACATCTCGGGACAATCACATCCGCCTTCGCCGCCCTCATCGCCTGCCGTATAAGCCTCGCTGCCGCCGAAAGCACCGTTGACGTTGCCTTCAGATACATCATTTATTATGCCAGCCCCAAACTCTTCTACAGCCATACGGGCCACTTCGGGTCTGAATGTGTCGACAGAAACGGGGGCATCGGGCTGCACGCTTCTTACGGCTTTCAATGCCATGCGCATGCGTTCCATTTCTTCTTCCTCAGTAACATGAGCCGCACCGGGGCGCGTAGAGAAAGCCCCTACGTCGATAATCTTGCCGCCTTCGGCCATTATCTGGTCAGCCCTTGCAGCAATCTCAGCCTCAGTCTGCTTGCGGCTGCCGGCATAAAAAGAATCGGGAGTGGCATTGAGAATGCCCATAACACAAGGCTCAGACAAATCAATCAGTTGCCCGTTAACGTTCAATATATATGGAATAAAGCTTTTCACAATATAAATTAAAGAATAAAATTAATCTCAACAGATGGCAAAAATACTCATAAATATTGAGACTCTTTATATTTTTGACGTTTTTTATAAAGAATAAAAACAAGTCGGAAAATATATTTATATCCAAGCCGCCTGATTTGGGTTTAAACCTCAATGAGCCGACGGAACAGCCTTACACTTGCCGCTGAACTCAATTATGTCAAGACGTATTATGCCTACACGATGAAACGATTTTTCAGCGGCCTTAATTCCGGCTTCTTTATATTCAGGGGCCAGTTTGTCTATCAGCAGTTGCAGTGCGTGCCTCTTTTCTTCATCATCAAGCACAATTACGGCATTACATTTCATCACCACGCTTTCATATTCGGTAGTGAAGCGAGACGGCAACAGATTTGTATGGCCAACTATGCAGAACGACGCATCCTGATTGTGCGCCAAGGCCCTGAGTTTCTTTCCTTCAGGAGCACAATGTATATACAGACTGTGTTCGCCGTCCCAAACATAATTCAGCGGCAGGCCATAGGCTCCACCGTCAGCATCAACCATCGACAACGCTCCATATTCGCTGTCTCTAATAAGCTGCAAGGCACGCTCTTCGTTGAGCAGGCGGTCCTGGCGGCGCACCGTTTCGTTTACGTATTTCATTTTATTCAAAAAGTTTCAGATTAGCATTTATGACAATATATCTTTTGTTTCATCAATAATTTTTTCTGTATCAACAGAGTCACAAAGGTAAGAAAATATGTGCAGAACAGATTATTATTTGGCCACAAAATTGTCATGGTACGATTTTTTGATGTACTTTTGCACCCAATAAAACTATCACACATGGACATATCAGAATTATACAGAATCTTCACCGAGCATCCGCAGGTTACCACCGACAGCCGCGACTGCCCCAAAGGTTCTATTTTCTTTGCGCTGAAAGGCGAATCGTTCAACGGCAACGCCTTTGCAGCCAAGGCTCTCGAACAGGGCTGCTCGTATGCCGTTATCGACGAAAAAGAGTTTGCCGTTGAAGGCGACAGCAGGTATATTCTTACTGACGACTGCCTGACCACGCTGCAGCAGCTGGCCAACTACCACCGCCGCAAACTAGGAACTAAAATCATTGGAATAACCGGCACCAACGGCAAAACCACGACAAAGGAACTCGTGGCAACCGTATTGGCCGAAAAATATAACGTGCTCTACACTCAGGGCAACTTTAACAACCACATCGGCGTGCCTAAGACGCTGCTGCGCCTAACTGCCGAAAACGATATTGCCGTGATAGAGATGGGAGCCAACCATCCGGGCGAAATCAAGACTTTGGTCAACATCGTCGAACCTGACTACGGCATAATAACCAACGTGGGCAAGGCTCACCTTAAAGGTTTCGGCTCGTTTGAAGGTGTGATACGCACCAAAGGCGAACTCTACGACTATCTGCGCGAGCACAATGGCAAAGTGTTTATACACAACGACAACGAACATCTGCTGAAGATTTCAAGCGGACTGAGCCTTATAAAATACGGCACCACGGACAGCGATGAACTTAGCGTATGCGGAGAGTTTCTGTCATGCGACCCGTTCCTCAATTTCAGATGGTGCCATGGCAAAGCCCAGTGGAACGAAGTAAGGACACACATGATTGGCAGCTACAACATATACAACATGCTCGCTGCAGCATGTATAGGTCTTTATTTTGATGTTACCGAAGAGCAGATATGCCATGCGCTTGCCAACTACGTGCCTACCAACAACCGCTCGGAACTGGAGGTTACGGCAAGCAACAAACTGATTATCGACGCATACAACGCCAACCCGACAAGCATGGAGGCCGCACTGAAGAACTTCAAAGAGATTAAGGCCGACCATAAGATGGCCATAATAGGCGCAATGAAGGAACTTGGCGAAGTGAGCGACGAGGAACATCAAAAGGTTGTAGACATGCTGAAAGCCTTAGATATCGAGCAGGTGTGGCTCGTAGGAGATGAGTTTAAATCTACTGACTGTACATTCCGCAAGTTCAACAACGTTGAAGAGGTTAAGCAAGCCATTGACGAGAACAAGCCAGAAGGTTTCTGCATACTCATCAAAGGCAGCAACTCTACAAAACTTTACGAGCTGAAAACGAAACTCTAAGAAGTGAAAAGATAAAAGTGAAAAGTGAAGAATCCATTAGCCATTGTATTAAAGCAAGATAGCTAATGGATTTTTCACTTTTATCTTTTCACTTTTAACCCAAATCTGGCATTAGTATTCGGCTGGGATTTTTGCTTTATATTGAGCGGATTTTCGTTAGATTTTTCGCAGGCATAGCGGGCTATGTCAAGAAAAAGCGAACAAAAAGACGCCAATAGAAACAAAAATACGGACTGAAAGCATGAATGCACGAAATAGATAAAGCTATATGCGGTCTAATGACTGATTTGGGTTTAACTTAATTCAGCATCAGGTTCATTTCCGCCCCTACGCCATCAAACAGAAATTCTGCCAGGCCGTTTATTGTAAGCTTCAAGGCATCGGCGTAAGGTTCATCCGTCTGACGCACCTTTCCGTTCTTTATTACATAGTAGGCATTATTCATCGGAATGTCGGCATCACCTTCAACCCTCAGCACCATATCTTTGTCAGGATTCAGTTCGGCATACAATTCCAGAGCCTTCTTGGCGTTTATCACGCGCAACATGGCCTGAATGTTTTTGGCCTGCGGACGATATTCATCACCTGCCAGGCGTATGTCTTCGCGTATAACCTCATAGCCATCTTCATCATGCAGAAGCACACAACGCTTTGCGCGCTGAATGCGGTCGAACTCTTCAAACGACGTAGCCATGGCATCTGCCGGCGGAGTCGTGCATGTTATCACGCGGGCATATCCGCACTTCTCATACCATTCATATAACCATTCTTCGGCAGGAATAAGAGAAGCAAATACTATCTCTCTGTAATATATGCGGAAATGTGCCTGCCGCATAAGGTTGTTGCCTATGTCCTGACGGCGATATTCCGGCCGTGTGCTCACTCCGCTTACATATACAGTCTTCACCTCACGTCCGTCATAAATCATGGTGTAAGGCAATGTCTGCAGCGCAGCCACCACCTTTCCGTCTATCTGGCAGCACACGTTATACTCGCTGCGGTAGACACGCGAGAAGTAAAGGTCGATAAACTTGTCGGGATCGTTGAACACCTGTTTCCATATCTCACGCGTTTCTTCCTTTATGCGGTCCTGATCTTCAAATGCCGCCAGCGGATGTTTCTCCATTATCACGTTCTTCTCAAGCAGGATGTCGGGCTTATACGACAGTTTGGCGCGTCGCAGTCCTTCGTCGCCCATATCCTCCTCACGGTTGATATAATAATACTGCTCGGGCAGATGCTTCACAAACTCCTGGTTTATTATCGTGAACGCTCCTTCATAGTTTACGTCGGCCTTCTCAACGCACACGTCGAACGTACACTGGTTTATCGGGCAGCCGAAGGTGAAGGCCACAAGCTTGTCGCCTACAAATATTGTTCCGCCCACAAGTCCCAGCCTATCCCATCGGTTAAATGCCCGCGTCATTGAGCGCAGTTCTTCTGAAAGATCTTCATCGGGCACCTCTCCGTTGTCGTCTTTCGACGTGCGTCGCCACTGCCGTTCCAGTTCGAGGCATTGCGGAATAAGGTCGGGCGTAAGCTCGCGGTATCTGTAGTCTGGATAAAGGTTCTTAAACTTGTTTATGTGGTTGCGCTTGCTCTGCAGTTTCTTTCCCGAAAGATTTATCAGTTTGTCGCGAGTGTAGATATAGTCGCTGAAGTCGCGGTCGGGCTTTATGTCGAACGTGTCGGGGAAATGCTCCTCAATGATGTCGCGCATATAGTTGCATACGCCAAGCATCAGAAACGGATGCCCCATGGCTATCGAGTCGTCGCGTATGGCACGTATCACGCTAACCGAACATTCGTCACACGGCTCCACCTTAAACGTACCGTCTTCTTGCCGCTTCGGCCGCGGCACAGGCATCATGTAGGCCAGATGATGTCCCATGTAGAAACGGAACACAAGATAATCGTCCACTATCGCAAACTGTGTGTTGTAAAGAAAGCGCCAGCTTATCAGGTTCGAGAACGACAGGTCGCAGTTTTGTCTTTCGCCCCAAAGCGTAAAACTCTGTATCAGTTCCTTGTCGTCTTCTGTTATATCCTTAAACTTTATCATAAAAATTGTCTGTGTTTCAATTGGCAAATTTATAAAAAATAGATGTAAACAACATCAATGCACCGATAAAAAATTCAGGTGCACAAACAGCCCTGGGCTGCCAAGGCAGGAGCTAAATGTCTGACTGTCATAAAATATACTTCACCGACATGCTTCCGTTTTATTAACAAAGTTGACAGACATCGGCAAGCTTAAATCTGCATGACCAATGCCCGTCAACGTTATAAAACCCAAATCATCATCAGACTGCATATAGTTTTATCCATTTTATGTATTTCTGCTTCCATCCGTCTTTTTGTTTCTTTTGGCGCAAGGTGCTAAGCGCAAACGAAGTTCAGCGCCAGCTAATTGGTAATTATGAATTGTTAATTATGAATTATAAAAGTGCCTGCGAAAAATCAAACGAAAATCAGCTCTACACAAGGCAGAAATACAGGCAGAATCATAACTCCAGATTTGGGTTAACACAATGAAAGTAAGCTTCTTAATGTTTATGGCAGCTTCACTCTACTGCATTATGGCATCTCTACTTCGCTGCTCTCGCCTACCGTATATTGTGAGAACTGCTTGGTCTTTGCCTCGCGTGTCAGCACTGATGAGCGGAACACTCCTGTTGAGCGCGCTCTCAGGCGTACGCTGTCGATGTTGGCTGAGGCGGTGAACTCTTCGGGACTGTTTGCCGGCAATGTTCTCAAACCTGCCGAGAATATGGCCAAGTCGTCCAGCTTAACGTTCTTGCCGTCCATCACAAGTTCCTTGATACATGCTATCATGTCTTTCAGCACTCCGTGGATAACACCGGCTGAGAACGGCGAACTGTGTGATGACATATGAGACGCCAGCTTCTCAGTGTCGTAAGTTTCCTCGCACACCGCGCGTGCATACCATTTACCGTTTGTGTTACTGTTTGAATTGCGGTTCTGATAAAGTTTATACCTAATCATGTTTCTTTCCTTTCTTTTTGGTTGTTATACATTATTTGTTTATTATCTCTCATGCCTTCCAGAACTGCCGCATCGTTCATTTCCGCCTGCCGGCTATGGCTTTAATGTCCGTGCCGCCTTGTTCCTTTCGACATTGCAAAGATACAACAACCAATTTCGCGTTTGCATATTGCTGCAGGTTACAAAAGGTTTAAGAGGATTGTTGGTTGTAAAGGATAAGAAAGTTAGATGAAAAGATCGTATTTCCTGTTATTTACCATTCGAACCGGCCAACTCCGCCGATATCATTTCTGCCTGTTTTATCACCGTTTCAGTAGCCAGTAGTTGCATGTCTGGCGGATATCCAAATCTTCTTAACAGCCGCTTAACCGCAACGCGCATCTTTGCCCTTACATTTTCTTTTATCTCCCAGTCAATGGTCACGTTGTTGCGTATTGTTTCCGTCAGAACTACCGCAAGCTCTCTCAACTTGTCTTTACCCATCAGTTCCACTGCACTTTTATTGTCAGCCACAGCCGAATAGAAAGCATATTCATATTCTGTCAAGCCAAGGTCGTGTGCAACCTTGTCTTGTTCTATAATCTGTTTGCTCAGGCCGATAAGCTCGTCAATAACCTCAACGGCAGTGATTACCTTGTTGTGATACTTGTTAATCGAGGCTTCCAGCATTTCCATAAGACTTTTTCCCTGCACCATGTTGTGTTGCATGCGTGCCTTTATTTCGTCATTAAGCAGTTTGCGCAACACTTCAAGGGCTATATTCTTATGCTCCATGCCTTTCAGCTCCATAAGGAACTCTTCCGAAAGTATTGATATGTCAGGCTTTTTTATTCCTGCTGCGTCAAAGATGTCCACAACCTGCTCCGACACCAAGGCTTTATCTATCACCTGACGGATAGTCGTCTCTATTTCTTCATTTGTCTTGTGTGATGATGTAGCATCAAACTTGCACAAGCGTGCCTTCACTGCCTGAAAGAACGCCACTTCCTCTTTTACAGCCATGGCTCTTTCATGCGGAATGGCTATGGCAAATGCTTTCGACAGGGCATTAACTTCGTTTACAAAACGCTTTTTGCCGTCATCAAGTCCGAGGATGAAATCTTCTGCCTGCAATATCAACGAAAGTTTATGAGAAACGTCTGCCGAAAAATAAGGCTGATAGTCGAATCCGTGAAGAAGATGCTGCACAACTTCCAACTTCTCGTTCATAATTGCCACGGCTTCATCCTGTTGTTCCGTAGGATTGCCTTTTCCTCCCGAATCAGAATAGAACGACAACGCCTTCTTCAAGTCGGAGGCAATGCCCAGATAGTCTACTATAAGTCCGCCCGGTTTGTCCTTATAAACTCTGTTTACACGCGCAATGGCCTGCATCAGGTTGTGCCCCTGCATTGGCTTGTCTATATATAAGGTGTGCAGGCACGGCACATCAAAACCTGTCAGCCACATGTCGCGCACAATAACGAGCTTCAGTTCATCGTCAGGATCCTTCATACGATCTGCCAGCATGCGGCGCTGTTCTTTAGTCGTATGGTGTCGTGCTATCTCCACACTGTCTGAAGAGGCAGAAGTCATCACCACTTTTATCGCTCCGCGACTGATGTCGTCCGAATGCCATTGCGGCCGTAATGCTATGATTGCGTCATACAGTTCAACGGCTATTCTGCGGCTCATAGTCACAATCATGCCTTTGCCTTCGAACACTTCCTGCCGCTGTTCAAAATGCGTAACTATGTCGCGTGCTATGTTCTTCATTCGCGACGGACTTCCTATCAGTGCTTCCAGTTGCGTCCACTTGGCTTTTGCCAGCTGCACGTCGTTCATGTTCTCTGTTTCCAGTTCACGGTCGAGCGACTCTATCAGCTTTCGGCCTTCGTCGCTAAGTTCAACCTTTGCCAGTCGGCTCTCGTAGAATATGCGCACCGTTGCGCCGTCTTCTACGGCTTTGGCTATGTCGTAAACGTCAATATAATTACCGAACACGGCAGGAGTGTTTACGTCTGCTGTTTCGATAGGCGTTCCAGTAAATCCAAGATAAGTGGCGTTAGGCAGGGCGTCGCGCAGATATTTGGCAAATCCGTATTTCGTTTCTGAGCCTATCACCTCGTCGGCTTCGTTCTTCACTTCCACGGTCTTTGCCTTAAAGCCGTATTGTGACCTGTGCGCCTCGTCGGCCATTACGATCACGTTGCTTCTGTCGGTCAGCGTCTCATACACGTTTCCGCTTTCCGGCTGGAATTTCTGTATCGTTGTAAACACCACTCCGCCCGAAGCCACATGCAGAAGTTTTTTCAGCGTGTTTCTGTCTTCCGCCTGCACAGGTGTCTGCCTCAACAGCTGCTTGCAGTCGGCAAAAGTGCTGAACAGCTGGTCGTCAAGGTCGTTGCGGTCTGTTATCACTACTATTGTCGGATTGTTCAATATGCGCACCACCTTACCGACGTAGAACACCATAGAGAGTGATTTTCCCGAGCCCTGCGTGTGCCATACCACTCCTGCCTTATGGTCGCCAACGGGCTGTTCGTTGACATCTCTCAGACCGTAAGCTGCCGGAGGTTCGCTTGCCATTCCTTCGCCGTGCGTGTTTATTCCCGTTGCGCGTATGGTCGACTCTATTGCTTTGTTCACAGCGTAATACTGATGATAGGCTGCCACCTTTTTCACTGTCTTTATTGTTGTTATCCGTGTTTTCGGATATTCTGTCTTCGTCTTTTCAAACACGGTGAATGAGCGTACAAGGTCGAGCAATGTCTCTTTGTTGAGCATGCCCTGAATCAGCACTTCCAGTTGGCTTACCAGATGTGAAGCCTCGGCCTTGCCGTCGGCGCTCTTCCATGCCATCATCCTGCTGAATCCAGCCGACAATGAGCCGGCGCGGGTTTCCAGTCCGTCAGATATTACTATCAAGGCGTTATAAGTAAACAGCGAGGGTATAGCGTCCTTGTATGTTTCTATCTGCCTGAAGGCGCTTTGCAGCGTTGCGTCTTCGCTGGCAGCATTTTTCAGTTCTATCACCACCAGTGGCAGACCGTTTACAAACAGTATAAGGTCGGGGCGCTTGTTGCGTCCGTTTTCTATTATTGTGTATTGGTTTACTACCGTAAACTCGTTGTTCAGCGGATTTTCAAAGTCAATCAGCCAAACCAGTTCTCCTCTTTCACCGCCGTCATGATGCACTGACACCGAAATCCCTTCTGTCAGCATACGGTGAAACTGCTCATTGTTTGCCAACAGGTCAGGCGACGCTATGCGCAACACTTCATTTACAGCGTCGTCGCAAACCTCAGGCGGCAAGTCGCGATTGATGCGGCGCACTGCACGTTGTAACGTTTCTTTCAGCACAACGTCTTCAAACGATGTGCGCTGCGCTGCCAAGCCGTCTGGAGCTATATCCGGGCCGTAAAGCGATTTATAACCAAGCTGTTCAAAAAGCTGAATGGCAAAATCTTCTATTTGGGATTCGGTGAGTTTTGTCATAAATTTTAGTTATTATTATCTTCATTCTCAATAAAGTCTTTTGCTAAACTAGCATAATAAAGTTTTGTTAATTCAGATGTAAGAAAATCATCATTCAATAAATTCACAAATAATTGTTTTGAGGTCTTCGTATCCAACAAAAACTGAGCATTATCAGCTGTGTATTTCATTTTATCTTTTAAGGCAGGATGCTGCCTTGAAAAATTTATAACATCTCTATTAGGTATATTATTTTGTAATATAGGAGAACTTCTTGCTATTTTAGTTAATTTTCTAGCAAACGACACATTATCTATTGATTCTTCTAATACTTCTATATTACCAACAAGGCCTTTGTCACGAATTGCTTTAATTCCAAGTTTAGCTTCTCTACGGATAACATCATGGAAACCAAAACTTTTCTCTATAGATTTTAAATCTAATATAAAAATTTCTCCATAGACTTGAATCACTTGAAAGTTATTACTAATACGCAACAATTGTTTTTCAAAACGTTTAAATCTTGAATTTGATTCATACAACAAATATCCTCGACGGCCAATAACTTCAACAGGACTTATTCTTTTATAAAGAGTCAAATTATGAGAATTATCGGAAATAAGAACTACTAAAGAATCAATATCAGCAAAAGAATAATCATTTAATGACAGATTCTCAATCTGATCATTACCAATTACATATTTCAAATTTTCCAATTCGGCAGGTAATTCCAAATCATATTGGTAAAAGCAATTACCCCTCTCATCCGCTGTTGACAAAGGTATTACAGTATAATCATTTTTTTCTATAATAAGTTCATTTATCGAATTAACAAATAAATCCCTTATCGGAAGTAAGTCATCATACTTTACATCTAATAATTTCATTTTGGAATCTGACATACAAGTATATAGAACAATATTTAAAACTCCATTTGGGTTATTAATAAAATCTAATGCATGATCTAATTCTTCTTTATTCATAACTAATTCTTATAAGAGTAAAATATTTTTTCATCAAGTTTTTTATATGATACAAAATTTCCCAAAGACAATTTTTTCCTTGAAATTAAGATTATATTACTTTTTGAGATATTATTCCTTTCAAGTTTCACTTTATATATTCTAAATCCTAATATAGCCAATGTAGGATTCGCATAATATAAATCTGTTCGAATATAAATAATTCCAATAACTATCAAAAGTAACAATAAAACCACAACATATCTATCACTTTCAAAATTAAAGCATATTAATGGAATAATATATGTTGTCAAAAAAGACAAATGCTCAGATTCTTTATTTTCAATTTCTACGATAGCAAACGTCATTTGGCGTGTACCACTCAAGAAATGGTTAAAATCATAGAATGAAACAGCACCAATTATAAGTCCAAAAATGGAAATCAGTGGTACCGTATTTCTTTTAAATAATTCTCCTATTCCGATAAAAATCCAATCATCGCCCCAATACATAGGAATATCTATCGTCAATATTATACTAAGCAAAAACAATAACCACAAAGATAAAATATATAAACCTATTTTTCTAATCATTATTACATCAATTCTTAAACAATTCAACCATTAATCCATCACGCATTTTTATTTATCTAACTTATCATTTTTAATATATTTTCCAATATGGACTTATCATGCATACCAATAATAATATTTAATCTTCCCTCTATAATGCAAAATATTATTATCCAAACTAGACTTTAAAAAGTTGACTTTATTTTATTCATTAATTGATTCATTATTCATTAATTTTGGTAATATCATATTTTTAATATCTTTAAGAGAAGATAACTGTATCTCATTTTGTTTTATTTTATTGAATAATGGTTCTGTGGTGGAATGAAACTGCTTAACAGCGTCTATATCACTACAAACTTGTTGTTGTTTAATCAAGACTTGGCTGATATTTTGTTGAGCAGCACCACAAGCTAAATTAATAAATTCTTCTTTCATTAACTTAGCCCATAAAAACAAGTACGTATATGGATAATTTTCATTGGGTATTAATGCACAAATAGCTTGGTTACATGTCATTTCTTTTGCTATAATAGCATTCTCACCGACCGTAGCTCCATACATAGCTATAAGTACAGAGTTTGCAGGAATAAATTTAGCTGAAGAATTAGCTACAGCATCTTCGGTTATCTTTTCTTCTGTTTCAAGCAAGAATGTGCCATTTAACTCCTTAGATTTTACCCAATCTATTGTACCATTCTGATAATATTTTTCATTCTTTCTTGAAGGCGTACCACCTGAAGTTGTTTCTACAACATCTCCTAAAATGGTTTCTGATAATTCATCCTTTGCATCCTCAATAAACCATTTACGGAAAAGAGTTTCTGCCATTGCTTCAAGAGTTTCGTTTTCACGATGAAGCAAATCTATTTTATCATCTAAAGAACTGAGAATAGAGGATATACGTTTCTGTTCTGATAATGATGGTAATAATATTAAACTTTCTCTTAACCCTTTTAGTGGAACATTCTGTATTGTAGTTCCAGTTGCAATATTACGCAAATGGGTTTGAAAATCATTGCTTAAAAAGTAATAATAAACAAATCTTTTATCAACAGTATCTTTAATATTTAAATAACATGCACTTTTTCCTAAAATACATTTTTCTCCTCTATAAAAAGCGACATTTCCTATTGTTCCATTAATTGATAATAACAAAGTTCTATCACATAATGGTTTCTTATACAATTCGTATTCATTAAAAGAAACTTTTTTTGTTTCATCTTTTATAAAAATTTTTCCATCAAAAATATTGTTTCCATTTATAAAATAATATATTCCATCTGCTGAGAATTTTGGAGTTCCATGTAATCCGTCTCCTATTTCTGTTGTAATTTCTCCCAACTTATATTCTTTCCATTCACCCATACTTACACAATTAAAATATTATCCCAAAAGTCCAATCGCAATTGCCACTGCGATAGAAATCCAAGTTGCCCATTGCTGCTTTGAGAAACGAATTTCTTCTTCTGATTTAAAATTATTTTTAACCAATGTTCTCAGTTCTTCGTTTACAGAAAAGGCTACGTTAAATATACTTCCGATATGAAGCTCATTATCAGTAAATTTGCACGGCCAATATTTTTGAGGATTAGAAGCGTCGAACCAATTCTCATTTCGGTCAGCAAGACAGATAACCTCGTTGTCATTAACAGAAATAAATTCCGGTCTAAGCCTTTTTGATTTTTTCGCACCGATAACTAAAATATCGTCAGTAACAAAAGGAATCATCGTTATGTATTTCTTCTTAATTAAAGTGTCAATCAGAGAAAGCAGCCCTGCGACATACCCCAAGCCGTTTCTATCGAACCATTCTTCATAGATATCCTTTCGCAGAAATATGATATTTTTACCACAATGCTGCACTATGCCAATGCCTCTTTTCTCCAGCAACCGGCTCTTATTGAGTACGTCTGCCAAAGACTGGGCTTTGCCGTCGTATTTTACGATAGCCCGTATAAATTCTTTATCTGTCTTGTTTAAGTTCATACACCTTCGTACACAAACTGCATAAAATACAGTTACTATCTATAGCTCCGACAAAAGTCCTTTCGTTTTAAGTTCTTCTTTCACATGTTCTTTCCAAATATCAAGGAACACATTATACCATTCCTTTTCTTCTTTTTTCTGATCATCAGATAAATTAAATGACATATCTATCTTCTTTTCAGTAAGCTGCTTTATACATTTTGTTCCTTGTTCCAGGATAGTATTAGACAATTTAATTGCTATTCCGTTATTAATATAATTAATTGCGAATGCGGACAATGTTGTTCCAGCAAGCCAATATGGTAGTTCATCTTTAGCTTTATTAATTTCAGAAGCGATGTTTGCCCATCCTATTGTCGCAACAATATTATATAATACAGGAGAAGAATTTCCAATACTGGCAATACTTTTAAATACATCGTACGGGTTCGGATATTGTTCTCTATCAACTTTATAAAGACTGTTCATAATTATACCATTCTTATAAACACCAGTTGTTAAGTATTTCTTAATAACTGACTTTTACTATAAGTCATTATCTTTATTCTTTTTTTTAGGTAGCTTTGAAGTATCTTTCAAGATATGTTTATCCTCTTTTGCAACTCTACGTTCTACCTTCTTTATATTCTCTGCCGGTGGAAGATTTTCAGGTTTAATGCCTCTCTCCAACAACATGCCACGGACGCTTGTATTATTTTGAACATGTTCGTTTGTTATAGGTCTCTCGCCTCTTAAATCTTTTTGTTCAACATTGTAATTTGTCATTTCTGTAGCCAGATTCTTTGCAGCAATAGTCAATGTTGGCAAATGGTCTGCAAGAGGCCCACTTTTAACGCCAAGACGATTTTTCATTTGCTCTGTAGTCAGTCCGCCAAACAAAGCCGTATCTCCTTTCGAACGTATTCTGGCAAATCCTTTGTCATCAACTCCCCTTTCATAGATATTTTTACTTAATTGTTTTTCTGAATTTTTTAACCTTTCGCGTGTTTCTAATCGTGATAAGAGCTGTAATCTTTCTTCAATTAGTTCTACTTTACGGGTTTGAACGGCAAAATAACTTTGGGCGAATGCTATTTCTTCTTTTTTGGGATCTCCATTTTGTGCAATCAAATAGCAGGCATATCTTGTCAACATAAAATCGTTGACAGGTCTGTTGGTTCCACTTCCTATAGGTACCATTTTCGTGACCTCACGAAAATGGTCGTCGACATTGACATTCTGAGATTTACAAGATGCGATAGCACGTGAGATAGCCAATGAGAAATTTTCCCATCTAGAATAGCCGAGAACTTTCTGAAGTTCACGAGCATACCATACTTCCATCGTCTCATTATTATCATCTAAAGTTTCCTTTACAATAGAATCAAATAATGATTTATATTGATTTATCTTCTTTATATCCATATCTTTCAGATTTTTATTGATGCCAGATTTTCCATAATAAGTTTATTCAAACGTTCCTCTTCTTTCAGCTGCTCCTCAAACTCAGCCTTCAGTGCAGTGAAACGTTCTTCAAAGTTGAAATCGTCTTCTTCATCCGGCAAACCTACATAACGGCCGGGGGTAAGCACATAGTCGAGCTCTGCAACACGCGATAACGGCACTGACGCACAGAAGCCAGCCTCATCCTGATACTTGCCTCCTTCTTTACGCCAATTATGATATGTGTCTGAAATCAGCTTAATGTCATCAGCAGAGAACTCACGTGTGCGGCGGTTGATAAGGTGTCCCATATTGCGGGCGTCTATAAACAATATCTCCTGGCTGCGCTCTCGGAACTGTCCGTGAGCATGTCTGTTACGGCTCATGAACCATAGAGAAGCCGGAATCTGAGTGTTGAGAAACAGTTTTGTAGGAAGGTTAACTATGCAATCAACAAGTCCGGCATCAACAAGCGATTTGCGGATGTCGCCCTCGCCGCCTATTTTTGATGTAAGCGCACCCTTAGCCAAGACGAAACCGGCCTGCCCGTTAGGTGCAAGATGATAGATGAAATGTTGTATCCATGCAAAGTTTGCACTGCTAACGGGTGGTATGCCATACTGCCAGCGCCCATCGTTGCGCAGCAGGTCGCCGCTCCAGTCGCTGTCATTGAAAGGCGGGTTTGCCAAGACATAATCTACTTTTACGTCGCGGTGGGCGTCGTTAAGGAACGAGCCTTCGGTGTTCCATTTCACTTGTGATGAGTCTATGCCGCGTATGGCAAGGTTCATCTTGCACAGTCGCCATGTTGTCTGGTTGCTCTCCTGTCCGTAGATAGATATATCATCAACCAAGCCCTGATGCTCCTTGACAAACTTCTCGCTCTGCACGAACATTCCGCCAGAACCGCAACAGGGGTCGAGCACACGGCCCTTATAAGGTTCAAGCATATTGACAAGCAGCTCCACAACGCATCGCGGAGTATAGAACTGTCCGCCCTTCTTGCCTTCAGCCAGCGCAAATTCGCCAAGGAAATATTCAAACACATGTCCCAGCAGGTCGGCGCTGTTGGTAGATGCGTTGAGAGTGCAGTTGCCGACCAAATCTATAAGTTCGCCCAAACTGGTAGGGTCAAGATTAGGACGGGCAAAAACTTTTGGCAAAACACCTTTTAGTGACGGGTTGTCTTTTTCTATTGCATCCATAGCCCCGTCGATAATCTTACCTATCATCGGGTCCTTAGCCTTTGACACCAACGTGCTCCAACGGGCTTCAGCCGGAACATAAAACACATTTTCGGCCTTATACTCCTCACGGTCTTCAGGGTCGGCACCAAGACTCACCTCATCTTTCAGCCTGTTATATAAATCTTCGAACGAAACAGAAATATATCGCAAGAATATTAATCCCAGCACAACATGCTTATACTCAGCAGCATCAACACTCTTACGCAATTTGTCTGCTGCTTTCCAAAGCTGTTTTTCCAAAGGTTCGTTAACTATTTGTTTTTTCTTTGCCATAGCATCTAATTTATTGTTTTGCGATGTCGCACACCTTTAATGAATGCAGAATAATGCAGCAACTTTATCAAGATACAACATATCCAACTAATGATGCACAACTATAAACACGACTGACCATCTTTTATGTCTTTTCTATCAGTCATATTTACTTTTACTTATTCAACAACACTGAAACAGACAGGACAATGTTTCTACTGGTCTGTTGTCTGATTGAATTTATCGCAAAGTTATCTTTTTTATTCTGAATGGTAAAATATTTCATAAAAATTATTTTTTAACATATTCAAAACGCATCAAAAATAGCTTTAAACAAGCCATTTATGCCACTGTTTTCATCGCATAGAAATATTTTCAAACTATAATAAGACAAGGAAATTCTCCATAAATAATATCCAAGTTATTGGATTATACATCAATATTTTATTAATAAATATATGCTACACAAAGAATCTGTTTACGGCTCCCCCAGCGCCTCAACAATCTCTTTTACTTCGGCGGGTGTCCATGTGCGCGACTTGCCGCTGCCTAGCGTCTCGAGACGGGCGGTGAGGCCGGGACTTAGGGCTATCCACTGACGGAGCTTGCGGTAGGCTGCACCGGGAGTCAGTGTGGGACAATAAAGCTGGGCTAGTTCTGTGCGGCCATAGGCGCGAATCCTGAATTCAATCTGTGTCTGTGTATCTTTCATGATATTTATGTTTTTGTTTGTTATCCTAATTTATTTTGCTTACGCCATCCGGCTTAATCATAAAGCAACTTTTGCTGACATTATAATATTATACAGCCGGGCGCTTATCTGACGCAAAGATAATGCAAATCGAGAGCAGAAGCATCAAGCTTGCTTGAATGTTATGCCGAGATGCAGCTTTTCTTATGCAAAGATAACACATCTTGAAAGGGAATGCAAATTTTAACACGCTAGACATCACGCTAGATGTTTACAACAAACTGATTTTCAAATCATTACAAAGCCAGTAAATCAGCACAACGTAAAGATTTAAGAACATTGACATGGTGAGTCAGCTAAAATCAAATCAAATTTGGCGACATCAAAAAGTAGAATAAATTTTGACAAGGTTCAAAAACTGAAAGAAAAATCACGGATTACGATTAACATTTAAGTAAAAATTGTATTGATTCAAAAGTGACTGTAAGCAAAATCATGCGTATTGGTTTCAAATCATTAACCTATCGTTTACGGGTAGTAAATGGGCCACTTTTGATGCAAAAGTGGGCCGTTTTTTAGTCGTAAACCAATAAGTTTTCTGACGAAAGTGAAAAGCTAAGAGTGAAAAGTGAAAAATCCAATTGCTAAACTACTTTATTGCAACAAAGCATTTGACTCTAACTCCCGTCTAAAGAAAGTGAAAAAAGAAAAGTGAAAAGAGAAAAATCCAATTGCTAAACTACTTTATTGCAACAAGGCATTTGACTTTAACTCCCGTCTAAAGAAAGTGAAAAAAGAAAAGTGAAAAGTGAAAAATCCAATTGCTGAACTACTTTATTGCAACAAAGCATTTGACTTTAACTCCAGCATGAAATACAGCACTGTTTTATTTTAACAAAAAAGGGCGGCCGAGAATGTCGGCTGCCCTAGGATGAAGCATTTATTACTATAATGATTAACCATAAATCCACATTAAGCCTAAATCTCGGCGAACGCCTTTTTGAGACGTCTGATGAAATCGTCGGCCATGGCTTTGGTGAAGCACAGGGGCGGAAGAAGACGGAGAATGTTTGTTGAGGCACAGCCCGTGAAGCAGTGCTGTGTGTAAACAAGATTCTGACGCAGCGCCTTGTGAGGCATGTCGAGGTCGATGCCTATCATGAGGCCACGGCCACGCACGTCGGTGATGCGCTTCTCCGTAGCCTGAAGTTCCTTCAGTTTAGCCATGAGATATTCGCCTGCCTCATGCGCATTGTCTACAAGATGCTCGCTCTCAATAACGTCGAGCACGGCAAGAGCTGCTGCACATGCCAGATGGTTGCCGCCAAATGTTGTTCCGAGCTGTCCGTATTCAGGCTTGAAGTCGGGCGAGATAAGTACGGCACCCATGGGGAAGCCGTTGCCTATGCCTTTGGCCACGGTGATAAGGTCGGGACGTATGCCGAGCCACTGATGAGCGAAGAACTTGCCCGAACGGCCGTAGCCGCATTGTATCTCATCGCATATCAGTACGGCACCATACTTGCGGCAGGCAGCCTGAAGTCCCTTGGCAAACTCCTCTGTGGCGAGCTTTATGCCGCCCACACCCTGTATGCACTCTATGATGCAGGCGCAGACGTCGCCCTTAGCCAGTTCGCGCTCCCATGCCTCAAGGTCGTTAAGAGGCAGATAAGTTACGTGATTGTTGGCATTGATGGGCGCGATAATCTTAGGATTGTCTGTCGCTTCAACGGCAAGCGAGGTGCGTCCGTGGAACGCCTTTGAGGCAGACAGCACACGCGTGCGTCCCGTCTTAAACGAAGCCAGCTTCAGCGCGTTCTCGTTTGCCTCAGCTCCGCTGTTGATCAGGAACAGCTGA
>ENA-OPSC01000604-OPSC01000604.1-human-gut-metagenome-genome-assembly--contig:-NODE-604-length-18705-cov-2.452976_pt1 | contig 18705 bp, 16 predicted proteins | sample MGYA00241800_ERZ501891 | MGnify/ENA primary metagenome ERZ501891 (study PRJEB25962, sample SAMEA2042407) | human gut metagenome | biome: human gut; feature: human-associated habitat; material: faeces...
CCCGAATCCGGTTCCGTATGCGCATTTTACGACGACAACGACGCACAAAACGCTGCGCGGACCGCGCGGAGGCATGGTGCTGTGCCGCAAGGAATATGCGGCCGCATTGGATAAGACCGTGTTCCCGGGCATGCAGGGCGGTCCGCTCATGCACATCATCGCAGCCAAGGCTGTCTGCTTCGAGGAAGCATTAAGCGACGACTTTAAAGTATATCAGAAGAATATCATTGACAATGCCCAGGCATTGTGTAAGGGACTGATGAGCCGGGATATCAAGATCGTATCCGGCGGTACCGATAATCATTTAATGTTAGTGGATCTGACTCCTTACGGTCTGACCGGTAAGGCAGTGGAGAAACTGTTGGATGCAGCGCACATCACTGCTAACAAGAACACCATCCCCAACGATCCTCAGTCTCCGTTTGTGACCAGCGGTATCCGCCTGGGAACCCCCGCGGTTACTTCCAGAGGTCTGAACACCGAGGACATGGATCAGGTGGCAGAAGCCATTGCCCTGGTCATCAAGGGCGGCGAAGAGCAGGTTCCTGCAGCCAGAGCCATCATTCAGAAATTAACAGACAAATATCCTTTGATCTAAAGCTTGGAGGAGTATAAGAAAAGAGCCGAAAGGCTCTTTTCTTATACTCAGAAATGTTCAGAAATGTATTAAAAAGGCCTGAAAAAGATAAAAATGGGGGTTGCCTTTCATACTTTACTGTGCTAGAATATCCCTCAGTGAAAAACAAGTGTCCGTACTACAGATACGAACTGCAGAAAGGATAACATATGGGAGAAGCGACCAAGTATTTCGTGGTGAAGCAGAAGGCAATCCCCGAGGTGCTGTTAAAGGTAGTGGAAGCAAAGCGGCTTCTTGAGTCAGAGAAGGTTCTGACCATACAGGAAGCGGTTGATGCAGTTGGCATCAGCCGCAGTTCTTTTTATAAGTACAAGGATGATATCTTTCCGTTCCATGACAATTCTCAGGGAACGACCATCACGCTGACTTTCCAGATGGATGACGAACCGGGAATTCTGTCGGATGTGCTGAAGATCATCGCAGAGTACCGGGCGAATATCCTGACGATCCATCAGAGTATTCCCATCAACGGAATCGCATCTCTGACACTGAGTATACAGGTACTGCAGACTACGGGAGATATCTCCCGGATGATCGAACAGCTGGAGGGGCAGACCAGTGTGCATCATGTGAAAATACTGGCAAAAGAATAATGTCGGAACGAAAAAGATAAAAGTGAGGAGAATATTATGATCAATGTTGCGGTATTGGGCTACGGCACCGTCGGTAGCGGTGTGGTAGAAGTTATCGAGAAAAATAAGGACATGGTAAATAAAAAGTCCGCACAGGAACTGGAAGTGAAATACATTCTGGATCTGAGAGATTTCCCCGGAGACCCTTATGAGAATAAGGTCATTCATGATTTCAATACGATCTTACAGGATGACAGCGTAACCATCATCTGTGAGACCATGGGTGGTGTCGGAGCTGCTTACCAGTTCACGAAGCAGGCACTGGAACTGGGCAAGAGTGTCTGCACCTCCAACAAGGAGCTGGTAGCAAAGCATGGTCCCGAACTGTTGCAGATCGCCAGAGAGCATAACTGCAACTACTTATTCGAGGCAAGTGTGGGCGGCGGTATTCCCATTATCCGTCCGCTGAACTACTCCCTGACCGCAGAGAAGATCGAGGCTGTCAACGGTATCTTAAACGGTACCACGAACTATATCTTAAGCAAAATGGAAAAAGAAGGCGCGGATTTCGATACCGTTCTGAAGGAAGCACAGGACAAAGGCTATGCGGAGCGCAATCCGGAAGCAGATGTGGAGGGGTTTGATGCCTGCCGTAAGATCGCGATTCTGTCTTCTCTGATGTTTGGTAAAAACGTGGATTCCGAGAAAGTCCCTACCGAGGGTATTACGAAGATCACCGCAGCGGATTTTGAATATGCCAATGCTGCAGAGTATACCATCAAGCTGTTGGGCAGAAGCCGTGCGATTGACGATGACACAGCGGAAGTTATGGTGGCACCGTTCATGCTTCCCAAGGACCATCCCCTGGCCATGGTATACGGAGTGTTCAATGCGGTATTTGTCACCGGCAATATGCTGGGAGATTCCATGTACTACGGACGGGGCGCAGGCAAGCTTCCCACCGCCAGTGCAGTGGTATCGGATGTCATCGACTGTGCAAGACATCAGGGCAAGGTGATCATGTGCTTCTGGGACAAAGAGGAAGTAAAGCTGGTAGATACACGTGAGTCCGTAAGAAGCTTTTTTATCAGAGCAAAGGCAGGAGCGGAAGGCGCGGTAGAGGCAGCTTTCCCCGGAGGCAGAGAGCTGCATTTAGCAGACCGTAAGGAAGACTTCGGATACTTCACACAGCCCATGAAGGAGAGCGAGTTCCTGGCAAAATACGAAGCACTGGGTGAGCAGATGCTTGGCAGGATCCGCATAATATAATAAAAAAGAATATTATAAAGAGCATTAAATATATATTTGAGGAGAAAATGTTATGTCAAAAGTAGTGAAATTCGGTGGAAGCTCTCTGGCAAGTGCAGAGCAGTTCAAAAAGGTAGGAAATATCATCCGTGCGGATAAGGAGAGGAAATATGTGGTACCTTCCGCGCCGGGAAAAAGATTTTCCAATGATACCAAGGTGACGGATATGCTGTATGCCTGCTATGATCTGGCAGATCAGGGCAAGAACTTCAAAGCAGATCTGGATGCCATTAAGGCGCGTTACCAGGAGATTATAGATGGTTTACAGCTGGATCTGGATCTTAGTGAAGAGTTCAAGACCATAGAGAAGAATTTCAAGGCAAAATCCGGAAACAATTATGCAGCTTCCCGTGGCGAATATCTGAACGGTATCATCATGGCAAATTACTTAGGCTATGATTTCATTGATGCGGCAACTGTAATTTTCTTCGATGAAAACGGTGAGTTTGATGCAGCGAAGACCAACGAAGTACTTCGTGCCAGACTGGCAGAGAGCAAGGAAGCGGTAGTTCCCGGATTCTACGGTTCGATGCCTGACGGAACGGTAAAGACCTTCTCCAGAGGCGGATCCGATATTACCGGTTCTATTGTTGCTAAGGCTGCCAAAGCGGATGTCTATGAGAATTGGACGGATGTGTCCGGTTTCCTGATCGCAGATCCCAGAATCATCGATCATCCCGAGGCTATTGAGACCATCACTTACCGCGAACTTCGCGAGCTGGCATATATGGGAGCTACCGTACTGCATGAGGATGCCATCTTCCCGGTACGCCAGGAGGGTATTCCCATCAATATCCGCAATACCAATGCGCCGGAAGACAACGGTACCTGGATCGTGGGAAGCACCTGCCAGAAGTCCAAATATGTCATCACCGGTATCGCCGGTAAAAAAGGCTTCTGCTCTGTGAATATTGAAAAAGATATGATGAACTCCGAGATCGGTTTCGGCAGAAAGGTACTGCAGGCGTTTGAGGAGAACGGAATCTCCTTTGAGCATGTTCCCTCCGGTATTGATACCATGACCGTATTCGTACATCAGGACGAATTCATGCACAAGGAGCAGAAAGTAGTGGCAGGCATCCATAGACTGGCAAATCCCGATATGATAGACATTGAATCGGATCTGGCGCTGATCGCCGTGGTAGGCCGTGGCATGAAGTCCACCCGCGGTACAGCAGGCAGAATCTTCTCCGCACTGGCACACAAAAATATCAATGTCAAGATGATCGACCAGGGATCCTCTGAGCTGAACATCATCATCGGTGTGGCAAATGAGGATTTTGAGACTGCGATCAAGGCAATTTATGATATCTTTGTAATTACAAGACTATAATCGATAAGATATAAAAAAGGCAGGTCATTAAGACCTGTCTTTTTATATTTCCGGATACTGGATCATGTCCAGGATCGGCGTCCGCATTATGTACTGATAAGCTTCGAAAATCTTCTCCGCAGGCACATTCTTGGGAGAAGAGAGCCAAAGCTTCAGGATCTCGATCAGTAATAGGGCATTATAATGCGCCAGCGACTGTGGAGTGATCAGATCGCAGGGCATTTTCTTCATGGGATGTCTGGATAGAATACAGAAAAAAGTCTCTTCGCAGTAATGGGCAAAAAATTCTCCGAAGCTGTTCTGACCTGTGATCTCAAAAAGTCTGCGGTAATATTCCTTATTTTTCTCAAAGCAGATAAACATCAGTTTAATAGCTTCCTGTTCCATGTCATTTTCAATCATGACTTCGACCTTGCTGCCGATATCCCGGTCGAACAAGAACTCGATCACTTCGTATTTATCCTGAAAATAATTATAGAAAGTCGGGCGGATCACATGAGCACCATCCGTGATCATTTTGATGGATATCTTCTGAAAAGGCACGGTAAGCACAAGTGTCCGAAAGCTGTCTGCCAATAATTCCTTTGTCTTCATCACATGACTCCTTTTCCCATAAAAAGAACCAAGATAGAAATATTATAAACAAAAAATTACCGTTTCTCAACCCAAAACGACACTTTCCGCAAAATGTCGCGGATTATTTACATTTATCGGAATAATGTCAAAGCAGGAAAAACGCTGTGCCGGGGTTGTATCTTACTATATGTCCGGAAATAGCATATCATAATCGCAGAAAGGAGATATATGGATGGCGTGGTATGAAATACTGATCGTATCGGTAGGACTTTCCCTGGATGTTCTTACCTATGCATTATATAAAGGTGCAATGCTTTCTAAACTGGATAAAAAACAGATCCTGAAAATGACTCTGTTGTTCACCGGCTGGCAGAGCGGAGCGATGCTATTAGGAAGCCTGATCTCGGAGATTCCCTATATAGCCATGAATTATCAGCGGACAGAGAGACTGTTCCGGGCAGCCTCCGCTGTTATTTTTTTCCTGATCGCGATCTGGCTGATCGTACGGGCATCCCGGATGCGGGATCCGGTAGAACGCAGGGAGGATGTATTTGCCTGGAAGCAGTTATGTGTCTGGGCCATGCTTACCAGTGTGGACTCTTTTCTGTCGGGAATCGGCATGGGATTTTTAGACACCGGAGTAACCGTACAGATCATACAGCTGGCGATCATGGCTGCGTTAGCCGTGGTTACCGGTATCTATGCTGGATACCGGATCGGATGTCACGGGAGAAGCCGTGTGCTGATCAGTGGTGCGATCATCTTCCTGTTGGCAGGGATCGATGTGCTGTTCCGCTATTACAGCTAGAAACAGGGATATTTATGTAAAAATACGAAAGAGAGGTAGATAATATGGCAGACGTAAAACACAAGGTAGAGAGAGCTGCTTTCGGTGCAGCAATTGATGGGATTTTAAAGTATGTGAACAAGGATGAAGAGGACAGGAAAAAAGCTTTCTTAAAGCTGGTGGATCTGTCCGAAAAATTTATGGGAAATACGTTTTCGAAGGAAAGCTACGATGCGGCGAGACGTATGATCCGGGAACCGGACAGCAAATGGATGCAGTATGTGAACCGCATCTTAAATGAAGTAGATCCCCACGTCATCAAAATGTCTGCGCTGGACTATGGCTTTGAGGCGGCCTTCTGCGGCAAAAAAGAGATCAATGAGATGCGTGTCAAGCATCAGTGTAATATTCCCTGGCTGATCCTGATGGATCCCACCAGTGCCTGCAATCTGCATTGTACCGGATGCTGGGCAGCAGAATACGGCAACCGCCTGAACTTAAGCTTTGAAGATATGGACCGTATTGTTACCCAGGGTAAGGAGCTTGGCATTTATCTGTATTTCTTCACCGGTGGCGAACCTCTGGTGCGTAAGGACGATATCATCCGTTTATGTGAGAAGCATGATGACTGTGGCTTCCATGCATTTACCAACGGCACCCTGATCGATGAAAAATTCTGCCAGGATATGAAGCGTGTAGGCAATTTCTCCGTAGCTATCAGCCTGGAAGGCTTCAATGAAGTAAACGATCTGCGCCGTGGCAAGGGCGTGTTTGATAAGGTCATGCATGCCATGGATCTGATGAAGCAGTACGGTCTGATCTTCGGTACTTCTATCTGCTACACCAGCAAAAACTATAAGGTAGTCACCAGTGATGAATTCCTGGATATGATCATTGAAAAGGGTGCCAGATTCAGCTGGTACTTCCATTATATGCCGGTAGGAAATGAGGCATCCTGTGAGCTGCTTCCGGATCCGGATCAGAGAGAGTATATGTATCACCGCATCCGTGAGATCCGTGCCATGAAGGGCGGTAAGCCCATCTTCGCCTTTGACTTCCAGAACGATGGTGAATATGTGGGCGGCTGTATCGCAGGCGGCAGAAACTACTGTCATATCAATCCCAATGGGGATGTGGAACCCTGTGTATTTATTCATTATTCCGGTGCCAATATCAAGGAGGTGGACCTGCTGACCGCACTGAAGCAGCCTCTGTTCATGGCGTACCGTGAGAACCAACCGTTTAACTGTAATCACTTAAAACCCTGCCCGATGCTGGAGAATCCGGAGATCTTACAGCGCATGGTACATGAAACAAAAGCGCATTCCACCGACTTACAGTCACCGGAATCCGTGGAGCATCTGTGTGGGAAATGTGCGGAGTATGCAAAAAAATGGGACGTGCGTGCACAGGAGCTGTGGCAGAAGGATCGGAATAATAAATAATAGTTCTTTTACAAAAGTTTATATTTAGTTAATTGCTTTTTACTTTTCGGCAGACCATAATGTAGGTAATGTTCAGAGCCGGCTTCGCGAACGAGGCTCTGAAAGATTTGGATAATGTATCCCCTGCATGGTGGCAGACGAAAGGTGGTACTTCATGAAAGAGAAGTTACAGCGTTTCATGTGGGGGCGTTATGGCAATGACCGCTTCAATCAGTTTCTGATGATTGTAGCTTTGGTCTGCCTGGCGCTCTCTTTTTTTGGTCTGAGAATATTTTATGTGCTGGCTCTTGCCCTGTTGGTCTATGTCTATTACCGGATGTTTTCCAGGAATATGAGCAAGAGAAGTGCGGAGAACCAATGGTATCTCAAAAAAGAAATGAAGGTGCGCAGCTGGTGGCAGCGCCGGAAGAAACTTTTTGCCGGACACAGGGATTATAAGATCTTTAAATGTCCGAAATGCGGACAGAAGCTCCGGGTGCCCAGACACAAAGGAAAGATTGCGATCCACTGCAGAAAATGCGGAGAGGAATTTATCCGCAAGACCTGACAGGACAGGCAGGATTACAAATGGAAAATAAGTAAAACCGGGAAATAAGAAAGGATGGTGAGTCAGATGTTCGGATATATTGTGGTCAATCAGTCGGAGATGAAATTCAAGGAGTATGATGTGTATCGATCCTATTACTGTGGATTATGCCAGAGCCTGAAGGAGCGCTATGGTGTGCTGGGGCAGCTTTCCCTGAATTATGATATGACTTTTATTCTGATGCTGCTCACCGGACTGTATGAACCGGAAGATGTCGTAGGACAGTGCAGATGTGTGACACATCCTTTCGAAAAGCATCAGATCAGAAGAAATCTTTTTACCGATTATGTGGCGGACATGACGGTGTTGTTTGCCTGCTATAAGGCAGAGGATGACTGGGAGGATGAGCATAGTCTGAAAGGACTGGCATACAGTTATCTATTGGGGAAAAAGTGCCGGAAAAAGCCTTTGCTCTATGCGGATAAAGTGAGGAGCATCTCTCTGGCCATGCAGGATTTTGTGGATGCGGAAAAGCAGGGTGATGCGGACATCGATACCATGGCGGGACTGTTTGGAAAAGTCATGGCACAGATCGTATCCTGCCGCGAAGACGAGTGGAAGGATAATTTGGAGAGACTTGGATTTTTTCTGGGAAAGTTCATTTACCTCATGGACGCCTATGAAGATGTAGAGCAGGACATTAAGAAGGGGACTTATAATCCGCTAAAGAAACGATATGAAGAACCCGGATTTGAAGAAGAATGCAGACAGATCCTGACCATGATGATGTCTGAATGCTGTAAGGAATTTGAGCAGCTTCCTATTTTACAGAATGTGGATATTCTGCGGAATATTCTGTATTCCGGAGTATGGTGCCGCTATGAGATCGTACGGGAAAAACGGGAAAAAGACAGTGTAAACGAGGTAACAGGAAATGACTTATGATCCGTATAGTGTCCTGGGAGTGAGTAGAGATGCTTCCGAGGAAGAAATCAAAAAAGCATATAAGATCCTGAGCAGAAAATATCATCCCGATGCCAATATCAATAATCCCAACAAGGCTCAGGCGGAAGAAAAGTTCAAGGAGATTCAGGCGGCGTATCAGCAGATCATGAAGGAACGGACAGAAGGACAGAGTTATGGCGGATTCAGCCAGGGCTTTGGAGACTTCTGGCAGCAGGCAGGCTGGCAACAGCAGACTTCCGGATATGAGGAAGAGACGAGACTGCGGGCAGCCGGTAATTATCTCAGAAACGGTTATTACAGAGAGGCCAGAAATACCCTGGACGGCATGGGAGAGCATGAGAAGACGGCCAGATGGTATTATTACAGCGCCATGGCCCATATGGGACTTGGTAACAATGTGGCAGCACTGGAGCATGCAGGTAAGGCAGTGGCACTGGAGCTGTAGAATATGGAATACCAGATGCTTCTGCAGAGACTTCAGAGCGGCGGACAATGGTATGAGAGCAGACAGGCAGCCTATGGCTATCCCAATGCGAGTGGGAATGACCTGTGCCTGAAAATCTGTCTGGCGAACGTGTTCTGCAATCTGTGCTGCGGTGGTGGCGGCCTGTGCTTCGGAGGGTATGGTGGAAGAGGAATGTTTTAAAAAAGGTACTTGCTTTTTCCGGATTTCCTCACTATAATAAATATACAAGATGTAGATGCGAAATGAATCGTGAAACACAAAATCTAGTAACATGCTATGATTTGCGTAGACAGTCGTATCGGGAACTTGCTTCCGATGCGGCTTTTCTTTCGGCTTATGCAGGAATTCGCATCTCGATGGGAATGATATAAAGTGAGGGAACAGCAATGAAGATTCAGAAGAGAGACGGCAGAGTAGTGCCTTATGAAGAGGACAAGATCCGGGAAGCGATCCATAAGGCGAACAACGAAGTGGAGGAGCGGTATCGTGCCAGTGAGGGGTTGATTGAAGAGATCCTGGAGGATGTGCAGCAGGAGGGCAGACAGACCCAGACCGTGGAGCATATTCAGGATATGATCGAGGAACATCTGGTAGAGCACAACAAATATACCCTGGCGAAGAAGTATATCGTATACCGTTACCAGAGAAGTCTGCTCCGCAAATCCAACACCACGGATGAATCTATTTTAAAACTGATCCGGAATGAGAATAAGGAGCTGGCAGAGGAGAATTCCAATAAAAATACCCGACTGGCATCCACACAGAGAGACTATATTGCAGGTGAAGTGTCCCGTGATGTTACCAGACGTCTGCTTCTGCCGGAGCATATTGCCATGGCACATGACAACGGTGTGCTGCATTTCCATGATGCGGATTATTTTATCCAGCCGATCTTCAACTGCTGTCTGATCAATATCAAGGATATGCTGGACAACGGTACTTCCATCAACGGCAAAATGATCGAATCTCCCAAGAGTTTCCAGGTGGCATGTACCGTGACCACCCAGATCATCGCAGCCGTAGCCAGCAATCAGTATGGCGGTCAGAGTGTGAATATCAAGCATCTGGGAAAATATCTGCGTAAGAGCAGGGAAAAATTTGCAAAACAGCTGGAGGACGAGTTCGGAGATACCCTGGATCAGGCAGCCAAGGATAAGATCGTACAGATGCGTCTGCACGATGAATTAAAATCCGGCGTACAGACCATCCAGTACCAGATCAATACACTGATGACCACCAACGGACAGTCTCCGTTCGTGACATTGTTCCTGCATATTGACGAGAACGACGAATATGTGGAAGAGACCGTACAGATCATTATGGAGATCCTGCGCCAGCGCATTGAGGGAACCAAGAATGAGAAGGGTGTCTATGTGACTCCCGCATTCCCGAAGTTAGTCTATGTGTTGGACGAAAATAACTGCTTAAAGGGCGGAAAATACGACTATGTGACCAAGCTGGCCGCACAGTGCTCCGCTAAGAGAATGTACCCCGACTATATCTCTGCCAAGAAGATGCGTGAGAACTACGAGGGCAATGTATTTTCCTGCATGGGCTGCCGTTCCTTCCTGTCTCCATGGAAGGATGAAAACGGAGAGTACAAGTGGGAAGGCCGTTTTAATCAGGGCGTTGTCAGCATCAACCTGCCCCAGATCGGTATCCTGGCAAAAGGAAATGAGGAGAAGTTCTGGAAACTGTTGGATGAGCGTCTGGAGCTGTGCTATGAAGCACTGATGTGCCGTCATAAGGCACTGGAGGGCGTGGTATCCGATGTGAGCCCCATCCACTGGCAGTACGGCGCCATCGCCCGTCTGAAGAAGGGTGAGACCATCGACAAATACCTGCACAACGGTTATTCCACCATGTCTCTGGGATATATCGGATTGTATGAGATGACCTATCTGATGAAGGGCTGCAGCCAGACTGTGGAGCCCGGCAAGGAATTCGCCCTGCGCGTCATGGATTACATGAAGGATCGCTGCGCAAAATGGAAAGAGGAGACCGGCATTGCTTTCAGTCTCTACGGAACTCCCGCAGAGACACTTTGCTACCGTTTTGCAAGGATCGACCGTGAAAAATACGGTGATATTTCCAATGTCACCGATAAAGGATACTATACAAATTCTTATCATGTGGATGTACGGGAGAAGATCGACGCATTTACAAAATTTAAGATCGAGAGTGAATTCCAGAATAAATCTTTGGGAGGCGCTATCTCTTATGTAGAAGTCCCGAACCTGACCAATAATGTGGAAGCCATCGAGGAAGTGATCCGCTTCATCTATGACAATATCCAGTACGGAGAGTTCAATACCAAATCCGATTACTGTCAGGTATGTGGCTATGATGGTGAGATCATGATCAATGATAACATGGAGTGGGAATGTCCCCAGTGTCATAACAAGGATCATGCGAAGATGAATGTCACCAGAAGGACCTGCGGCTATCTGGGAGAGAACTTCTGGAATGCCGGCAAGACCAAGGAGATCAAGGCAAGAGTTCTTCATCTGTAATGTGCAGATAGTACAAGGGAAGGAAATGTCCTATGAATTATGCAACGATCAAGAAAACAGATGTGGCAAACGGTCCCGGTGTGAGAGTGTCGCTGTTCGTCAGCGGCTGTACCCATCATTGTAAGGGATGCTTTAACAGCGAAGCCTGGGACTTCCATTACACACAGGAAACAGAGCAAGAGATTCTGCAGGCACTGGCCCCGGACTATATCCGGGGCTTGAGCTTACTGGGAGGGGAACCCATGGAGCCTGAGAACAGAGGAGCCGTACTTTCTCTGGTGAAGAAAGTAAGAGAGCAATATCCGCAGAAGACCATCTGGTGCTATACGGGATATCATTTTGACAGGGATCTGCTTCGTTGGATGGAAGAAGGAGATCCGGTGATCACAGAGCTTCTGCCGCTTTTGGATGTGATCGTGGATGGAGAATTTATCGAGGAGAGGAAGAATCTGCGGCTGGCCTTCCGGGGATCGGAGAATCAGAGAATACTGGATGTACAGTTGTCTTTAAAAGAAAAATGTGGTAAACTCTTAGCTGTATAGAGGATATGGGACGAATGGGGATAACGTTCCTGTGTAAGGGAATAAAGCATGAGGGAGTAAAATTAAGTATGGAGAGTTTTCTGGATACGATATGGAATAGAAACCTCTATATTGGTATTCCGTTGGGAGCTTTTTGCTGCTCCCTTTTTCTGTTGTTCTGTTTTTTCCATACCATGAGGAACCGGACAATCCGCGGTCTTCGGCTGGTGCTGACCGCCTGCCTGATCTGGACGGGCAGTGTGAGCCTTATGAGACTTGGGATATTTCCCGGAATTACTTTCTGGCATAATTTCGCCCTGCTTGGTCTTTTGATGATCCCGGTGTTCATGTATGTGTTTCTGTTTGGATTTTTGGAGATTACGGAGCATGATGCCCTGATCTACATTTATGGTGTGCTGACGCTGGCACTGGTGTTGGGAAATGCAAGGAGTGGTACTATCCTGCCGGCACCGGAGCTTGTGAACCGCGCGGATGGCACCTTCGTTTATGTGTATCATGCAACGGTCGGAACCGGTGTTCTCATTGCCATGGAGATCGCAGTAATGATCTATGCCACTTATCTGGCACATTGTAAGATAGGAACAAATGTGGAGCTGCGTAAAAAGCTGTTTCCGCTGCTGCTTGGAACGGTATGTATTCTGGGTGGAAATCTGCTCTGCATGCTGCCTGGAAGTGTATTTCCTTTTGATATGTTGGGCAGTGTGGGGATGGCAATATGCATGGTATATATCATGTACAAGCAGTATCTGTTTGATTTTTCGTATCGGGCAACGGTAGGTGCGGTGTATTTCCTGGCAGTGATCGTAGCAGCGATTCCGGTGGTGATCCTGTCTTATAATCTGGAAATCGTGACAGGGAGCCTTGGACAGGCTGCAGTGCAGAGGCTGATCCTATGCATTGCCCTGCAGTCGGGATGGACAGTACTTGTGATCCTTTTTGCCAGGAAGCGGCTGGAGAATATTCTATATCAGAAGCAGAAGCATATGTTGGAAGGAATCCGGCAATTTCAGGACAGGGCGGCATCCATTCTGAGCCGCAGAGAGCTGTTTGCTACACTGCATGATATTCTGGGCGATGCAATCCCCGGATGTGAAGCCAGGATCTTCGAGAAGAATTCGAATGGAGAAGGGTATCACGAAGCGGTACAGAGTGGACACATTCCGTTAAGTGAGGAAGAAGTAGACACAATCTGTGATCTGGTGAAACAGGATAATATGCCGGAGCGGACAGTGATCGCAACCTTAAGATATGATAATCAGATCTGCGGGTTTATCTATATGGAGCGGATGCGGGCAAATAAGCTCAATTATCAGGAAGTGGACTGCATAAGACAATTGGCGAATATTGCATCCGGAAGCCTGAAAAATATTGATGCCTATGAAAGAGTATATCAGGTATCTATTCACGATGAACTGACAGGCCTGTACAACCGCACTTATTGCAACAGATGCCTGCATAAGGAGGGCGCTCTCGGAGATGCGAGAGGCTTCCTGTATATGGATATGGACAATTTTAAATTGTATAACGATCTGTACGGAGAGCAGACCGGAGACCGGATCTTAAAATGGTGTGCGAAGAAATTGCAGGAAAATGCAGAGAACGGCAAAGTATTCCGCGTCGGCTCCAATGAATTCCTGATCTCTGTGCCGGAGACTGGCAGTAAGACGTTGGTGGCACTGGCGGAAAAGCTGACCCATGCAGTGCAGGAGAATGGCTTGGACAAACCACAGGTCATGCAGCCGATCACCTTCAGTGTCGGCGTGGCATGGTATCCCGGACTGGCGTCGGATGCACCGGATCTTTTTCAAAAAGCTAAGCGTGCAGCTTTTTATGCAAAGCAAAACGGCAAGAACCGGATCCATGTATATGAAGGAAATATTGACGAGGAGCGCAGGAATAAAGGGACCGGATATGAACAGGTGGCACCTACGGTGTATGCACTGGTGGCAGCCATCGATGCGAAGGATTCCTTTACCTTCCAGCATTCTACCAATGTATCACAGTATGCGGTGCTGCTGGCACAGAAGCTGGGACTGCCGGGAGATGATATCCAGACGGTAAAGGTGGCCGGATTATTACATGATATCGGTAAGATCGGGATTCCTGAGAGTATCCTGAAAAAGGCGGGAAAGCTTACGAATGAAGAATATGAGATCATGAAGAGCCATGTGCAAAAGTCCATCGAGATGATCCACTATCTTCCGAATATGAACTATGTGATCCCTGCGGTCGTGTCACATCACGAGAGGTATGACGGCAAGGGATATCCCAGAGGACTGAAGGGAGAAGAGATTCCTCTCCTGGGAAGAATTCTGACGGTGTGCGACAGTTTTGATGCAATGATCTCCAAAAGATCTTATAAGGAAGCGCTCAGCGTGGAATATGCTATGGGAGAACTTGAGAAAAATAAGGGAACCCAGTTTGATCCGAAGGCAGCGGATGCATTTATTGAACTGATCAAAGAAGGAAAAGTTCCATTGTAAAAAAGAGGAGGGTGCCTCTTTTCAAAAGGGGAGGATTAAGTATTATCGTATCTTCCGTAGGATCAAAGGAGGGGGTCCGATGATAGTAGTAGTCTGCCCGGGATCTGTCTGATTATACATAGGTCATTGATATTTTTTTGTTGTTTTTAAGGACGAGATGTATTATTATATATTATTATAATCATATTAATCACATGTAAGGATGGTATTACAATTATGAATTTGATGGAACAGTGGAGATCAGTAGCATATAATGAGGCAACCGGCAAAGACAAGCTGCAGCAGCTTTGGGCAGCTTATTTCCAGGAGGAGAAGGAGATCTACGCACAGCTTCTGAAGAACCCCGATGAAGTAGTAAAGGGTACGGTAAAGGAACTGGCGGACAAGTATCAGGTATCTCTGATGACGATGACCGGATTTCTGGACGGTATTAACGACAGTCTGGTAGAGAAGAACCCTCTCGATGATCTGGAAGAGGATACAGAGGTAAACTTAGGATTTGACAAGGCTCTTCTGTACAAGAACATGGTAGCGGCAGAGGCTGACTGGCTGTACAATCTGGAAGAGTGGAACGCTATTTTCGATGAAGAGACCCGCAAGGAACTCTACAAAGAGCAGAAGTCTTCCACTACTATTGTGAAGGAGCAGAAGGTTTATCCCAACGACCCCTGTCCTTGCGGAAGCGGCAAAAAGTATAAAAAGTGCTGCGGCAGAAAGTAAATTGAACACAAAGGGGGTTTTCCGCAGGTTTGCAGAGAGCCCCTTTTTCGTTATAGGAGTTTTAGGAAAGGAAGGGTTACATATGAAAATGTTAAAAGAATTGAAATGGGAAGCAATTCTTACCGGTGTGCTGTATATTCTCTTAGGGATCGTAGCACTGGTGATCCCGGAGACCATGCAGAAGACACTGGGGTATCTGATCGGTATCGTACTGATCGTGGCAGGTCTCATTTCTATCATCTGCTATCTGCTCAGAGATGCCAGAGAGAACTATTATCACAATGAGTTTGTATTCGGTATTCTCGGAATCGTGTTGGGAGCAGTAGTCCTGTACAAGGTAGAGATCGTCATCTCCTTGATTCCCTTTATTCTGGGAGTACTGGTTCTGTGTAGCGGATGCAGCAAACTGCAGGATGCCATTGACCTGAAAAGACTGGGTTACGGCAGCTGGCTGGGACTTCTTATTGTGGCGGCAATCAACATCATTCTCGGAGTGGTACTGATCTACAATCCGTTCAAAGCAGCGATTCTGTTGTTCCGTGTTCTGGGAGTGGTACTGATCCTCAGTGGTGCCGGCGATTGTTTTTCTACGATTTATTTTGCACGCAAGCTCCGGAGATTCAAACAGGAGCAGGATGCCTTGGACAGTACCTTCGAAGAGGTCGACCCTAAGGATCAAAATTAACGGACACAAAAGAACAGGCAGGAGGAACATTGTGAATATTGCATCTTTTTTGTCCCCGAAGGAGGAGGTTACTTTTCTTCGGGACGATATGACCATCAGGCAGGGGTTGGAGAAGATGAAACGCTACGGCTACACGGCGGTACCGGTGATCGATGCCGAGGACAGGTATGTGGGTGTAGTCAGTGAGGGAGATTTTCTGTGGAATATCTTAAGCCACAACAGTGAACTGGACAGCATTACCATGAAAAGTCTGGAGAAGCTGTCGATAAGGGATATCATCCAGAACGGCAAGATCCGTCCGGTATGTATCGATACGAATATGGAAGAACTGCTGGGACAGGCGCAGATGCAGAACTTTGTACCGGTGATCGATGATAGAAATGTATTCATCGGAATTATTACCAGAAGCGAGATCATCAAATATTTTATTAAAAAACAGATTGAAGTAGCAGAAAAGCAGCTATAATTCGTTAAATAAGAGAAAGGTGTGTAGAATCATGAAAAAGTTGGAAGAATATGTAAAGAGCATTCCCGATTTCCCGGAGAAGGGTATCATTTTCCGTGATGTCACAAGTGTACTGCAGGATGCGGACGGACTGCACCTGGCGATCGATACCATGCAGGAGAAGATCAAGGATCTGGATTATGATGTAGTAGTAGGTCCCGAGTCCCGCGGATTTATCTTCGGAACACCGATCGCATACAATAATCATAAGCCCTTTGTATTGATCCGTAAAAAGGGAAAGCTTCCCAGAGAGACCGTATCTGCCACGTATGATCTGGAATATGGTTCCGCTACCATCGAGATGCACAAGGACAGTATCAAGCCCGGTCAGAAAGTTCTGATCGTGGATGACCTGATCGCTACCGGAGGTACCACCGAGGCTATGATCAAACTGATCGAGTCTCTGGGTGGTGAAGTAGCCGGCGTGGTAGTGCTGATCGAACTGGCAGGACTGAAGGGCCGTGAGCGCATTAGCAAATATCGTCTGGAGTCAGCCATCTGCTACGAGGGAAAATAAGACATCGATAAAAATAATATGGAGCTGTTTCGTCTATGACAGAAGAGAAGAACGAAGTCATTTTTGATGATGACAAGATAAGTAAATCAGAAGAATTCGTGAATCCGGATGAATTATATCAGGAGCTTATTCAATGTGTGCAAAAATATCATCCCAGTGATGATATCTCTATGATCGAGAAAGCCTATAAGGTTGCCAGCGAGGCTCACAAAAATCAGTTCCGGAAGTCCGGAGAGCCTTATATCATCCATCCGTTGAATGTGGCAATCATTCTGGCGGATCTGAAGCTGGATAAAGAGACCATCGTGGCAGGTATCCTGCACGATGTGGTGGAAGATACCGTGATGACGGAAGAGGATCTTAGGAGAGAATTCGGTGATGATGTAGCACTTCTGGTAGACGGAGTGACCAAACTGGAGAAAATTCCGCTGTCCGGCAGCAACGGAGAACAGTCAGATGCCAAGCTGGAGATGCAGGCGGAGAATCTGCGTAAGATGTTCCTCGCCATGGCGAAGGATATCCGCGTCATTATGATCAAACTGGCGGATCGTCTGCACAATATGCGCACGTTGAAGTACAAGACGCCGGAGAGCCAGCAGAGGATTGCCAAGGAGACGCTGGAGATTTATTGCCCCATCGCCCAGAGACTTGGTATCAGCAAACTGAAGATCGAACTGGATGACTTGTCGCTGAAGTATCTGGAGCCGGATATCTATTATGATCTGGTGGATAAGATCGCTGTCCGTAAGAGCGTCCGTGAAAAATATATCCAGGGTATTGTGGATGAAGTCAGTGAACATATTAAGAATGCCGGCATCGAAGCCAAAGTCGATGGCCGAGTAAAGCATTTTTTCAGTATTTATAAGAAGATGAAGAACCAGCACAAGACGCTGGATCAGATCTATGATCTCTTCGCGGTGCGTATCATCGTGGAGACGGTGAAGGACTGTTATGCGGCACTGGGTGTGATCCATGAAATGTATAAACCCATTCCGGGGCGCTTCAAGGATTATATTGCCATGCCCAAAGCAAATATGTACCAGTCCCTGCATACGACGCTGATCGGCAGCAACGGACAGCCTTTCGAGATCCAGATCCGTACCTTTGAGATGCACCGCGTGGCGGAATACGGTATTGCCGCCCATTGGAAATACAAGGAGGCTTCCGACGGCAAGAAGCCGGAGGTACAGGAAGAAGAGAAGCTGGTATGGCTGCGACAGATCCTGGAGTGGCAGCGGGACATGTCGGATAACAAGGAATTCATGAACCTGCTGAAGAACGATCTGGATCTGTTCTCCGACAGCGTATACTGCTTTACTCCTACCGGTGAGGTCAAGAACCTTCCGGCAGGATCTACCCCGATTGACTTTGCTTACAGCATTCATTCTGCTGTTGGTAACAAGATGGTGGGAGCGAGAGTCAACGGGAAGCTTGTGACCATTGATTATAAGATCAACAACGGAGACCGGATCGAGATCATCACTTCGCAGAACTCCAAGGGTCCCAGCCGTGACTGGCTGAATGTGGTAAAAAGTACCCAGGCCAAGAACAAGATTAACCAGTGGTTCAAGAATGAGTTAAAGGAAGACAATATTTTAAAGGGCAAGGATCTGCTTTCCGGCTACTGCAAAGCCAGAGGCATCAATCTTGCCAGCCTGCAGAAGCAGGAGTATATGGATGCCATTATGCGCAAGTATGGATTCCGGGACTGGGATTCTGTACTGGCGGCCATAGGACACGGTGCTCTGAAAGAGGGTCAGATCGTCAACAAGATGCAGGAGTTGTACGACCGTGACCATAAGAAAGAGATGACCAACGAGGAAGTTCTGGCAAGCATTGCGGAGAACAATGCGGCAAATGCGCAAAGTGGTGCGAACAAGCCTGTCCTCATGAAGTCCAAGAGCGGTATCGTAGTAAAGGGCATCGCGGATCTGTCGGTGCGATTTTCCAAGTGCTGTTCTCCTGTGCCGGGGGATGAGATCGTGGGTTATGTGACCCGTGGAAGAGGTATCTCTATTCACCGTACCGACTGTATCAACATCATCAATCTGCCGGAGATGGAGAGGGCGAGATTGATCGATGCGGAATGGCAGCATGACGGTCAGGACGGCAGCAACGGACCCG
>ENA-OPSC01000611-OPSC01000611.1-human-gut-metagenome-genome-assembly--contig:-NODE-611-length-18537-cov-1.930527_pt1 | contig 18537 bp, 17 predicted proteins | sample MGYA00241800_ERZ501891 | MGnify/ENA primary metagenome ERZ501891 (study PRJEB25962, sample SAMEA2042407) | human gut metagenome | biome: human gut; feature: human-associated habitat; material: faeces...
CTTTAACCCTTTTCCTTCTTTTTTGCTCATTTTTGAGTCTCCTCCCACATTTTTTGATATATCACATTAGTTTACCATATAATGTTTGAAAAGTAACCAAAAATTTATATATTATATCAATTTTTTTGTCATTTTTGTATTTTTATACATTTTAACCGTAAATAAATCTGTGATAATGCAAAAAATTAACGCTTCTGCCATAAAAACAAAAGCGTTATGATATAAAATCAATTATTACGAGTATGAAATTACAAATGTCCAATCAGACTATGATTATGCTTTCCATAATCCATTAAGATTACAATAAGCATAAACTTTCACTTCGCTCTTTTCGAATACTTGTGCTATCTCAACATTCAACAGCTACTTTTATAACACCATCTCTCTTATTCTCGAAAAGGTCATAGGCTTCTTCAATCTTACTGAGAGGATAGGTATGCGTGATAAGTGGTTCAGTATTGATCTTTCCTTCGGCAATCAGTTTTAACGTCTCTTCACAGTCACATCCATCCACTCCACCGGTTTTGAAGATGAGATTCTTGCCATACATGTCTGGAAGTGGTAAGCTTTGTGCTTTATCATAAAGTGCAACAACTGTCACAATCGCATTCGGTCTTGCGCATTCCCAGGCTAAACGAAATGTAGACTCTGCACCTGCAACTTCCAGGACAACATCTGCACCGCCGTGGTCACTTGTATTCTTAACAAAAGTCTCACATTCTTCCGGAGAAATAGTAAGTACATCTGGGTAATGTTCATTGATAAAATGTATACGTTCCTCATCTTTTTCACACATAATAATGTGTTTCGGATGCTTCAGCATAACACAAAGTAATGTACAGATACCAGTCGGTCCTGCACCGATGATCAACACCGTATCATCTTCTGTGATTTCAGAGATACGAGTTGCCCAATAACCGGTAGCCAAAACATCTCCAACGAATAATGCCTGTCGATCGGTAACTTCATCCGGAATCTTATTTAATCCCTGATCTGCGAACGGTACACGCACATACTCAGCCTGACCGCCATCAATACGACATCCAAGAGCCCATCCGCCGTTTTGATCTGTACAATTGTTCACATAACCTTTTTTACAGAAATAACATTCACCACAAAATGTCTCAACATTTACAGTTACTCTGTCTCCCGGCTTCACATGAGTTACAGCTTCGCCAACTTCTTCAACAATTCCAACCATCTCATGACCAACTGTAATTCCTGAAACTGCACGAGGAACACTTCCATGCTTAATATGTAAATCACTGGAACAGATACTGGCAAGTGTAACCTTTACAATCGCATCCCTTTCATGCATAATCACTGGTTTAGGTTTTTCTGTTAATTCAAATTTTCCTTTTGAAACATATGTATATGTCTGCATCGTTTTCCCCCATCATCCTCAAAATAATATAAAGCTGCTTATTCTTTTGGATTATCTCCATCACGATAAGGCACAGTAGCTGCCGGAACAACCGTTGAAGCCGGTTCGGTATGTATATCCTGATCATCAAAGAATATATGCGCTCCAAATGCTGCAAGTACTTCTGTCTTGCTGACACCGCCTAAGAAGAACGCTTCATTGATTGATACGCCCCAGTTGCGGAGTGTTTTGACTGCGCGTTCGTGTGCCGGAGCATTTCTAGAAGTAACCAGTGCGGTTCGGATTGGCTGAATATCCTTTTCTTTAAACAGCTGTTGTACATAAGACAGCTTTGTCAGGAAGTTAGCAAACGGACCTTTTGCCATCGGCGTGTTCGCTTTCTCATGTTCTTCAAATGCCTGTATTCCGTTCTTCTGAAAAATCTTTTCAGATTCGGCTGAAAAGAGAACTGCATCTCCATCAAAAGCAATACGGATCTGATCTATCTTTTGCTTTGCATCCGCATGTGCCGCTCCAGTCAAAATAAGCCCCGCTGCAATTCCATCGTTAATAGCCGATTGTACATCAACAGAATTTGCTGACAAAAACAAGTCTGTCTTAAAGGCTTTTAAATAGGGAGCAATTTCCGCTCCACTTGTCAAAGTCGCTCTTGTAATATCCAAGCCATAATACTGTATAGAATTAAAGATACGAAGACATGTGTTTGCATTGTTCCGTGACATAATGATCACTTCCACCAGTCTTCCCAATCCTGTGTTATTCAGTTTCAGAAAAGCTTTAATTAATTGGAAAGCAGCACCCTTCTGAAGAATCTCATTCTCATGTGTTACCTGGTAAGCCTCATATGCTTCAACGCCTTGTTCTTCGAATATTTTATTTTCCTGTTCAAGATTAAATAAAGCTCTCGAACTAATTCCTATTACAAGAGGTTTTGATAAATCATATGACATATATTCTCACCTCCGATCAAGAAAAGAATCACCTATTAATCACATCTTTCTTACATTATACGTTTCCATACTATGAGATACAAGTAAGAATATATAAGAAAAGATTATTTTTTGAATTCCACTGCGTGTTTTCTCTTCCACAGTGGAAATAAGTTACGCTGACATACGTAATTCTTTCGTTCATCTATTGCAATCGCATGAAAGAATGTCTTCCACAGATCCGTATACTCATCTTCGTACTCTTCTGTCTTTCTCAATGTCTGAAATTCTTCATCTGTCAGATATCGGAGATAGTTCTCACCATCTTTCGGATGAACACAAGCTGTTTTGCGATTATCATCTATGATCATCCAATGTTCTGAAGGCATGCGGTCTGCAAAATGTCTGCCAACCAACATAATGACATCACTTTTTGGCTCCAGATGGCTGACATAGACGTTACTTGAATTCAACCGCTCAAATCGTGCGAACTCTCTGAAATGATGGCTTTCGTTAGACACTTTACGACGCAATTCTAATATCCGCATCACACGTGGATTCGCATATTGCTGTAGTACACTCTCTCCAATTTTGAATCCGACACGAAGGAAATTATAAATTGCCTGCAGTGCATCTTCCTCGACAGATAAAGTCACCAAATAGATATTCAGATATGCTTCATCCGAAATATCTCTCCGAATCGAGCGAATCACTTTTTCTGCTTTGGAAAGATCTTGGTCTACATGAATATATTCATCAAATATCGTTTGCTGAAATACAGGTTCTTTTTTTAATTGTATCTGGTCATGACCAATCAGTAAAGCTTCAGACCATGCATCATAGATGCAGGTCATGATATCTTCCAGACGGTCTTTACAAGTAAATATCTTCATCAGCATACTCCAAAATCTGTCAATGTCATCTGGGTAAATGATTCATTCGCATGTTGTGTATTCCATAGATCTTTCTTGTCTACACTTATTAGTTGTCGCGTAATATAAGATGCCTCAATAGGAGTATGGTACATCTGTTTTCCACCACACGTGATGAAATAATGCGCACGCTTTAATACTACTCCCATCTTTTTCAGGCTTGCATAATCAAGTCTGCCATAACGTCTTGCATAAGTGATACGACTTGCTGATTTCGGTCCGATTCCCGGAACACGAAGCAGTGTTGCATAACTCGCTTTCTCTACTTCTACTGGGAACTGCTCCAAATGGCGTAATGCCCAATCACACTTTGGATCAATCATTTCATTATAACTCGGCTGTTCTGAAGATAATAGTTCTCCTGCCTGAAATCCATAGAACCGCAATAGCCAATCAGCCTGATACAGTCTGTGTTCACGTAAAAGCGGTGGTGGCGTTCCTATCTCCGGCAACACATTATCTTCGTTCAATGGAATGTATGCTGAATAGAAGACACGCTTCAGATCAAAGCCTTGATACAATGCCTGTGTCGTCTGCAATAATGTATAATCACTCTCACCGGTCGCACCAATGATCATCTGCGTGCTTTGTCCTGCCGGAGCAAAACTACGCTTCAATCGCGACATATCACGAGGTGCCAACTGGTTCGCATTCTCCCAGGTAAGTGCATGATCCAGTGACGTGTATTTTTTATAAGATTCTAATCGATTCATCTGAGAATTCTGAGAAATGGCTTTATCCTTCTTCTGAACATTCAAGCACTCAGAAAAATGTTTTTTCGAAGCATCAGAAAAAATACCTGCATTCAAAAACTTATTCCCGCCACTTCGCTCCATATAAGCTGACTTTCCGATTGCCATTCTGTGAGATGCAATCGTACTCTGCACCTTACCCATAGGATTCAGAATGTTCTGCATGGTCTTGTTTGGAGCCAATGTATGCAATCCTTCTTCCGTGGGCAATTCAAGGTTGACACTGATACGATCCGCAAGATATCCTGCTGCCGCAAGTAGCTCGTCGGATGCTCCCGGAATCGTCTTAATATGAATATACCCATTGAAATGATATTTCGTGCGAAGCAGCAATAATGTCTCGCACATCTTCTCCATCGTATATGTCGGATTCCTTAAGATTCCGGAACTTAAAAACAAGCCTTCGATATAATTACGCTTATAAAACTCTACTGTTAAGTCACAGATTTCCTCCGGAGTAAAAGTAGCCCGCTTTACGTCATTGCTCTTGCGATTAATACAATACTTGCAATCATAGGCGCAATGATTCGTCATCAAAATCTTAAGCAGAGAAATACATCTTCCGTCTGCTGCAAAGCTATGACAAATGCCGCATGCCTCTGCATTGCCGAGCTCTCCTTTCTTTCCCCGCCGGCTGGATCCACTTGAAGTACATGCAACGTCATATTTTGCTGCATCAGCAAGAATCTGCAGCTTTTCCTGTGTTGTATAATTACTATTTCTAATTTCTGTATTCATATTTTCATTATACAAACAGTTGTTCGATAATGCAAGCATTATTTCGAACAGACGTTCTTTTATAACTGTTCAATATGTTTTGAGCATTCTTAAATTACCTGAAAAATCAAGATTTTTTCTCTATTATCCTCACCCGGAAACAGATCTGAAGTATTAATCTCATCATAAAAAATCAACTGCTCCTGAGTCATTAAAATACTGATATATTCTTCTGAAGGATAATAGAAAAATAATAATATCTCTCTCGGATTTTCATAATAAGATTCGTAAATCCTTGCTAAAACTGACTGTAATATCTCTACAGAAAAAGGATTAAAAAAGTAACAGCGATCCACTTCCGACGGAACTTCATAATTTTCTGCACTGCATAATACAAACTCCGTGCGTGATGCGGAAACGGATACTTCTTTATTATCTGCTGCTCCTTTATAAATCCGTTCATCATACTCTACGCCTATTGTCTTGCATCTTGTTTGATACGAAAGATAAAAACATACCCGCCCTTTTCCGGTTCCATAGTCAATTAGAGTATTATTTTTCCTGATCAGTCCACTGTTTGCCAGGCGCTCCAATACCATATAAGACGTTGGTTCATAAGGATATCGATACTGATCTGAGTGAGAATCATCCCGCCCGGTTGTCTTTATCTTCAGGAGTTTATCCCATTGTGTTTCATTTTGATTCATTTCTTTCGATCCTTCATTTTTATGTTTGAAATATCCCCTGGTATTTTCCCAAGTTCTGTCACCATGTACATAATCTGGCTTCCTTCTTCTTTCAGCCACTTAATTGACTTTTTACAATCTGGGAACACATTCTCCACCTCTGCCCAAAATGCTTTCGAATGATTCATCTGTTTTCTATGGCACAATTCATGAACCACAACATAATCCAACACCTCAGGAGGCGCAAGCATCAACAGACAGTTAAAATTCAAATTCCCTTTGCTGCTGCAACTTCCCCATCTTGTTTTCTGATTTCTGATGGTTATATTCCCGTAAGTGACTCCGATTATTCTTGCGAAATATTCTACTCTAGCCGGAATTATTTTAAGAGCCTGGTCTGCAAGTGCCTTGATTTTATCGAGTGTTACATTTTCTACATTTCCCGATTCAACACTTTTCTTCTTTGCTTTTATTTCATTCATCTGTTTGCTTATCCAAGCTTCATTCTTATTAAGAAATTCCTCAATATATTTCTCTGTGACAACATACGGAGCCCTTACAGTGACACTAAGATCAGAATTTACCTGAATAGCTATAGTTTTTCTTCGGGATTTAATTATCGTAACTTTCATAAATTGTCCCTTTATAATAAATTTTTATATATTCTTTTGCATCTGATTACGTACCTTATCAATCAACGTAACATCCGCCGGTTCTGTAAATGTCAGATAACTTGTCGTTAATATCTTTCCCAGTATACCTTTATCGCGTAATTCAGCAAGTACCTGCTTTAACGGTGCCAGTCCACCTTCGGTAATAAATGCCACGCTAATATAAAAAGCATCACAATGGCGAAGCTCTCGCTCAATTGCAACAGATACTTTTGTAATCATTTATAATTTCTACAATATCATTTAACGTATTAACTCAAATTATATCATACATACGTTTATCTGTGGAAATAAAGTGCATGGATTAAGATGGGTAGATTATTTAATTGTGAAATGATTTCCAAAATATATTCGTTTCTTTTTATTGACTTTTTTCTACTATGGGGGTACAATCGTAACTAAGAAATGGGTTTTTTACTGAGTAATGTCTTCGGACTGGAAAAGGGTGCTCGTTTCTTTTTTTATGTTCATTATATCATACAGATACATTTTACCATCTTTTGCATGTCGAATAACCATTATTACATTAAAAACATTATATCTTTCAATTTCCCCAACTTCATTAAACACTGGCAAAGCAAATCTTGACTCATAACGATACCAGCCATACATTGCATCTATAGTATGTTTTTCTTTATAATTTTCAGTAAATTTCTTTCCGGCTGCAATTTCAATCAATTCTGGTAATCCCTGTGCGGCATTAGCTTTTGCCTTCGCATTTGCTCCTTTTAAAATATGTTTATAATTTGAATGAGTATACTCATCCGGTAAATCTGTTCCAATATAAACTGCATCATTGCTGTCATCAATTGTGTAGATATCTCCTACATATTGTTTTAGATATTTTTCAACATCCTCCCATTTTACAGATCTTTTCCCTTTGAATATGATGTCATGAATAAATACCGTTTTCTTTCCATCTATATCCTCGATTACATTTACTTTTCTTTCCACGTCTACCTCCTTCTGCTTCACTCAAATACACGCAATGCGTTATTTATTATTAAAAAAATAATATTCAGTCCTAATCATCCATTCGTTTTATTCGACATTCCGTTTCTGCTCTATACTTTAATAAACGTAACAAATATTCCGGAAGTTCTCTTTTCTCTGCTTCCCAATCCTGAACTGTACGATACGGAATACCATAGTAATCGCTAAACTCACGTCTGTTCATTCCCATTTTTTCTCTTAATTCTTTTACTTCTTTCCCTCTGCTCATCATTTAACTCTCCTATCTAAATAACGCATTGCGTTACTTAATAGTACCCGATATAATCTTTGTTGTCAATATTCGGACGCGCCGATGTTCGAAAAAGATCCAACATATTATCCAGATATATTTCTTCTCTGACATGGATCTGATATTCCGGTTTAGTCATATAATACAACAGAAATCCCAAAATCAGTACACTTCCAAGTCCTCGTCCTTCAATCTTAAAATTAGAAAATCCCATTGGCATATAAATATCTTGGATATCAGTCATACTAATAAACCCAGGGTTCTCCATTGCTTTGGAGAAAAGATAGCCTTCTCCTGCGCCCGGCGCTACACAGACATGATCCTGACAATTTTCTCCCAAATTTTTCCGACTAACTGTTTCATAACAAGCTTTTCTATCTTTACAACCAAACCAACAGCATTCATTGCATAGGAATTCCACTTTTGCTTTTTGCTGTGCATTCATCTTGTTTAGTTGCTCGAATTTTTTATTAAGCCAATCAAATAACGAGCTACAGCTCCCAGGAACCCTCCCGTTCCGACTATAATACAATTCATCATTTTTTGTCTCTCCTACAAGTAATACATTAGTTAATGTCTGCTTTATTATACCATCTGTAATACTGATCTGCATCAAAACTAGCTTTAGTTTGTAAATAATACATATTTCAACTTTCCTATCTATATAATAAATGTACCTTTTTAAGGCCTGTAGCATCTAAGGACTTTTTGCATATAGAAAAAGCTCTGCGTACTTCTCACACGCAGAGCTTAAAATCTTCTTAAAAGAATATCATTATTTGCTTTCTGGAATAGAATCTTTTCCTACTGTCATCATCAGAATGATTGCTGCTATAAAACTTACAGCACATGCGATAATTGCAGCAAGAACAGAAGAATCAAAACCTGTCTGAGGATTAATTACCTGAAGCCATCCAAAGATTCCGTTTGTTCCATATACATACTGTTTTACTCCACCAAATCCGATGATAGCACCACCAATACCAGATGCAAGACAAGCTAACATAAATGGTTTTTTAAACTGTAATGTTACACCGTAAATGGATGGTTCTGTAATACCAACCATTGCAGAAATAATAGCTGGTCCACAAACACTTTTCAGTTTTTTGTTCTTTGTTCTAAGCATAATCATAAGAACAACTCCTGCCTGTCCAAATGCAGATGCAAGACCAGCAATTGTGATAGGATCGTAACCTAATGTTGCAAGATTGTTTACAGAAATTGCAACAAATCCCCAATGAACTCCAAACATAACACATACCTGAATAAGTGCTCCGTATAAGAAACCTGAAATAGTCGCATTCAGATTGAACAGTGATGTAAATGCTGCACCGAGTAAGTCACTTGCAAATGTTGCAATCGGTCCAATGATCAGAAATGCAAGAATAATACTAATTAAAAGTGTCAGCGCAGGAACAGCAAATGTTTTGAACAGATCACTAATTCTTTTTGCAAAGAATTTCTCAATTTTTGCTGCAAAATAGCAAGTTAGAATTACTGGAATTACAGAACTTGCATAGTTCATTAAAAGAACCGGAATTCCAAGGAATTCTACATATACATCTGTCTGGAAGATAGTACCGCTGAACAAAGTATAAAGTGCATCTCCAGCCATGATTGTTGTTAGAGACGGATATACCAAAGCTGCTCCGATTGCCATTCCGATAAACGGTGTTCCACCAAATTTCTTCATTGAAGTATATCCGAGGAATATTGGCAGGAAGTTAAAGAAACAATCTCCAACAATGTTTAACATCTGATATGTTCCGGATGTAGTTGCAAGCAATCCTGTTGCGGCAAGAAATGCAAGCAGTCCCTTGATCACACCAGTTGCTGTAAGCATTCCAAGTACCGGTGTAAACACACCACTGATCACATCAATAAACTGGCTGGAAATCTTTTTCTTTTTCATTTCCTGTTTGAATTCTTTTGCATCTTTCAGTTCAACTTCATTTTCTGTTGTCCCCATCATTGTCTGCAGTTCGTTATAAACGTCTGCTACGTGCTGTCCGATTACGATCTGATACTGACCTCCGCCTTTTACGATAGAAAGAACCCCGTCAATTGCTTTTACTGCTTCGTCATTCGCCTTTGTCTCATCTTTCAGCTGAAAACGCAGTCTTGTTGCGCAGTGATATACACTCTCAATATTTTCCTGACCGCCAACTTCTTTGAGAATACTTTGAATCATTTTCTCGTACTTCATTTTGTTTGCCTTCCTCTCCCTTTAAAATTTTTATCTAAAAAAACCGTTTGGTCTTTTTTCAAATGTAATGGATATTCTTCTTCAGTAACAAGGGTGACTTTACAATCACGTATTGCCGTGATTCTGATTTCATCAATATTTCCTTCCTTCCACTTCATATCCAGTACTGCGCCTGATTTCAGGCATATTCCATTGACTTCTCCATTCAAAAGACTGTTCGGTAATGCCGGTAAAAGAAATACTTTGTCTGAATAATCCTGTATAAGCATCTCCAGTAACCCACAAGCTCCTCCAAAGTTTCCGTCAATTTGGAATGGTGGGTGATTGTCGAACAGATTATTTAAAGTTGCATATTCAAGCAATTCCTTTAAGTTTTTCCAAGCTTCTTCTTTCTCCCACAGTCTTGCATAAAACAGTATGATCCATGCCTTGCTCCATCCAGTATGGCCTCCACCATATTTCAGTCTGCGCTCAATCGTCTGTTTTGCAGCCTGAGCGAGTTCCGGTGTCTTATCCATACGTATCTGTCCTGCAGGATATAATGCAAACAGTTGTGAAATATGTCTGTGTCCGGGCTCGACTTCATCATAATCTTCACTCCATTCCTGAATCTGTCCATATTTACCGATTTGCAATTCTGGCATATGATTCAGTCGCTCATTTATTGCTTCATTCAGATCATTCGGGAGTTGATTTTCTTCCGTGATCTCCAGATAACCATTAAAAAGTTCTCTGATGATTTCTGTATCCATAGAAGCTCCCATACAGAGACATCCCGCCTCTCCTTTTTGATTCAGATAGATATTCTCAGGAGAACTGGATGGTCCCGAAATCCATTTTCCATGAGCATCTTTTACCATGTATTGAAGGAAAAACTTAACAGCATCTTTCAGTATTCCATAATATTCCTTCAAGAACTCCCTGTCTTTTGTATATTTGTAATGTTCAATCAGATGCAAACAGAACCAGGCACCGCCCATTGGCCACAGGGTAGATGATACATGATTGTCCTGAGGTGCACAGTCTCCCCAGATATCTGTGTTATGATGACAACAGAATCCATCAATTCCATACATCTTCTCAGCAACATCTTTGCCGTGCGGATACATTCTTTGCAAATGTTCTAACAAAGGCATGTGGAGTTTAGATAACCCTGTTTTTTCAGCAATCCAGTAATTCATCTCTATATTGATATTAATTGTATACTTGGACCCCCACATAGGCTCAAATTCTTCATTCCAGATTCCTTGTAGATTTGACGGAAGACTTCCTTCACGGCTAGAACTGATCAGAAGATATCTTGCAAAATTATAATATGTATTTATTAATTCAATATCTTCTATGCCATTACGCATTTGCTCAAGTCTTTCCGGTGTTGTCAGATGCTCATAAGAGTCTTTATAATTCAATTTCAGATTACTTTTTTCATAGTAAGATAAATAATCTTTTATATGACGCTCTTGTAATGTTCCATAAGATTCTTTTTCAGCATTACTCAATACATCCATACACCACTGAAGCGGTTGTTCACTTCGGAACGATGTTCTTGCTGTGATAAATAGTGTTGCTTCTTTGGCATCCTCTACTAGTAAATGGCTTCCCATTCGTGAAATTTTGCCATTTTTAGTTCTTACCTGTACAAGTAGTTCAAATGCAATCCCATGATCTCCACCTTGTTTTCCATATAAACGGATTTTATTGCCATCCAGGACTTCAGTACCATCACAGAAAGATGAACCACGTCCTGATCGGTTATCTTTTCTTGTTAAAGATAAATCAAAATTAAGAAGTTCGCCATCTATGGATTTCATCTGATATACAATTATGTGATCTGGATTGCTGGCAAAAAACTCTCTTTCGTATTTTCCTTTTTCCGATTCATATTGAATTTTTCCAACGGCTCTTGAAATATCTAATTCTCTGTTATACGTTTGAACTTCTACACTTTCATGCTGAACGCTTAAAAGCCCCCCTTGATCCTTTTTGAAGATTGTTTTGCCTCTCTGCTTATAAAAATCTATCCAAACATCTCCGAGTGTCTGATAATGTCGCATATGCGGATATGTTGCATACATACTTCGCTCTGCGAGAAGTTCTGCCTGTTCGATTTCTCCATTTAATAAGAGTTCTCGAACTTTTGTATAGTTCTCTCGCGCATCAGGATTTACACGTTCCATAAAACTTCCGGTCCAAACAGAATCTTCGTTAATTTGAAGTCGTTCCGTTCCGGTTTTTCCAAATACCATTGCTCCGAGGAATCCATTTCCTATCGGCAATGCTTCATTCCAATCTTTAGCTTCTTCACGAAAACATATTTTATTCATTTCTTCTTCCTCATCTTTTCACTACGCTTTCTTGAATCTGTTGTTATTATAACAATAAAAAAAAGAAAGACTGAAAAGTTTCTATTTTGCGAACTTTCCAGTCTTAAAAATTATGGATGATTTCATTTTTCCATTGGGAATCCGTATTTATTTTGATACGCAATTGCAATTCGTTCAATTAACAGCTGATATAAAACAGGATGGTTTTGGACTAAATCTTTATATTCCCAATCAATACATAGATCAACTCGAGGGTCTTTCTCCATTTCTCTGTTTGAAGTAAACAGAACTACTTTTGCTTTTGTTTCTTCAAAACACTTCTTTGATGGAGCATCTGTCAGATGCGTATACTCACTAATATACCTTCCGGAATTTGAAAAAATAAGCAGTAGTGTATTTTCTTTTGCATGACTAATATACTCTACTTGTTTTCTGTCATTTGTAGTTGTGTAAATGAACTTCTGGTAAAAAGACATTTTATGTTGAAAATTCAATGCAGCAGTCTCTGAATATCCTTCTCCAAATGCGGCTACTTCTTCATAATCATGAATCAACGTGACCAAGTGATCTATTTTTTTAGAGTCAGTATTGAAAAATAAATAGCGAATATCTGAAAACAGCACATCCAGATATTCTTCCGTTCCTTTTTGCAATATATAATCTGTAATATTTATCGTATTTAGATCTTTTATGTAAACTTCTCTTTTCCCTCTACTGTATGCTTCTGCTTTAAATTCTTTGTAATCCTCAAATCCTAATTGCTTAACGAATTTGGAGATTGTAGATTTTGAAACAGAGCATAAATCAGCCATAGCACCTATGGAAATGTTATTCAATTGATGAATATGTTCCAGCATAACTCGAGCAATATGATGTTCTATTGATTCAGGTGACATCTCACCAGTTATTGATGATAGTCTTGTATATAGTGTGCCCATATATCTTCTCCCTCACGATTTTCTCTTGTAATAATTCTATTTTCATAATAACATAAAAATGCTTAGAGAAGTACAGTAAGATTACCAAAGATGAATTTATCACGTTGATGAGTGTTCTTTGTAAATCCGATATGCGGAAATCTCCTGAAAATTTCTTTCCATCTTCTATTTGTTGCACACTACCGTTATCTTATCGATTATCAATTTTTTCCGGAAACATATCATGATTACTCATACGATTCCAGGCAACCTGCTCCCAGTTGGTACCTGGCTTTCCATAATTACAATACGGATCGATGGACAAACCTCCACGTGGAAGGAATTTTCCCCAGACTTCTATATATTTTGGTTCAAGAAGCTTGACAAGATCTTTCATAATTATATTGATCACATCTTCATGAAAATCTCCATGGTTTCGGAATGAGAACAAATACAATTTCAAGGATTTACTCTCCACAAGACGTTCGTCCGGAACATAGGAAATCGTGATCGTTGCAAAATCTGGCTGTCCGGTGATTGGGCACAGACTTGTGAATTCCGGGCAGTTGAACTTGACGAAGTAATCGTTTTCAGGATGTTTATTCTGAAATGCCTCCAATACAGACGGATCATAATCCATACGGTATTCTGTTTGCTGATTTCCCAATAATGTTAAATTTTCTTTTTCTCTCATTGCTTTCTCCTCTATCTCAACGCAGGGTCTTCTACGTGATTCGCCTGAAATGCTGCTGCGCGATCAATGCATGTTCCGCATTTTCCGCAAGGCTTCTCTCCACCTTCGTAACAGGACCATGTCAATTCATACGGAACTCCCAGTTCTAATCCAATCCGTACTACTTCGGCTTTGGATACATTTACAAAAGGAGCTTCTATTTTCAGCTGATGTCCGGAGCCTTCCCAGATTGCTTCATTCATTGCCTGATTGAATACCGGTGAGCAATCTGGATAAGCAAAACCAGCAGAATCATCTGCATGAGCTCCATAATAAATCACTCCACATTCCTTGCTCAGTGCGATACTTGCTGCCGAAGAAAGAAATAACCCATTTCGGAACGGTACATATGTGCTTACAGGCTTATCGCCATTTGTTTTTGAAATCTGCTCTGCGTAACTCTCCTCCGGAATTTCTTCCGTGGACTGTTGAAGCAGTGAGCAGTTGCTATATTGAAATATCTTACTTAAATCCAGGAACAGATGCTCCACGCCATAATATTCGGCAACTGCTATTGCAGCCCTGATTTCTTTATCGTGCTTCTGTCCATAGGAAACCGAGAGTGCAATCACCTGGTCTTTCCCGTACTTTTTGATTGCCAGTCCTAATGCCGTTGTTGAATCGATTCCTCCACTAAAGAGAACTAATGCTTTCATCTCCATCACCTCACTACTTATTTATACGCCCCGTTCATTTGGATCCCAGATTACTTTATGCATCTGAATCTGCAGACGCACACCATTCAACCGATGTTTCAGCATAAATTCTACAATCTGCACTGGTTCTATGGATCCAAAAACAGGACTAAGATACACATGACATCTGTTTGTCAGATTATAAGTCTGAATCATGTCCAATGCTTTTAACAGATCCTCCTGGCTGCCGCACACAAATTTTACAGTGTCATCTTTTCCTAGCAGTTCCATGTTCTCTGTTATCATATATTCTTCGCACCCGCTTGACGGTAACTTATAATCCATTGTAAATACCGGTCGTTCTTCACAAAATGCCGACAAATTAACTGCGCCATTTGTCTCAATTTCGACTTGTAAACCGGCTTGTAAAAGAAGGTGGATCAATTCTCTGATTTCTTTTTGCAGCAACGGTTCTCCACCTGTAAGTGTCACGTTGCGAATTTCGGTTCCTAAAACATAATTTAAAATCTCTTCCGGGGTTTCCTCTTCATATGGGCAATCTGGTTCATTGGCCCACATAGTATCACAATAACTGCATCGCAGATTACATCCTTTGAAACGGATGAAGACTGCCAGTTCTCCTGCCCGTGTGCCTTCCCCATTAATACTGGTGAATTTTTCTACTATTTTCATCTACTCTTCCTCATAAACCGCGCAATTATTCGGTGTCTCATATACTTCCACACAATGAACCCCGTATCCAAGTTCCGTTAATTTTTTGTGGAAATAATATGCGAAATTCTCTGCCGTTGGACGAAAGGAAACTTGCTCCAAATGAAAGTCCTCATTCTGAAGTGCAGCTACTGTTTCTGCTTTCAGTGATCCTGTCTCGTAAATCAGACTATGATCAAAGGAATCGCAAAGTTTTTTCAGATCCTTTTTCAGATTACCAAAGTCCACTACCATTCCTCGTGTCTGTCCTTCTTGCTCCAACTCCTGACTTTTGATTTTTACAACAACATTCCAACGATGTCCGTGGATATTTCTGCATTTCCCCTCATATTTCCAGAGAAAATGTGCTGCGTCAAAACTGGCTTTTGTTTGCAAATAATACATATTTCAACTCTCCTGTATTTGAAATGTATGTACCTTTTAAGAGCTGTGTATCCTAAGCGGAGCGTTTTATATATATGGGAAAGTATTTCCTGAATAATATAAAAAGCTCTGCGTACTTCTTTGCACGCAGAGCCTAGAATCTTCTTAACTAGCCCTGGTTTTGTTTTTCGACAGGAAGGTACAAATGAACTGTCGGCTGTTTTTCACAGCATGAAAATTATACCACAGAAAATCAGTTTGTCAAATTGGTTTTTCTATTTTAACGAAATGGTGTCCTATTTCCCATATTCTATTCTCCCAGGAAATATCTTCCGTAAGCATCTGCTGCCTTAATTGCTGCGCATACAGTCTCAGGTGTCACCTCAAATGGCATGTTATGAAGTGTATCATTCTCTGCACAGGCTGCTGTCGCAACTGCCATAAGCTTCTCGTCTGTCACTTCTGTAATACCAAGTTCTTTTAATGTAACAGGAAGTCCCAGTTCAATGCACCAATCTATAATATCTTCCAGTTCTTCTGCCGGAATGTCTTCCAGAACAAGCTGTGTGATTGTTCCAAATGCAACTTTCTCTCCATGATACATATGATGACACTCGTCCAAAACTGTGAATCCATTATGGATTGCATGTGCTCCTGCAAGACCGCCACTCTCAAATCCGATTCCACTAAGCAATGTATTAGCTTCAATTACCTTCTCAACAGCTTTTGTGCAGGCTCCTGCTTCCAGAGCAAGTTTTGCCTTCACACCTTCATTCATCAATGTATCAAAGCACAGTTTTGCGAGTGACATCGCTGCCATAGTAACATTTCCACCAGCACAAGTTGTTGCTTCGCTAGCCTGACAGGCTCTTGCTTCAAAATAAGTTGCAAGTGCATCACCCATTCCGGAAACTGTCAGTCTGACTGGTGATTTTGCAATGATTTCTGTGTCCATCAGAACCATGTTTGGATTAGCTGGGAGGAATAAGTATTCTTCGAATACGCCTTCATCAGTATAAATAACAGAAAGTGCACTGCATGGCGCATCTGTAGATGCAATTGTCGGACAGATCAGTACCGGCACTTCTTTGTAATAAGCAACTGCTTTCGCAGTATCAAGGATCTTTCCTCCGCCAATACCAATAACAACATCACAGCCCTTTTCATTCATAACGGCTACCAAACGATTAATTTCTGTCTTGCTACATTCTCTGTTGAAATACTCATACACTGGTTCAATATCATATCCTTCAAATCCAACTTTGAGAACGTCTTCAATACGTTTATACCCCGACTCTGTGATCAGTACAAGTGCTTTTTTACCATACTTCTGAGCATATTCACCCAGCTTTTTCATCTCACCTGCACCTTGAACATATTTGCTTGGACTACATAAAATATTTGCCATTTTTGTCTGCCTCCTAAACTCCTTATTTGTATGTTATTAAATTAACAATCCAAAGATATTGTAGCCCTTCTCAGCAAAAGTGTCAATAAAATCCAATTGAATTTTCTGTAAGAAATCGGCTATATAATCACTACTCACAGCTGTCTGTATCAAACAACCCTTTTATTCATCTCAACGTGCAAACACCCCTGCTAAAAATCCCCTCTTCTTCACCTGCTGGACTTCTGCCCCACTTCTCATAATCAGCGCAAACATTCCCATATTGCGAAGATCCTGCCGCAGGTTCTTCTGCCAAACCGTCTTTTACCAGGAAAGGCGTATCATTCAGGCTCACATTCTTCGGGAAATCATATTTTCTCGCGATGCTTACAAACTCTGACCTCTTACCGATGTAGTCAACCATACTTCCAAGCGCGATCACCTGTTTTGAAGGATACACCGATGGATCTACTTCATACACTTCTTTTTCATCACCGACTGGTTCAAACTTATATTTTGCTGTATAGAAATCCAGTGCCTCCTCAATATAAGAGCAAGCCTCTCCGTCAAGTTCTTCATAAAGAACACATGGCAGACTCGCTACAATTCTTCTTGTTTCTGTTTTTTCCATTCCTGTTAAAATCTGCAGAAATTTAGCAACTTCCAATTCTTTTCCGTTACAATCAATTAATGTTACTTTATAAAATAGTTCTTTGTTTATCATAGCCTTGCTCCATTTTCATTTTTTATAACAAAAATTTTATTTTATTATAACTGAAACAGGGTGATACTGTCTACAGATTTTCTGTTTACAGCATCACCCTGTATTTTACTTATTTTCTCACTGAATAAAATTTAAAAATTCTCAGATTTCATTTCCAGCCTGATATCCGCTGCGGATTGCTGCTGAGATATCTGCTGTTCTCTCACCGCTGCAGTCTCCAACATATACAAATGGAACTGTCAGCTTACTGTCGTCGAAGAGATTCTTCTTAGACCCGAGTGCATTCACAATTGTATCAGCTTCAATTGTAACCTCTGACTCGTCTTTTGTATTCACAGCATGAATCACATTATTCTCGATAGAATTTACTCTTGTATTCACATACTCTTTTACATTGTGTTCTTCAAAGTCTTTTTTGATCAGTGGCATTACTGTCTCGGATTCTCCTGTTGCAATCTGATCCAGCATCTCGATAATGCTTACTTTGAGACCTTTCTGTGCAAGGAATTCTGCTGTTTCAGTTCCAACTAATCCTCCGCCAAGTACTGCACATGCTCCACTCACTTCGCATCCTGCAAGAACATCCCAGGCAGAAACAACATTGCTGTCTGTAACAGACATTGGAAGATCCATGTTATGCGCACCGATAGCAAGAATTACATGATCAAACTTATTCAGCTCTTCACAATCTGCTTCTGTATTTAATTTCACATCTACAGAAAGTTCTGGTAGAATCTTCTCATAATATTCAATAGATCTTAAAATCTCGCTCTTTCTTGGCGGAACTGCTGCCAGATGAATCTGTCCACCAATCTTATCTGATTTCTCAAATACAGTTACTTCATGTCCACGTTTTGCTGCAACTCTTGCTGCCTCAAGTCCGGCGATTCCTGCACCTACAACTGCAACCTTTTTTTTCTCGTCTGCAGGTTTGATAAATATAGTTCCTTCGTTTCCGTTCTCTGCATTTAATACGCAGGAAATGTATTTACGTCCCTGAATTGCATCTACGCATCCTTTATTACAGTTCAAGCATTCTCTGATGCACTCTCCGGATATAGCTTTATTGGCAATATCTGCATCTGCAAGCATGGAACGTCCATAAGCTACGATATCGGCATCTCCATCTTCGAGGATCTTCTCTCCTGCTTCTAAGCTGACAACACGACCAACTGTTGCAACCGGAACGGATACCAGTTTTT
>ENA-OPSC01000615-OPSC01000615.1-human-gut-metagenome-genome-assembly--contig:-NODE-615-length-18465-cov-3.758827_pt1 | contig 18465 bp, 15 predicted proteins | sample MGYA00241800_ERZ501891 | MGnify/ENA primary metagenome ERZ501891 (study PRJEB25962, sample SAMEA2042407) | human gut metagenome | biome: human gut; feature: human-associated habitat; material: faeces...
CCGTTGAGCAGGTTGGCCATGCGTCCGATGGACTGGCCGATAAGCAGAGATGGCGAAATGATATCCGCCAATGCTACCCAGTCGATGTCATGCAGCTTGCAGTAAACTATGCCTGCCGCAATACCTGCCAGCATACCGCCTTGCACGGCCATACCGCCCTGCCAGACGAAGGGGATTTCCAACAGATGATGGCTGTAGTAATCCCAGTCGAAGAAGAAAACATCCCACAGCCTGCCGCCGATGAGGCCTGCAAAGCCGCCGTAGATGCCGATGTCTAAAATGTGCTCGTGCCAGCGACCGTCCTGCTTAGCCAAAAAGTAGGCAGTGCCGGTAGCCAGAAAAATTGCTGTACAGAGCATCAGACCATACATGCGTATGGGAAAATCGCCGATAAAAAAGAGATATTGATGCATTATGGATAAAGCCTCCTAAAAAATCTAACTAATATTTTAACACATTCCGGCATTTTTATCAGCGAAAAAGTTGTGATTTCTTTATTCGCCGTGTTTATTGTCTTTAACGGTAAATATAGTATTGAGTGACATGTTGCTTATGTCATTATCCACAGCGTCAATATTATGATATAATGAGGGAAGCGATATGAGCTTTATGGAAGCAAAAATAGAGAAAGAAGGTCTGTAAATGATGAAAGCATTAACTTATATTGAACAAGGTAAGTTTGCTCTGCAGGAAAAGGCCAAGCCGCAGCTTATTTCTGCGCGTGATGCTCTCGTGCGTGTAACCTTGGGAAGCATCTGCACCAGTGATTTGCATATCAAGCATGGCTCTGTACCGCGCGCTGTGCCGGGAATTACCGTGGGCCATGAAATGGTTGGCGTGGTGGAAGAGGTCGGCACTGACGTAAAAACCGTTAAGCCTGGTGACCGTGTGACGGTAAATGTAGAAACGTTCTGCGGTGAATGCTTCTTCTGCAAGAAGGGCTTTGTCAATAATTGCACCGATCCTCATGGCGGCTTGGCTGCCGCATTGACGGCGGACAGGCGGAATATGTGCGCGTGCCCTATGCTGACCAGGGGTTGAACAAAATTCCCGACAGCGTTACCGATGAACAGGCACTTTTTGTAGGCGATATTCTTGCTACCGGCTTTTGGGCAACACGTATTTCGGAAATCACCGAGGAGGATACAGTGCTGATTATCGGTGCCGGTCCGACGGGTATTTGCACCCTGCTGTGCGTTATGCTGAAGCAGCCGAAGCGCATCATCATCTGCGAGAAGGAGGCTGCCAGAGCGGAGTTTGTCAGAAAGCATTATCCCGATGTACTGCTTTGCGAGCCTGAGGAATGCGAAGCGTTTGTTAAGGAGCACTCCGACCATGGCGGTGCGGACGTTGTTCTGGAGGTTGCCGGCGGTCGCGACACCTTCCAGCTCGCGTGGAAATGCGCGCGTCCGAATGCTATCGTAACGGTTGTGGCGCTCTACGATGAAGCGCAGTGCCTGCCTTTGCCCGATATGTACGGCAAGAACCTTATTTTCAAAACCGGTGGCGTGGATGGCTGCGACTGTGCGGAGATTCTGCGCCTGATTGAAGGAGGCAAAATTGATACTACGCCGCTGATTACGCATCGCTTCAAGCTGGCGGATATCGAGGAAGCTTACCGCATTTTCGAAAACAGATTAGACGGAGTTATCAAGATAGCGATTACTGAATGATTTTTTTGCAAAGTATGTTCTAAGAGGGGCGATTTTATGATTAAGCATATAACAACAACACCGGCAAAGGCCTTAGAAAAATTAAAAGCAGGCAACGCCAGATATATTGATGCCAAGGTCAACAGCGAGGACATTTCGCAGGTAAAGAGAACAGATACCTTGGTTAATGGGCAGAAGCCTTATGCGATTATTATTACCTGCTCTGATTCCCGCGTGATTCCGGAGAATATTTTTATGACAGGCATCGGCGAGCTGTTTGTCATCCGCATTGCCGGTAATGTGATTGATGAGCATCAGCTGGGCAGTATTGAATACGCTGCCAGTCATCTGGGTGCACCGTTGATTGTTGTTATGGGGCATACGCATTGCGGTGCGGTGCATGCTGCAATCAATCACGATCCGGAGGGCTATATCAAATTTATTACGGATAAAATCAAAGCAGCGATTGGCGACGAGTGCGACCCATATAAGGCTGCCTGCCTGAATGTCAAAAGCTGTGAAGTAGAAATCGAAGCAAGCTTGGAGATTCAGAAGGTTGAGCATCAGGAGGGCTTGCGCGTTGTCGGTGCTATGTACCATCTGGAGAATGGTGTGGTAGATTTTATCTAAAGCAGATTATTTTGAGCTGCCTTAAGCTTAGCGTCTTAAGGCAGTATTTTTTGTGCAGTAATTTCTTAAAATTCGCAATAATATGCTTGACAGAATGGTGGCTTGAATGTATTATGTATACATAATACAGATTTCGATTAAAAGCAGCTTTTACACGCTTTTGAAGAAGGAGGCAAATGTATTATGCGTAAAGAACACGACTTTTTAGGTGAATTAGAAATTCCTGATAATGCATATTATGGTGTACAGACCATGCGTGCCATGGAAAACTTCCAGATTACAGGCTATACTGCCGACCCGCTTTTTATCAAAGCCTTGGGTATGGTCAAAAAGGCTGCGGCCTTGGCCAATATGAAAATCGGTCTTTTGGATGAAAAAATCGGCAATGCTATGGTTCAGGCCTGCGATGATATCATCAGCGGCAAGCTGAATGACCAGTTCCCGACTGATCCGATTCAGGGCGGTGCCGGAACATCCTTCAATATGAATACGAACGAAGTAATCTGTAACCGTGCTTTGGAAATTCTCGGTCGTCCGCGCGGCGATTATAATTATATCAGCCCTAATAACCATGCCAATATGTCGCAGTCCACTAACGATGTTATTCCTACATCCATCCGTGTCTGCGCTCTGATGCGCGCCGAACAACTTATTATTGCCTTGGAAAACCTGGCGGATTCCTTCGATAAGAAGGGCGAGGAATTCAAGGATGTGCTGAAAATCGGCCGTACGCATCTGCAGGACGCTGTGCCTATTACCTTAGGCCTGGAGTTCAAAGCCTTTGCTTCCTCCATGCGCAGACGCAGTAGCTGCATCCGCCGCAGCTGTGAGCTGCTGCACACCATGAATATGGGCGCAACAGCAGTCGGCACAGGTCTGAATGCCGATCCTGAATATATAAAAGAGGTTTGCGAGCAGCTTACGCTGGTTACCGGTGAGAGCTTCACTACCGCGGACAATCTTGTTGATGCTACCAGTAACACGGATATCTTCACCGATTTATCCTCCAGTTTGAAAACATCGGCACTTTCGCTGATTAAAATTTCCAATGACCTGCGTCTGATGGCCTCCGGTCCGAGGGCAGGCTTCTGCGAAATTATGCTGCCGCCACGCCAGCCCGGTTCCTCCATCATGCCGGGTAAGGTTAACCCAGTTATCCCCGAGGTAGTGGACCAGACCTGCTATCAGGTAATTGCCAACGATTTGGCTGTGGCCTTCGGCGTAGAAAACGGCCAGTTCCAGCTCAATGTTATGGAACCTGTTATGGCCTACAATATTTTCAATTCCTTGCGTTTTCTGACCAACGCTGTCAATACTCTGCGCACACGCTGCGTAGACGGAATTAAGGCTAACCGTGCTCAATGTGCGGAATGGCTGGATAAGAGCGTTGGTATTGTTACCGCACTGCTGCCGCATATCGGTTACGAAACCTGCTCCGTTCTGGCGAAGGAGGCGCTGGTAACCAACAGAAACATTAAGGACCTGCTTATTGAACGCAAGGTGCTGAGCAAAGAGGATTTGGATGTTATCCTTGCTCCTGCGGAAATGACCAGACCGGGTATTGCCGGTAAGGAGCTTTTGAAGAAGATTCATGAGTCCAGAGAAGAACTGGTGTAAAGCACAAGAGAGTAGTTTTTTTATAACAATAGAATAAAAGCAAAAGCTGCAGCTATGCTCCTGAGTACGGGAGCAGGCTACAGCTTTTTTGTTTGAGTTGCTGCTTAGCACAAGAGAATTTCTTTCGTCCTACCCGAAATCATGCTTTGGGGTGGGGGAAAAAGAGCTTCTTGTTGCTATAATTATAATGACAGAAACTAATTTAGGAGGTTGATGAATATGCGCATTTATAAGAAATTGTTTTCCTGCTTAGCCTTATTTTTACTTTGCAGCATGTGCTTGCTTGCGGATGCTCCCAAGGTTCAGGCAGCAGAATTTCTGACTGCTGATGACGGAACATTTCTCTATATGAATAGCAGAGAGCTGGCAATCAGTGATGAGGAGGATGGCGTGCAATTCTTTCTTGCCGATGACGGCACTCTGCAGCTGATGAACAAAAATACCAAAGATGTTTATAAGACCTTTGTTCCTTTGGAGCAGGGAATGGTTGGCTATAGGGTGCGGGATGTTTTTACTGCCAATCCCGAAAATATATTTTTTGAAATAAATGCCACTATCGGTGCTCATGAGCAGAACTGCGGTTATTGGCTTATCGGTAAGGAAAACGGACAATGGCTGACCTATGTAACCTTGGAAGATTTGGCTAAAAACGGCTATGCGGCAGATTGTAACCAAGATTAACACGGATGGCAGCGGACGTTTTATTCTGCTCAGCCAATATGAATATATGCCTCCGGAAGCAACCTTCGGCATGCAGAGAAAATATTGCACGGATTTGCAGCTGGAGCTTTTGTGGGATGATGCTGCGCCAGGGTTTGTTATGCGCAGATTGTAATAAGCATATGGAATAAGTAAAACAGGCAGCGGATTTGCTGCCTGTTTTGTGTGCAGAAATCTATGCTTTATTTAGAAATATTTTGTGAGTAGGGTTTCTGTCAAAGGATGCAGAAAGTGCATTAGGTTCTGTGGCGTAATTTACTCATACATGACAGATTTGACGCTTACGATAGATCTAGAGGTTCGTTAGATATTTAAGAATTTTTTGAAGTCTGGTAAATAATGGCGTGAAACAGGAATTTCTTTATAGTCACAGTTTTCTAAAGTGAGTATAAAGGTATCATTGAACCAAGGAATTATCTCTCTGATTTTACCAATATTAACTATATATGATTTATGGGTACGAAGAAAGCCATGATCCTTAAGTTTTTGCTCTAAATCTTTTAAAGGGGTATTGATTTCAAATTCACCATTATTAGTAGAAACAATAATTTTTTGTTCTTGTGCTCGTATAAGACTTATCTCAGTTTCCGGGTTTAGCAGAATCATTTTATCGTTATGCCAAATAGGAAGTTTAAAACTATCCTTATGTTTAATATTATTAGTTTGCTTTTTAAAATTTCTATATCGCATTATTGTAATAAGGATGCGCTCCTGAGTATATGGTTTTAAAACATAATCAAAGGCCTGTAGATCAAAAGCTTGGACAGCGAACTGACCATAACCAGTAGAGAAAACAATTTGTGGTGGGTTAGGGATGGTGGTGCGTATAATACGCGCAATATCTAAGCCGTTAATTTGAGGCATTTCGATATCGAGAAAAACAATATCTACAGTACTGTTTTGAAGATAATCAAGGAGTTCTTGACCTATAGCACATTGAGCTACAATTTCAATATCACTGATATTGCTTAGAATGGTAGCTAGCTCTTGGCGAGTTGGGTATTCATCATCTACAATTATAGTTCTAATCATTGTTTTCGCTCACCTCTTGAAAAGGAATTTTCATAATAACTATGGTACCATTATTCATGCTACTATAGATTTTAAGTTTGTTTTTTGGACCATAAAGAGTAATTAAGCGTTGGTTTACATTAGTAAGTCCTATTGAATTCTTAGGCTTCGTGTTGTCAAAAATATGTTTCAATCTATCTGATGTCATACCTAGCCCGTCATCAATTACAGCAATACGGAAAGAATTTTTTTGCTTGTCAATTCGAATAATAATTCGTCCGCCCTCAAGTTTTTGATACAGTCCATGACGGATAGCGTTTTCAACAATAGGTTGTAGTATGAGAGCTGGGACTAGGAATGATTCTTCGATGTTTATGTCATAATCTACTTTTAATCTGTCACCAAAGCGTGCCTGTTCTAAATGAATATAAGCGTTGATATGCTGAAGTTCGTTTAGAATAGAAATCATGGTATTTCCATCTGTCAAATTGTTCCTGTAATAGCTAGCGAGATCATTGATAAGAGATTTAGCAGTTTGAGGTTGTTGAGAACAGTAGAAACTGATAGTACTCAAAGCATTGAAAAGAAAATGGGGATTAATTTGAGATTGTAGAGCTTTAATTTCTGCCTTATCGTATAGACCAGCTTTTTCTTTAATGCTATGAACAGTGATTTGGTTGGTAATCATAGTACCAAGGCCATGAGCTAATGTGGTTTCAAAAGGAGTAGTTTCGGAGTCTAGAATATGGCCGACACAGAAGTAACCGACATTGTGTTTATCATTATAAATAGGAACATTAATATAGGAGCGAATAACATCTAGACTCTTCGTATCTTGCTTGAAAGAAGTTTTGAAAAGATTTTGAAAGTCATCTACTAAAAAAGAGACGAAGGGGGCTTCGGTGCGGTAGGAAGAGAAGCCTAGTATCTCATCTAACGATGTAATAGCTACAAAATCAAATGTTTCTGCTTCCTGAAGAATAATATCAGCAGTTTCTGAAGCACTGGTAGTATTTAAGCCGTTTTGTAAAATAGAGATAGAATTATTAGTGATTTTTAACGCTGTTTTGGCACTGATTCCTTCTATTTTTTCTTGTTGATTATAAAAATCTTCTAATATACCCATAAATGCGCCAGCACCTATAGAATAACTAAAGAGAATAGGGAATAAGAGATCTTCAACAGTATAACTGTTAGGCAACGTAGTAGTGTTGAATGATATATTAATGACAATGTAGAAAAAAGTGAACATTAAACCTAATATAGAGGCATCAGCATAAATGGCATGTTGCTTCTGAAGCCAGTTAGCAAAAAAGCCTGCAATAAGACCGATTAAAATTACCAATATATAGTGATATGAAAACGGAGCATAAGGTACAAGAAAAAAAGCAAGGATAGAGCTGATAAGACCTGTAGCTGTACCTACGATTGGCCCGCCGATAAGTCCTGAGACCATAACAAAGACAAGTTGATTATTAATGCAGCGAGTAACTAGTTGAGCTCCGAAAAAAGCATCTACAAGGGAAAATGCTACAAAGATTGCAATGAATTTTAGTTTACTTAGATTGTTTTTTGCAAGGGTGTTGATTGTGTTCCTGATTACTGATGTACGGCAAAGGAGAGAGAATAGGATAGTAGCAAAGAATAGCCTTGCACATAGATTAATTATAACATTATACCAAAGCATAGAAAACTCCTTAAATGTAGTTAGATAAACAACAATCTATGTTATTATTCTAACACAAAAATCTCTCATTAATAATAAAAAAAACAAGATACGGGAAAATATCTCTAACATGCATGTGAGAGAATTATAATGCAACTTTCTGGGATAAGATTAAAAAATAGAGACTTAAATACATATTTGGCAAAAAGACTATGATGATAAAATTCTAATATTGCTGCTAACAAGAGAATTCTACAAGTGATGATTTATGCATTGATACTTTAAAAATATAATATTTACAAAATATACATTTGATTCATTATAAACTTTTAACTTAGAGCAACAGTGAAAAAGTTTCATTTTTATAAAATATGTTAGATATATATTTGTTGTCTTATTGAATGGCAGATAGAAAATAAAAATATGTTACTTTAAACCATGACTATCCTACAGTATCTTAGGCAGGATTTTCCGCAACTTACTTCTAAAATGAAATACAGTTATTTTTGTATGCTATAATACAAATAAGTAATATAACTGAATTTATCACAGGTTTTAGCGAACAAAAAGGTCGAAAAACAATATATATTTACGAGTGTAAAGGAGGATTTTTTATGAAAATTAAGGTTGCAGCTATCCAAATGAATTGTGAGTTGGCAAATGTTGATGCTAATCTCGCTAGAGCAGAAAAATTGCTGAAGGAAGCAGTAGATCAAGGTGCTAAATGGGTGGTATTTCCAGAACTTTTTAATACGGGCTACTGGATTCCCAAACAAGATGTGGAATTAGCTGAAGATATTCCTTATGGTCGTACTACTAAATGGATGATTGAACAAGCTAAAAAATACCAAATTCTTGTTACTGGTTGCATTATAGCTACTACAAAAAACAAAGGTATTGTTACAGATACCGCTTTGACAGTAAATGAAAATGGTCTGATGGGTAAATATGACAAGGTTCATCTTTGGGATAATGAGGAGCTACGGTTCCAAAATGGATGCGAAGTTCCTGCTCCTGTAGAATATGGTGATTTGAAGATTGGGCACCAAATTTGTTATGAAATTGGCTTCCCGGAATTATCTCGTTTGATGGTACTTAAAGGTGTTAATGTTATTGCTTACCCGTCTGCTTTTGGTAGAGCACGTTATTATGTATGGGACATCCAATCTAAAGCTCGAGCATTAGAGAATGGTATTTATGTAGTCGCTGTTAACCGTGCAGGCGTCGATGATAATACAGTTTTCTTAGGTGGTCATTCTCGTATTATAGCTCCAAATGGCGAAGTTCTGTGTGAAGCTGATAGAGATAGCGATGCGGTACTTGTTGCGGAAATAGACGTTGATAAGTGTACTGAAGCTCGTAGGACGGTTCCATATCTGCGTGATTTAAACAAAGCTTTAGTTAAATCTGAGTGGGAAAAAGTATAATTTGATTATATTTAAGAGAGGAGGTCTGTAATTATGTCATTAAATACCTGGATGATATGCGGACTGGCACTATATGTTTTATTTGTAGTATACGTTGGTTTCTTAGGAGCAAAAAAAATCAAGGGTTTAAGTGATTTTGCTGTAGCTGGCGAATCTATGGGACCAATTCCTTTAAGACTTGCTTTTGCAGCATCCTTCTTCTCTGCAGCAACGTTTATGGGGTATGTTGGCTTCTGTTATGCTTGGGGAGCTACCGGACTGTGGATTTTTCTTGCTATTTTTATGGCATCAACCTTGGGATTTATTCTGTTAGCTAAGGGCGTACGTAATACTAATATAGAGCTTAAATCTATATCAATGGCCGACTGGTTGGCAAAACGCTATGATAGCGATGTGTTACGTGGTTTGTGTTCCATAGTATTTATCATTCAAATTTTTTACATTGCCGGTCAATTTTCAGCAGGTGGCAGTTTGTTGTCTGGTATGATTCAAGGTCTTGACTATACTACTGCGATCATTGGCGTAACCGTTATTACTGTTTTGTATGTAACTGTTGGTGGCCTGTTTGCTGATATCTATACTAGTATCGGTCAAATGTGCCTCATGATTTTCGCAGGCGTATTCGTATTCATATCCGGTATAATGATGTTTAAAGGAGGGTTGACAGAAGTTTCTGATCTTTTGGCTGCTCAAAATCCTAACTTTGTAACAGTGCTTAATCCTGACTCTCTTCATATGTACAGCTATGCAGCAGTATTTGGTGTTATGTTTATTGAATTTGCTTTTGCCGGACAACCACAGTTGCTTAACAAAATTATGGCACTGAAGAATCCTAAGGATATGTCCAAGATGATTTGGACATGGATAGTAGCATCTTTCTGCTGCCTCTTAGTAATGTTTGGCGGGTTATATATGAGAGCTATTGATCCTAACCTGAAAGTAGCAGATATGGCTGTTATAGAATATGTAAAGTTGTTCCATCCGATTATTAGTACGATATTGTCAGTAGCGATTGTGGCAGCATTGATGTCTACTGCGTGCGGTCTGATTCTTGTTATTACTACTTGTATTAGTAATGATTTATTTTTGCAGACTCTTGTTAAGCATAGAATTATTCCTATGGAGCAAGATGAAGCTGAGAAATTAGCTTATCGCATGACAAAGGTTTTACCAGCGTTAATTGGAGCGTTTTCTCTTTATCTGGTATTTAATCCACCTCCATTTATGGGTGTTATGGTTTGGATTGGTATTTCGGGCGTATCCGCGGCTACTCTGGCACCTTTGATTTTTGCTCTGTTTATGCCTAAACTGGCAAATGCTAAGGCCGCTATTATTGGTGCTATCGTAGGTGAAGGTGTATATTTCTATCTGTATTTGATTGCTCATATTGAGCGTTCTGTAATGGCAGCTGGTGCTTGGGGTGTTATAGTTAGCTTTATTGTAATGTATGTTTTGGCAAGTATGTGGAAAGAAGATACTAAAAAAGCTCAAGCGATTCGTGATGCTAAATTAGCTAAGAAATAAGAGGAGGTTATCAAAATGTTGTGGCATAGTTCAATGTTAACTGTGTGGGCAGCTCTTTCTGTTCTTACTGTAGTAATCTCTTACATTCTATTGAAAAAATGGTATTAACCAATGGATTCTTTGTAATCTAAAATTAGAAAAGGCATTAGTATAATTTTTGTGGTCAATCTAGTCCATGCTAATAGGGTTTAATGGCTGGAGCGTGTTACTCTAGCCATTTTTTTTCTTTAAAGAGTGAATTTATTATATTTGTTTAGACAGTCATGTATTTGAGTATGGGTTCGATTGAAATTTTTGCATCCAGTGGTATTTATAATAAGATTCTTCAGAATTCTGTTCATCTATTCAATATAACTGTTATTTATACGTCATAAACATCAAATCAGTTGCTTATACACTGGATTGAAAATATAGTTCTAAGATTTTTGTGTTTGAGTGTATGTAAAGGTATACCCGTAGAGATGGCAGGAGCAAGTTTCTTTTCGTCATGTGATAAACCGCAAGCAAGCTCTGGTACTGCATACTGCGCAATATAGAAGAAAATAGCAACATTGAATACTGGAACGGCATAGGTCCAATTGGTAAACAGGGCCTGCGAAATATTAGCTTGAGATGCAAGAAAAGAGGCAACAATGATAATTGCCAATAAGATAATCATACCAAAGCTGATAAATTTTTCTGCGCTACCAGTAACTTTAAGACCAAGCCATACAACCAGAACAGCTGGTACAGCAAATAAAATACTACCAATCTGCGTGGATACACCTATCAATTCAGAAAGAATGCGTCCACTGCCATTTGTGTAGGCGATAAGACAACCAATCGCATTAGCGGCAACAGATATAAAGACGAGCCAAGAACCGACTTCACCAACGTAACGTTTCGCAAGACCTGGAAGCTGCATGGGCTTTTTAGTACGCAGAGTTGTTTCGGCAACATAAAGCATAGAAATCGTAGTAAAGAAACCTGCAATTAAAAGCCAGATCATAAGTATTGGCCAACCAGACTTGCGAATAGAATAAGCAAGTCCTAAAATGCCAGAACCTATGTTGGCTCCAACAATAATCATAGCAGCTTCCCAAAATGTTAGCTTGTGTACCTCTAGGGCACTTTGAACTTTTTCTTCTGTAGACATGTAAATTCATCCAAACACAAAAAATAAAAAAACACTAAAACCAAAGAAAATCTTCGTTGATTTCAGTGCTTACTGGATAGGGAATAATTTCCCTAATGATATGATGATATAGCATTTACTATAAAAAGTCAAAGCTTTTCTTGGCTTTCTTATGGCGATTAGATAATATATGGCTTTGTGTATCAAATTTTACTATATTAAAGCTTTTTTTTGGTGCCAGTTTCGCTTACTTATGGTATTTATAAGCTTTTAAAGTTTTATTTCACTGGTAAATTATCAATGAAAGATAGGTGTAGTGCTTCTTAGTATACGCTGTTAATGGATTAATACACGGTAACTTCTCAATGAAGATTTAAAGTACTGCTGAGAGATTTTCATTATTACAGATGGGAACATAAAGAAAATATATTAATAAAATTAAAAACCTAGCTGCAATAATGTTTTTGTGGTATAATGGCAGCAAATAAGAATCGTTTTCAAAATAAGTGAATCTGTGCGAATGAAAATGACGATGGATTCTTATTTTACATTTAACAGGTGTTACAAGGAGTGATTTGTTATGGAAAAAAGGATTAGTAAAGCTTTATTGATGACTGCTTTAATAACTAACTCTTTGCTAGTTAGTTCTGTAACTGCTTTTGCAGAAGAGAGTTTAAACGAATATTCTCTTGATACTATGGTGGTTACTGCGACGAGAACAGAAAAAGTACTATCTGAAATCCCGGCTAGTGTAAGTGTAGTTACTGACAAAGATATAGAAAAAATGCATGTAAATACAATAAACGAAGTATTATCAAGGGTACCTGGTATATATAGTAGTCGATTGAAAGGTATTGCGAATTCTAGTCCAACTATTTTGATGCGTGGATTAAACAATCAAGCTCAAAATTTAGTTCTAGTAGATGGGCAGCCTTTAAATGATGCGTCTTCAGCAGTTGTTGGTTGGTCAGATATTCCAGTAGATAGTGTTGCTCGTATTGAGGTGGTTAAAGGTACAGCTTCTGCTTTATATGGTAGTCAAGCTATGGGTGGTGTTGTTAATATTATAACAAAAAATCCGTCTAAAGGTGAACGCAAGGTGTCTGTGGGGTATGGAAGTAATGCTACTTGGATTAAGAGAGCTAGTATTGGTGATAAAATAAATGATAAATTGAGTTTTAGAATCGCATATGAAGGTAGAGAAACGCATGGGTTTGTTAATAAGTTTGTTAATACCGATCCTAAAAGCAAAAAACCGAGTGGTACAATTATAGATGAAAATAGTATTTCTGGATTAATAAAAACAGAAACGAATACTGGTAAAAGTACGTATAGAACAGGTACTGTAGGCCGTAATCATTTTGATGAAGATAATATTCACAGCAAGTTTGTTTATAATTTTACAGATAGTAAAGAGTTGTCGTTTTCATTTACACATCATAAAGATGAATATGGCTATGATTATACTGTTTTTAATAATTATATTAGATACAATAATCAGCCATATAAAGGAAATATTAAACTCGAAAATGGCCAATACCTGACAATAGATGATAGTAAATATACCGGTACGCCAGGAGGAAAAACACAAAATATTTACGCTTTGAATTACAATGATAAAGATAATGATATTAAAATTAGTTTAGGTTTATTAGATACCAAACATAATTGGAGTGGTTGGATAAGTCCGGTTAACGGAAAAGGAACTAAAAGTGATACACCTAATAAACGTTGGAATTTTAATATACAAAAAAGTGTGGATTTAACAAATAAGGACGAAATGGTTTTTGGTTTGCAATATACTAAAGATTCTATGCATAAGACGGAACATAATCTTGTAAATGGAGAATTGAATAAACAGTCCAAGGGAAATACAAGAAGTTATGGACTTTACATTCAAAATGACCATAAATTTGATAATAAATGGAGTATATTAAGCGGAATTCGTTATGATAATTGGAAAGTATACGATTCTTGGATGCAATTAGATAAGGATAAATCTAAGACTATATATTATCCTGCTCGTTCTGATTCTTCGTTTAGTCCTAAAATAGCATTACAGTATAAAATAGATGACGAATCAAATTTATTTACTTCTTGGGGTAAAGCATTTGCTGCACCGACTTTACAGAAAATGTTTTCTGGCTCTGCTTCCTCTGCATCTTATACAGAAGCCAATCCTAATTTAAATCCCCAAACAGTTAAAACTGTTGAAATAGGTTATAAAAAGAAATTTGGAGAAAGTACTATTTTAGGAGTTACATATTATCATAATGATATTAATGATTTATTGTATACGCGTAAAACAGGCTTAGGAAAAATTACTTATACTGTCAATGGTTCTACATATACTAAAGATAAGCAGCGAGTAGAAAATGCAGGTACAGCTACTACCAATGGAATTGAATTAGATTTAAACCATAAAATTAATGACCAGTGGAGTATGTTTGCTAATTACATGTATCAACAATCAAAAATTGATAAATGTTCTACAAATGGAGCTGCAGAAGGAAAAATAATGACTTATGTACCTAAGCATGTATTTAATCTTGGCGTTGACTATAGTGCAGGTAAGTGGAACAGTGAACTTGTTGGGTCTTATCAAAGTAAAATGTATGCGCAAGATAATAACAGTGATACTGCCAAAGGTGTATATACTGCGTATGATCCATATTTTGTAGTTGATTTTAATTTAACTTATTCTATGGATAAAAATAGCAGCATTAGTTTTGCTGTAAACAATTTATTTGATAAAGAATATTATAGCTATAATTTGTGTGAAGGAAGAAATTATATGCTTACAGTAGATTATAATTTCTAGAATATTTTTATAACGATGGTGATTAATGTGCGTTGTTTATTACTTGTATTGTTAATAATGATGTTTACTGGTTGCTGTATGCAGTCTAATATAGACAATAAACCTAATGATACATACAGATTTGTAGATGATTGTGGTAATGTGTTGAATTATGATACTAAACCCAAAAAAATATATGCTGGTACTCTAAGTATAGAGGAACTTTTGGTCGATTTAGTAACCACAGAACGTATTGTTGCAATTTCTGAAAATGCTTTGGATAGGAACACTTCGTTAATTAAGGAGAAAGCAGCGCACATTAAAACTGTTGTTCCAAATAATATGAGTGTTGAAGCTATCTTAGCTTTAAACCCAGATTTAGTTATTTTACAAGAAAACAATAATAAGACTTTTATAGACTCTGTAAAGGATACTGGGTTAAAAGTAATTGTAACTAAAGTACCAACCAATCTTAGTATGGTACAAAAGCGTATAGAACTTATTGCTAAGGCAGTGGGTGAAGAAGAACGTGGAAAGAATATAATTGATGATATGAATAAAAAAATAGCATATGTTAATAGCAAAGTTGGAAATATACCTGAAAAAGATCGTAAAATAGCTATGGCATATTCTTTGCAAGGAGTTTTCGGGAGCAAACAAGGGTTGTTTCATGATATTTGTATACGTTCTGGCTTACGTAATGGTGCTGCTTTGGCTGGTTTAGAGCGTGGTGATCATTTAAGTAAAGAAAAAATTGTTAGTACTAATCCGGATATATTAATTTTTCCTCAGTATAGCTCTACAGTAAAAGGAGATGTAGATAAATTTCGAGATGATGTACTAGCGGATAAATCATTGCAAACAGTGAAAGCTGTAAAAAATAAGCGTTACATTATTATTCCGGACAGATATAGGTATAGCGCTTCCCAATACATGGCTGACGCTATTTTGATTCTTTCTAGACAAGCTTATCCAAAGTATTATAACAATGATAAAAGCCAGTAATATTTTTTTATACAACAATATGGAAGTTTTAAGAAAAGACTTGACTGTCAAGTAACTATACATCTTATAATCAAATCAAGCTAATTGGAATATAATATCCAATGATAGCAAATACAATAACATCTACTTTTCTTCTTGGAGTTAAGCACTGATGATTTGCTGCTTAATACAGTGAATGACAAAGTGAAGATGTACGAAAAGGGGATATTAAGTATCATGAACAAGAAATTTAGTACAAGTTTATTGATGACCGTGCTTATAACCAGTTTGTGTTTCGGAGAAGCACAGAGCATATTTGCAGAAGAAAATTTTGATGAATATACTCTTGATACTATGCTGGTTACTGCAACAAGAACAGAAAAACGTGATGTAGATGTACCTGCTAGTACAGAGATTATAACTTATGAAGATATAGTAGATAGCGGATCTGTTAATGCTATGGAAGCTGTATCTAAAATGTTAGGTGTTGATTATAACACTTATTTGCCTGGTGGTTCAGCTCAAACTTCTATGACAAATGAAATCAATGTACGTGGATTTAGTTATGGTACTTTGATTTTAGTGAATGGTAATCCTATAAATTTGAATAATACATATGTTATTGATGCTATTCCGGCGGAAGCTATTGAACGCATTGAAGTAGTTAAGGGTGGAGGCTCTGTATTATATGGATCTGAAGCTCAGAGTGGAGTAATTAATATTATTACGAAGAAAAAGGTATCCAATAAAGTAAGAGTTGGTTTTGGCAATTATAAACAGCAGCAATATAATGTAGCTGTTGGCAATGATAAGTTGAAGATCAATTACGATTTGAAAAAATGGGGATATGTTAAAGAAGCAAGATATACGGCAGCTAACACATATACAAATTTAAAAGAAAGTTCAAATGAAAATATTGGGATAGGTTATAATTTTAATGATCAATTGAGCTTTGAATATAATCATCTAGATACAGAAGTTTCTTATGAGTCGCTAAAAAAAGATCGTTTAAACAGCTTTACTGATTCGTCAAACAAACAAGATTTAATTCAATTAAACTATAATGGAAATAAGACAAAAGGCCATGCTTGGTTTAATAAGACTAAATTAGATTATGCTGGTTCCAGTGCAAGAAATCTGTTTGAAAATGAGTCTTTCGGTGCTGATTTACAACAGAATATTGAGTTAAATAACAAATCTCTATTGACTGTAGGTGGTGTTTACAAGAGGGAAGTGTATAATTCCAAGCTGAAAAAAGGGAAGCCTAGCATAGGTAAAAAAGCTAGAAATCAAATGGGATTATTTGCACAATTGGATTATAAATTTAATGATAAGGACAATGTAATTATCGGTGGAAGAGGTACTTGGACATCTAGTGAAAGCAACGGACAAAGTTATGATAATTTTAGTACTTCAGCACAATATATACATAAATTTGATCAAGATAAAAGTTTTTATGTTAGTGTTGCGGAATCTTTTGTTATGCCATCATTCAAGCAAATGTTTCCATCTAGTTGGGTTGAGACAAAACCTAATCCTGACTTAAAACCACAAGAAGGTATTAACTATGAGATGGGTTATAAAGAGATTTCTGGTAATCATGCTTGGAAAGTTGCTTTATTCCATATGGATATTAAGGATAATATTAGTGCTACATTGAACAAAGACGATACATATGAATATAGTAATCAGGATTTTAAAAATACTGGTTTTGAAGCAAGCTTACGGGTAGATGCATCAGAAAAATTTGACTATGATTTAGGCTTATTAGTTCACAACCCTAAATATAAATGGGACACTGATATTAGAAATGGTTGGCATAATAAATTTGGTAAATATCAAATTACTGGTGGAGTAGGATATAAGATTGATAAGTTTAGAGCCAAATTAACCGGTAGTTATATCGGTGATAGATATTCTAGTCCTTCAACAATGTCTTATTCATACAAGCTGAAACCATATTTCTTGACTTCTTTAACAGCAACTTATTCGCCGGATAATAATAGTGAAGTTTCTTTATTGATTAACAATTTGTTAAACAGAAGTGATATTCTTTCTTATTCTAATAAAGTTGGCTTTGGTAGTCTGTATACTCCTACTAATTTCATGCTTAGTTATACATACAGATTCTAAATGATATCTACACAGAGATTCATGCATATTTTAAATAGAAACTTATAAGTGCAATAAATGCTTACTTACAAATATGTTATAGGAGAAGTGGCTTATATGAAATTAAACAAGAAACTCACAACGGTTATAGGAACTATTTTGCTTTGCGGAGCAGCTGCTGTTGGCAGTACTCATACGTTATGGGTGAATTGTACTGATTATAATCTTGATTTTAATGAGAAAATGGGTGCTAAAACTAAAATCTATATGGGATGGGGACATCATTTTCCTGTAGATAGTTTTGTTAAGGCTGACGATTTTACTGATATTACGTTGTTGACACCTTCTAAAAATAAAGAAAACGTAAAATTGGAAACTACTGGGTTCGCAGCAAAGCAAATAGAGTTAAAAGAAAAGGGATTGTACGTTGTAGCTGTAACAAGAAAGGATGCTTACAATACATCATATCTGGACACTGGTAAGTTAAAAACAATAAAAGGAACCAAGGAAGGTTTAAATAATATTGTCAGCAGTACATATTCACAGCAATTTGCAAAATCACTAATTAATGTTGGCAAAGGTGAGGCAAAAAATCTATCTCATATTTTTGGTCAAAAATTGGAAATCATTCCTTTGACTAATCCGTATGAAATTACTAATAATAGTGGTGCTGTGATGAAGTTCTTGGTTTTGTTCAAAGGTAAACCAGTGCAACACAAAAAGGTTTTCGCAATGTATGAAGGTTATTCTAACTATGATGCTGCTTCATGTACTGCATCTACCGATGCTAAAGGTATTGCGGAAATACGTATAGATCGTTGGGGAACTTGGGTAGTAAAAACTAAATTAGAGTTACCGGCTACTGAAGAATTCGCTGATAAAGTTAATCAAGAGAATTATTTTGCATCGTTAACTTTCTATGTTCCTTAAAGTTATGAGGATGGGACAAAAGTAACCTCATAAACTGAAAAAACGGCTATAATTTAAGTATTTTGATATGTAATCCCCAATATTGGACACTAAGTATTGGGGGCATTTGTATGAACACTAAATTGCAATAAGAAGTTGCACACATTTGCGCAAAACTATTGACAGTACCTATATTTTTTGTACTAAAAAACCAGTAGAAATTTACCTAATGGTAAACCTCGGCTCATTGTATAATGAAATTGCACACCTGAAAAATCGAATAAAAAATAGTCCATTGT
>ENA-OPSC01000625-OPSC01000625.1-human-gut-metagenome-genome-assembly--contig:-NODE-625-length-18402-cov-3.276721_pt1 | contig 18402 bp, 4 predicted proteins | sample MGYA00241800_ERZ501891 | MGnify/ENA primary metagenome ERZ501891 (study PRJEB25962, sample SAMEA2042407) | human gut metagenome | biome: human gut; feature: human-associated habitat; material: faeces...
GCTTCAGCGGCTCGGTCGACTGGGCTTTCAATCTGGGACACTTCAGCTCTAACCTGCTCATAGAGGGCTTCTACACCATGCTCAACGACGTGTTCTATCTCGAAGAGACAGGATTCGACGAGACCACGGGCACCAAAATACAGGAGCGCCGCAACGGCCACGGGGCAAGAGTCTACGGAGCCAACATCGACTATAAGATAGCCCACGGCAAGGAGGCGCAGCTGCAGCTGGGCTTCACCGTACAGCAGAGCCGCTACACCGAGGCGCTGGCATGGAGCAGCGACCCCGACGTGGCGCCAACAAAGCGCATGACGCGCACGCCCGACTGCTACGGCTACTTCACCTTCACGTCGGCTCCGCTCAAGAACTTCGACTTCTCTGTCTCCGGGGTCTACACGGGCAGCATGCTCGTGCCCCACTTCGCGGGATACATAGAGAAAGACAGAATGGAGAAGACGCCCGACTTCATGGACCTCAACCTGAAGCTCAACTACACCTTCGTGCTGAACGACCATCTGAAACTGCAGTTCAACGGCGGCGTTAACAACATATTCAACGCCTTTCAGAAGGACCTTGACAAGGGTGCCGACCGCGACTCGAAATATTTCTATGGCCCCACTCAGCCGCGCACGCTGTTCATAGGCGTCAAGATATTCAACTGACGCTAACGGCCGCAATTATCGGCCGCAACCATGCCCTGCCCCGCTACACACTGCATCTGCCACAACAGCCATGCGGCAATGGTGCATGTGCAGCGGGGCATTTCGTCTGCACAAGCCAGACTGATGACAGCGAAACGGAGCAGAAACGCCAGCTCCACAAAAGAAAAGTCTTTACATTTTTCATGTACAGAGTTTTCTTTAAAATAGAAAACGGACTTATAACGGATGTTAAAGAAACAGACAATCAAGCTTTCAGGATTTAACTTTGGTTTACAGTTAACACCGTCTGACACCCCCAGACCAATGGTTTTAATGCCCTTAATCAGGCTTTTTAGAGACACAAGTCTATGACTTGCGAGACAAAAACCTATTGTTTTTCACCCGTAAGTGGCCGAGTTATATTTTTTAACATTCACGTCCAGGGGTCCCCATCGGCATAAATCACGCTATATCAACTACTTAACAAAATCACGAAATTTCAGCGTTTTCCGTCCGAAAGCCGTGTCTGCGCTGACGGAGGCCATTCTGAGAGCGTCAAAATCAAAAAGTTTTCTGTCTGCCAAGTTCTCAACAGGCAATAAAATAGAGGCGAGTAAATCCCGCTAAAATTCATCTCTATTTACTATTTGAAACTAGATTTAAAAAGTAGATATTTAGGCTTAATTTGTTCTCTTGAGAGGCCGAATTTATTCTAACCATTTCATTTCTAAAACACAAGGGAAAAAGTAATAGAAATTGCTGACGCCAATCTAATGTTTTACATAAGTTGTTATAGAATGTCGATTAAGATGGCAGAATATAGAACTGATGTATTATTTATCAAATATTTATCAGATTTTTTGGAAAAAATTGTGAGAATAAGGAAAATATAGTATTTTTGCATCAACATACTTACCCCGCTTCCCATTAGAACAGCGCGCTCAGGGTAAGTTTTTTTATTAAAGATATGTCGAAGCAAATATATAACCAACCACAGATTTCGGTAAGTGAGCAGATTCAGCTATTAAAATCAGAAGGTCTGTCTTTCAAAGACGAAAAGCGTGCATTTCATTTGTTGCAGAATATCAGTATGTTTAGGATGAAAAGCTATCTCAAACCATTCAGACAGCACGAAAGTCATCAGTTTAAAATCGGCTCTACTTTTGAGGAAGCATACAATATTTACAAGTTCGATTCTGAACTTAGGAAGATGGTTTGCTCGGAACTGGAGAAGATAGAGGTGTCTGTTCGGACGCAGTTGTCATTGATTATGAGTGATGCAGCCGGTATATATTGGTTTGAGGATTCTGCGAATTTCCGTAATGCGAACCGTCATTCTTCCTTACTGAAAAGTTTGGATGAAGAACTTCACCGCAGTGATGATGATGCCATTGTTGCCTTTCAACAGAACTATTCTAACAAATTTCCTCCGAGTTGGATGACCTTTGAAGTCAGCTCCTTTGGTACACTCTCCATGATGTACAGATGGCTCAATGCCGGTCTGTCGAGACGCCAGGTGGCAAAGTTCTATGGTCTGTCAGATACTGTAATGGAATCATGGCTGCACTCCATCGTCTATGTTCGCAATATCTGTGCACATCATAGCCGTTTATGGAATCGCAGACTTAGCATCAATGCCATAGTGCCAAGACGCACCAATCTAACTTTTATTCCAATCCCGAGTGATACCAAGAAAGTATATTACGTGCTTTCAATCATACTGTACTTCTTACAAACAGTAAATCCCAATACTACTTTTCCTGCCCGTTTTAAGGCATTGCTTAATAAATATCCTTCTATTGATGTATCTGCAATGGGTTTTCCAACTAATTGGGAATTAAATTCCTTATGGACTGATATAACAACACGTAGGATATAATAACTCATCAAAAGAGCTTCTGTGAGAAGAAACTCAAAGATTCCATACAGATACCTATACGCTGCCTGCGACTGATGCTGAATGCCAACATGCCGCGGGCACGACCGCAGCCATAAGCCGGAATGACATGAGGCAGACGGAGCCGTGGGGCCACTGCAGAACAAACAAACAGAACCGGCACGACAAGACTGAAAAACAATAGCCACAGAATTTACGCCGCTCACCAATAATCTGACACACAGACATTTTCATCACTTAATTCTTGCACAGATGTTTTTTTGTTATTATCTTTGCAAGACAAGTTTATACGAGCTATATACGGCAGTCTGACGCCATTGGACACGGATGCCTGCATCACGGCGCCGGCTGACTATCACCTTACATTTTGTTAATCTCTAAACAACTTACAGAATCAAAAAAATTAACACCATATAAAGATGAAATCCCTGTTGCGCCTTATATTGCTGATAACGTTATTACCCGCTGTCGCCGCGGCCCAGCCCGACATGATAGTGGAGCACTACACCAAGGAGAGCGGACTGCCAAGCAACACGGTGTACTGCGCGCAGAAAGACGGCGACGGCTTTGTGTGGTTCGGCACATGGCACGGCCTGTGCTCGTTCGACGGCACTACGTTCACGCCCTTCATAACACGCACCAACCACAGGTCGGACATGCCGCCGCGCAAGGTGCGCAACATCATAGGCGACAAGAACGGATATCTGTGGATACGCAACACGGACAACCATCTGTATATGTTCAACAAGTATGACGAAACCTACCACGACATATACAACGAACTGAAAAAGCAGTCGCGCAACGTGCAGGTGATAAAGATACAGGCCATGGACAACGGCCACATTATGCTGCTGACGCGCAACAAGGACGTGTTTGAGGCATACGTCAACGAGGAGAAGAAGATTGAGGTGAGAAAGATATTCGACTCGCGGCGCCACATCGACCCTGCCACAATGAAACTGAAGACCAACATCCTGGGCGAAAACAGCCGCTATGTCTACTGGATAAGCAGGAGTCTGGTGCTCAACATCGTTACGAAGAAAAACAGCGCCCCGCTGCTGGGCAGGATAAAGGACAGAGACATAACGTGCTTCAAGAAAAAGAAGCAGTATCTGTGCATCGGAACAGCACGCGGCACCCTGTATATCATCAACACCGCCAACGGTCACACCGACCAATATGCCTTCAGGGGGATGCAGTCGGCCGTGTCGAGCATAAACATCATCGACGGCAAGGTGTACTTCACCACGAAAGACGGGCTCTACTCCTTTGCCAGAGGCTCGGCACCGAGGCTCATAACATCGCAGGCATCGGGCATCACGCAGTCGTTCACCGACAAATATAACAAGCTGTGGCTGTGCTCCGGCAGGGGCCTGCTTATATGCCACGACCCCAAGACAGCCACGTCGCAGACGTTCACCATGCCCACAGACAGCCTGTTTGCCGAGATGAAGTTCAGAGACACTGGCGCCAACGGCCTGTTCATACTGATGCGCAACGGCGAGGTGTGGCGCTACAACCATCAGACAAGGATGGTGCAGAACATCAACCGGCAGAAAGACTTCAGCAACTACACGTCGGAGCCTCACTTCTTTGACATCGACATCGACGCAAACGGCATCCTGTGGCTGTCGTCCACCAGCAGCGGTGTCTACAAGGTGTGCTTCCCGCGATACAACTTCAGGTTTATGTTCCCGCAGATGCTCATTACCGACAACGACAGCGACAACAACGGCATACGCGCCGTATATCAGGCACGCAACGGCGACCTCTGGATAGGCACGCGCAAGGGCGAGCTGTTCTGCATGGACCTGAAGACCAGGAACATAAAGCGAAAGTTCAGCAGCAACGAGATAGGCCCAGTCTACCACATAATGGAAGACAATAAGGGCAACTACTGGTTCTCTACAAAGGGCGCCGGACTGATAAAGGCCACGCCCGACGCCATGGCGCCACAGGGACTGCGCATAACACGGTATACCAACAAGCGGGGCGACCGCAACTCGCTGAGCAGCAACCGCGTGTATTACACCTATCAGGACAGCCGCGGGCGCATATGGGTATGCACCTTCTACGGCGGACTGAACCTCATAGAGGAACGCGGCGGCAGAATAATATTCAGAAACAAGCGCAACGGGTTCAGGCAGTATCCGCGCTACGAGCTATACACCGACGTGCGCTCCATAACCGAAGACCGCAACGGACGCATGTGGGTGGGCACAACGGACGGACTGATGTCGTTCGACGGAAAGTTCAGCAAGCCGTCTGACATAAAGTTTGAGACCTACCGCGAAAGCCACAAGTCGGGAATAACCGACAACGACATCTTCACGATGTATAAAGACCACAAGGGATATATCTGGATGGGCATATTCGGCAGCGGCCTCAACAAGATAGAATATTACGACGAGAAGAACCGCCAGCCTGTGCTGAAGACATACATGATAAACGAGAAGCAAGGCGGCGACGTCATATCGTCTATCGTCGAGGACAAGAGCCACTGCCTGTGGATATGCACCGAGAACGGACTGGCAAGCATGAAGCAGGGCTCGTCTTACCTGAAGAGCTACGACAGGTTTGCGGGCTTCCCCGATGTGAACATCGAGGACAACACGTCGATATGCCTGCACAACGGCACCATTCTGATAGGCAGCCGCCAGGGCCTGCTGTCGTTCGACCCTGAGGCAGTAAGAAACGACAACGACGCCCGATACTCCACCTTCATAACCAACTTCAAGGTGGTCAACCGCGAGCTGTGGGACTTCAACCCGCCGATATTCGAAGGCTCGCTGAAGTATGCCGACAAGATTGTGCTCGACCACGACCAGTCGACATTCACCATTGAGTTCTCAGCCCCCTACTACGCCGACAACAGCCTTATACCCTACACCTACATACTCGACGGATACGAAGACGAATGGCACAACAGCGGCACCAACCGCATAGCCTCGTATGCCAACGTGCCGCCGGGCCACTATAAGTTCAGGGTTAAGGTCAACGACAACAACTCGCCCGAACGCGTCATCGAGATAATCATCAGTCCGCCGTGGTGGGCCACATGGTGGGCTTACACCATATACACCCTGCTGGCGCTGCTGGCTCTCTACGGTGCGCTGCGTCTCGTGATGTACATGATAAAGATGCGCAACGAGGTGTATATCAACGACCGCCTGGCCGAACTGAAGATACGCTTCTTCACCAACGTCAGCCATGAGCTGCGCACGCCGCTGTCGCTCATAAAGGGCCCGATAGAGGAACTGAAGAACACCGAGAAGCTGAGCCCTACGGGCAAGGAGTATATTAGCCTCATCGACCGCAACGCGCGCAAGATGCTGCAGCTGGTAAACCAGATACTCGACTTCCGCAAGATTCAGAACGGCAAGATGAAGATGCACGTGTCGTATGTCGACCTCAACAGCATGATAGAGCAGCTCATGCAGGAGTTCAGAATGCATGCCGAAGAGCGCGACATAGCCTTCGTGTTCGACAAGGCTGAAGAACACGTTACGGCATGGTGCGACGCCGAAAAGATAGCCATAGTGCTCAACAACCTGCTGAGCAACGCCTTCAAGTACACCGGCGAGGGAGGCAAGATATGCATAGCGCTCGAACACGACTACGACAGGCACATGTGTACGATAAGGGTTGAAGACGACGGAGTGGGCATACCAAAGTCGCAGCTTGAGGTGATATTCGAGCGCTTCTCGCAGGCAAGCAACAAGACGTCTGACGACAACGCCTACGCCGGCACGGGCATCGGCCTTTCGCTGTCGAGAGAGTATGTCAATATGCACCACGGACGCATATGGGCCGAAAACATCGACGGCGGCAAGGGTGTGGTGTTCTCTGTTGAACTGCCTACTGGCCGCGAACACTTCGACGAGAAAGACATCGAGGTCTACTTCGACGACAACACTGCAGGCAGCAAGACAGCTGACGAGGCCGAAGCAGAACAGGACACGCAGGAGCAGAAAGCGGAAGAACCGCAGGACGACCTGCCTACGATAATGCTCATAGAGGACAACATCGACATGTGCCGCATGCTGCAGCTGCAGCTGCGAAGCAACAAATACAACGTGTTTACGGCGCACGACGGCGAGGAAGGACTGAAGAAGATTTATCAGCACCACCCCGACATAATAATAACCGACCTCATGATGCCGGGCATGGACGGCATGGAGCTGCTGCGCAACGTAAGACAAGACTTCAACATCAGCCACATACCCGTCATCGTGCTCACGGCAAAGAATACCGAGGAAGACAAGCTGACATCCATAAAGAGCGGAGCCAACGCCTTTATAACAAAGCCCTTCAGCAGCAGTCACCTCATGGCCAGAATAAACCAGCTGCTCGAGGAGCAGCGCATCTTCCAGCGCAAGATGGTGGTGCAGACCACCGTGGAGAGCACGGCCGAGGCTGCCAACGACTCTTACGAGCAGCACCTCGTGAAGAAGGACATCGAGTTTGTACACAAGATTCATGAGATTATTGAGGAGAACCTCAACTCTAACGACTTCAACATCGACACCATAGCCGGCACGATAGGTCTTAGCCGCTCTGCCTTCTTCAAAAAGCTGAAGAGCCTGACGGGCTTTGCCCCGGTAGACCTTGTAAAGGAGATAAGGCTGACCAAGGCTGCACGCCTCATAGAGACAACCGACGACAGCATAACAGAGATAGCCTACTCTGTGGGCTTCCGCGACGCCGGCTACTTCGGCAAGTGCTTCCGCAAGAAATATGACATGACGCCAAAGGAATACAGAGCCGAAAAGCGTCAGGCGCAGCAGCAATAGCATAGCCGGAACTACAGCACGAAATAAAGCTATGGCACGAAATAAGACTTAAAAGCAAGCTAAGGAATTGCACTAAACAGCACTCTGCATCAGCCTGCCTTCCGTCCCATTCGTTTGTATTAACCGGAATGGACGGAAGGCACGTTGATTATATATAAACAGACAGCACGACAGTTTTATTTCAATCTTTTAATAAAATTATTATAAAAACAAAAACATACATCAGAAATCATTTTATTAAAAAACATTAAATAACACATGATTAAACGATAAAAATTTTTATTTAGAATAAATTATATCTATCTTTATGCGGGGAATACGAAAACCAATACAATATATTATTGTAAACCAACAATTTTGTCTTAATAATATTTCACTCCCCTTAAAGAAATATAGTTAAAGTTCATGGCCTTTTGCAGAGCGCTGCGCTGGCGACATCTCTCTCGACTAAACCAAGTTTAAACAACTTGAAATCATGCATTCCTACAATCGACAAAAGTTAATCTATGAAAAAGACTTTACTATTTTTATTTTTGATTGGAGCGTTGTCCGTTTACGCACAGTCTCCTGGCGGTGTAAGTGGAACAGAATTATGGTATAAAGCCGTACCGGTTACATCTAATCTACAAGGATTCTACCGTTGGCAAGACCACTCCGGTGATTCTGTCAAATTAAACCTACACAGATTGTCTGGGCCTGAGACAACAGAATTTACACAATCCAGGACATCTTTACACACAATCAATTTTCATCCGGCCCTCAGTCTTTCAGAAGGAGCATTAGACAAATCAGCCTATCTCGCTCATTCGAACCTATCTCAAGCAACAATCTTCGGTGTGTTCGCCCCATTACCTTCAACAATTTCACGAGACATGATTCTTTATTCTGTCAACGGACGTAAGAAAGAAGGTACTATATTCACAAAAGACAAAGCTGTTCGTGGCTATGGTATAGAACCTCTAAATTATGGAGATGAACATGGAGAAGACCTACTATATGCATCTTCTGACTCCTTAAGTGAAAATCAGTTTCGAGAGACATCTCCACGCATAGTTACCTATTTGAAGGCAGACCGTCACAACTTCAACATGTGGGGAGAAGATACAAAGGCAACAATATTATTCGGCACCACTTATTCATCAAGGAATACAGGTTTCAATACAACCTTTGATACATCTTCGTTCGGAAATGAAGAATTTGACGGTTATACACCTGAATATATCATCTACAGCAGATATCTGACACCAATAGAAAGAAGAAAGGTAGAAAGCTATCTTGCAGTAAAATACGGCATTACTTTAAACGGTTCATATCTCGACTGCGATGGAAACCTTGTATGGGATCGTGATGAGCTATATCAATATCACAACAGAGTTACAGCCTTCGGACGCGACATAAATTCAGGTCTATTACAACCGTTGTCATCCACATCTTATGAAGAATTTCCAACTTTATCCTCACTTAAAGAGAACGACAGTTATTACCAATCTAACTCATATAACCTTTCATCCAATTCTCATATGCTGGTTATGGGACGGGAAAATGGAAATATAATGTCTGAAAGCGGTTATGTATTCTGGGGAGACGACGATGCAGCGACTTCAACATTCACTGCTCCCGACGATTCTTTATGGCACATAATGAAACGCACTTGGCTTGTCAAAACCAACATTCCGGCAAAAGCAGACAGCCTTATGACAAGATGGATAGGGTATGGTCTAAAAGTAACCAGATGTGGGTTTCTTGACAATCTAATACAACCAGAAGCAGCAACAGGTGCATTTGCCATGACTCCGGCATTTTCAAAAGGCTATGGAGCCATAGAATTCCGTTGTCCGCTTACACACCCAACATTTGACATTGTTTTCACATCTGAAAACAATAAAAGTATTTACGGATTCAGGATTACCAATAACGGCTATATATATAAAATAAACGAAGGACAACTATCATCAGCAAGCATAGCAACTGGAGTAAGCGGAAGACTTATTTCTATTAGCAAAGAGAATGAACTTATATCATTACGCATAGACGGTATAGGAAATACCAATTACACACTTTTAATATCAGACCTAACAAAAGACTTTACCGGTGTTATACGCACCCAGTCAGACGACACTCCACTAGTTTTATCAAACATAAGGACCGGCGGTATTGGCGACACTGGAAATCTGGCCGAACTTTGCTATAGTCTAACTGACGATGAAGAGTTCAAAGAATACAGTCGCAGGCGTACAGTAATGCTTATCGACCCGAGCGGAGAAGGTGTCTTTGATTCTGACAACATGATAATAGTAAAATGTTCTAATCCTGATTTAACAAGAGAAAAAACCATATTTCACAATATATTTTGGGACATTGACGGAAGCGGCAGCGACATGTTTACATTCGCCTACTATGACGGCCTAAGCATCAACGCCAAGCCCTATCCGTCAACATGCGAAAACAAAAATCCGCGCAACGATGGTTCAATAAAAATAAATGTCAGATATGGCACACCTATCTACAACTATACACTGACAGTAGATACAGTTGCCGGAATGAAACGCGGAATTGTAGCAGCAAAAGGAATATTTGTTAAAGACGAGCATGTCATAAAAAATCTTGCCCCCGGAACATACACGCTTACAGTTACACAAGGAGGCGGAAACGACATCTATGGTACAGGCGATACAACCTACTCAACGTATTCACATGACACACGTACACGCACATCAGGTGAAATGTCATGGATTATAGCAGAGACAAACTCAAATTACCGTATAGGATTAGAGCAAATAATAACAGAAGACATTATACAATACGGATTTGAGATAAGAGGCAACAAAGTCTATATTATAAGCAACGGTTATACAGAAACAGACCTATTGACAACAATAAAAGAAGGGGACGTACTAGGCGTATCTGTAGTAAACAGACAAATCCAGTATTATATAAACGGAGAAGTTGTTAACAATGAAACCACATGGACTATCCGCACATGGCGCTTCTGCATAAAATACGGAAACGGTGAGACACATATAACTAATTTCATGATAAACGGAAAACCTGTAGAATATTTCACAACATCAGGAAGCGTACAGATAGAAAAGCCTAAAACTAATTCTATAAATCTGACAATACACGTGGGAAGCGAATGTGACAGCAGTCTCCCTAACGGTACAGAAGAAACAAACGACAAGCAAAGCTTTAATATTCATGACGACAATACCACAAACACGGAACAAAACATATTCTTTGTCAAAGAAAAAGGCAACGCTACAAGAATATATAATGCAACATTAGAACGTAACATTACATCTACAACAACATTAATTGTATTCGATGCATCCGGCAGAATGATAGACAATAAGGATATGCAGGGCGAGGCCGTCAAGAACGCACAGTTCAGTGTGCCAGGACCTGGTGTCTACATAATTAAAGCACTTTCTGCAGACGGTAAAGAATTTACGAAGAAAATTATTGCAAAGTAACAACTAAAGAACCTTAATTATGAAAAGAATACATATAATTGCAGCAACCGCACTGGCACTTGCTGTTGCCTGTTTCGCGGCATCACGGCATCTTTCAGGAAAGTTAGCTGACAAGATGTTCGAGACTGATATATCTACGACAACACCGCTTTGTGAAAACAACAGCCAGAAGTCAACGCCAAATACAAACTGTAAGCATAAAATGAAAAACAAGGCCGCAACGACGGACCCAAAAACTGACGCTACAGAAAAGATACAGATTTATACATCCAAACAAGATATAGGCCATATAGGAATATCCGACGGAAAGTCTTCTGATAATCCTGAAGACAACATATTTGAAGTTGTACTGCCAAAACAAGTTTCTAATAAAAACAAAGTGTGGTTGGTGTACGACTTATACGGTATCAGTTCCGGCAACGGAGTTAGCAAAAGTATTAACGACCGTCCGTCAACAGGTGGTTACCAAATAAAAATTTCCAAGAAATGGACTCCTGTATGCGAGGAAATAAGCCCGTCATGGCTGCACAAAGGCACAAACCGTATTCTGTTTACTGCAGCAGAAGATATGCCGGCATACTCTGTACGAAATCTCCGTATAAAAATTACTGACGGAAACAATGAAATCATTGCCCTCGCATTTCCTCCCGTATCTTATAACAATAAGACTTACATTCATGGCTTTGCAGATAAATCTGTAAGAGAAATTAAAGCAGGAAAAGAACAACTGCACCTGACAGACGGTGAGTTTGAGGGAGTAATCGCGGCAGATACAGAAAACATAACCATAACAGCCACGAAATCAGACGGAAACAGAATATTAAAAACATTCACTATAAAAGACGGAGGCAAGGCTGACTTTAACCGTGAATACACTGCATACACACCAAGTCAGATCAACAAGAATTTCAGCAAAAATAAGGCGGACAGCATGAGCGTAAGCGGCGGACAGCTGAATGTGGAAAAGGATGTCATGCTGAACAACCTTAATCTGTCTGTAAGAACGCTGCGTGAAACTGATGTACCATCACTTGACTTTGGTATGACAAATGTCACTGCCGAAGGCGAAGGCTACCGCTTTCTGCCACACGGCAACCATTTTACAGACGAAGGTGCTACAGTAAAAATAAAATATGACAGAACCAAAATTCCAAGCGGATATACTGAAGATGACATCCGTACATACTATTTTGATTTGGACACACGCCATTGGGTGGCACTGGAAAGAATTAAAGTGGACAAGGCTTCTGCCTGCATTGTGTCAAAGACGACACACTTCACCGACATGATAAACGGAGTTATTCAGGCTCCAGAATCTCCTGAGACAGAAGGATTCGCCCCGACAATGATGAATGACATCAAGGCAGCTGACCCTACTGCAAAGATTAACATAATAACACCACCAACAGCTAACAGCAGAGGAACAGCCAATCTGCAATATTCTTTTGAAATGCCGCCGGCACGTAACGGCATGACACCTAATCTCGGCATTCAGTACAACAGCGATGGAGGAAACGGATGGCTGGGCGAAGGCTGGAACATGCCGGTGCCGTCAATAACGATAGACACCAAATGGGGCGTTCCACGCTACGATACAGCAAAGGAAACAGAAACCTATCTGCTTTCGGGGACCATGCTGTCTACCATGGACGACAGCAATAAGATGGGTGTTGCACACCGTGGCGAAAAGATGAACCGCAAGACAGACAGACAATTTTATACAAGACAAGGAGGTGACTTCCATCGGATAATACGTAAAGGCAGCTCTCCGGCAGACTATTATTGGGAAGTGACCGATAATCAGGGCGTAAAATATATCTATGGCGGTGAAGGAGCAGTACTGAAAGGTACGGTAAAGGACATAAATGGAACTTCACGTAATGTAATATCAGAATGGAAACTTGCCTGTGTGGAAGAAACACACGGCGATTACATAGAATATGTGTATGAAACAGCCGATGAAAATATACGCGGAAATCTGAAAGCCAAAGCTATCTATCTGAAAGAGGTACATGCCGGAAATGCCGGACAAGAACCGCATACTGTTGTTGTATTCGACGGCAACAAGACCAAACAAATTAAATCTAATAATGCACGCTATGGATTTCTCACGTCGTCAAACCGCCTTTTGGAAAAAGTTACGGTGAATTTCCGCGGGCAGGAATTAAGAAGCTATACCTTTTCATACCAAAGCGGAGCTTTCTCGAAAGACTTGCTGGAAAGTGTCAGACAATATGACAATGAAGGAAATGAAGTATCGTATCAAAACTTCGGTTATTATAACGACGTAAAAGCCGAAGGAGGCTATACCCCATTCCGAAGCGAAAGCGAGAAATGGAATTTGTCTGACGACAAACTTGATGCCGGATTCGTCAACCCTCTGCAAAGTACGGGCCGCTTCAGCGACAAGCCTACGGCATTGGGAGGCACGACAAGCTCGTCGACAAGCGTATCATTTTATGCCGGCGTAGGCGTTGTCGACGGAAGTCCGTGGAAGGGGAACACCGTTGGAGGCTCATACAGCCACTCGACAGACAACAGCAAAGGACTTTCAGCATTTGTTGACATCAACGGTGACGGCTTACCCGACAAAATATTCCGCAAAAACGGAGCATTGTATTACAGGCCACAGTTACGCTCAAGCGGCAATAACAACATTACATACGGTGAACCTATAAAGGTTGCCGGCATAAACAGTTTCTCAACAGTCAAAAGCTCCACTAACACTGGAGGTGCAAAAGCTACAGTTGGATGGATGGCTCTTACAGTAGAAGCAGGCACGGACTTCGTTAAGACAAAGACCCAAACCACTGAATATTTCAGCGATATAAACGGCGACGGTCTTGTAGACCTTGTATCCAATGGTAAAGTTTATTTTAACCATATTGAGTTTGACGCAAACGGCAATGCTATTCCGACATTCACCGAAAGCAGCGCAGACACGCCAAGCCCAATAATATACAGCGGAAAGATAGATACATCTGTTATAACTGTAAGCCCTGAGGAACAACAGGAAGCCATCGATGCCTCACCAATGGAAGACATCGTAAGGGTATGGCAAGCACCTAAAGATGGTACTGTTGCAATATCAGGCAAAGTTAGACTTATTCAACCTACAGGCGAATATGACACCGAAGAATATGCAAAAGCAGACGGCGTGCATGTATCTATACAAAAAGGCAGTATCGTATATTGGAGTAGAAGCATTGGTAAAAGTAACGCAGCATGGCATGATGCAAAGGTCGCAAACCTTACTGTATTAAAAGGTGACCGGATATACTTCCGGGTACAGTCTGGCCGCTCCTTGATGAGTAACGGATCATTTGACCAAGTAGAATGGTCACCCACTATTACATATTCAGAGACTCCTGATTCATTGCCTAACGGTTATTCTATTTCTGTTTACAAACCTGAAGAAGGTGCTATTTATAGCGTCAATACATTAACATCGTTAAGCGGCGGACCTTCATTCAAAGTGAAAGGAACATTCTCAAAGCCACAAACAACAGATGACGTAACACTTCTCATAATAGGATCTAATGATCCGAAGGATGCTAACGGAAACGACAATCCTAATTACATTGAGAAAGAAGTGTTCTGCAAGACATACAAAGCTAGCGAAATAATAACAAACGCAAATGTCGAAGCAAATATAGCAAATACAGAAAAACTGACAAACTTCAGTTTTAGAATAACATCAACATCTAATGTAGAATGGACAAAAGTAAAATGGAATCCGTCAATAACTTATACAAATACGGAAAATGTTGAACAGACTATTTCTATGCCTGTTTATTACAAGACTTTTGCAAATATGCTTTATGAAGGAAAACCATATAATGTGCCATTAAGGATGGCAATAATAAACTCTAGCAATTCAACAGATCAACAAAATTCATCATCAAATAATGATAATATAAATCCAAACCATTTGCTAGACAGTCTACGCCTAATTACCAACCGATTGGCTATTAATCCAAGGTTTTATATTGATAAAAGTTTTAATGGTGAAATAACCTTGACTGTAAAAACGAAAAAAGAATTATTAGGGAAAAAGGTATATTTGATAAAAAATGGCATTATACCAACTGATACATTAATTATTGAAGCTAATGTGGGAGGAAAAATATGGTTTGACTTTTTTTATGATGGAATAATCAAAGAAAATATTATTGGACTTCCAAGAGTAATTGTAAGAGAAGCGCCCTTTGATCTTCAACCTCCTACAATAATAAGGCCCACCTCAGGCTCGAATGTACCGATATCTGTATATGCCGGTTTCTACGCTGAAAATGAGGATAAAGGCTTCGGTATGATGTACCGTGGTTGGGGCGGCTTCGTCTACAACGCATCTGAAGGGCGCTTCAGTAAGCCCATAGACGAATCGTTACTGAAACTGCCAGAGAGCAATGAAAAAATAAATCCACTTACAATGGCATTCACCCCAATAGGCACTGATCAGAATACACTTGACAGATGGATAGGACAACGCAAGGAAATATATCTGACTGCAAACGAGGCAGGAACGGCACGACTAGGTGCTCAAGACGTTGTTCTGACAAATCCTTTGGACAACGACGTTGATATTGCGGGACTGTCAGGAGAAGGACTGCAAGGCACGGGTGCGGCAGCCGTAACACAAGTTATGTCTAATAAAAGCACCGTAGTACAAAGCGGTACTTTAGGAATCACTCACAATGACGCTAACGGAAATGCAACCGCAGAAGTGACGATGATGGACATGAACGGTGACGGATATCCTGACATTGTTGCCGGAGGCACCATACAGTATACTAATACATTGGGAGGACTCAGTGGAGAAAAATTGGGAGGAATAGGCACCATTACCACAGACAATGAATCCGACGCATGGGGATACGGCGGAAATCCTGTAGCATCTGTATCTGACATCACAAAAACCATAAAAGGTGGAGAAAAAGCTATGAGCATGGCCATGACATCATGGCAAGCACAGTTATCCATTTCCGGCAGCGCACCGAAGAACACAGACGAGGCTGTGGAAGCATTCGTCGACATCAACGGAGACGGGCTGCCTGACAAAATACTGTCCGACAAGACAGTGCGCCTGAACTACGGCTATTCATTCTCTGACCCTATAGACTGGGGACTTGACCGCATACAAGGCGGTTCTAGCCTCTCATTCGATGCAGGAGCCGGCGGTGGTGCCGGTGGCGGAATAGGCGGAACGTATAAAAACACATCTATAAACAAGGCTTCCGGCAGCTTCATGGCTGGTGTAGGGCTTGTTACTTCCGAAAGCACAGAGGAATTCAACCTCATGGATGTCAACGGAGACGGATTGCCTGACAAGGTATGGACAGAAAACGGTAATGTCATGGCTGCCTTGAACACCGGTAACGGTTTTAGCACCCAAACCAAATGGAACGGCGCGACCTCATTGAACGAGTCGGCCTCGACTTCAGAATCCGTAAACGCCGCCTTTACAGTCTCTATCAACATTCCGGTAATAAGCATCAAGATATCCACTAACCCGGGCGGTTCAACCGGGCACAGCATAAGCCGTCCGAAGTATGCGCTGCAGGATGTTGACGGTGACGGATATCTAGACATAGTGGAATCTGACAAGGAAAGCGAACTTAAAGTAACACGCTCGGCCATCGGACGTACTAACATGCTGAAAACAGTGGTGAACTCTCTTGGAGGCACATTCACTCTCGACTATGAACATACCATACCGACCTACAATATGCCGGGCGGAAAATGGGTGATGTCACAACTGACAATAGACGACGGTATACACGACGACGGACCAACGATAACCACTGCATTTGAATACCGCAACGGACGACGTGACCGCCATGAGCGTGAGTTCCTAGGATTCGGTGAGGTAATAACCAAGAACCTCGACACAGAACAGGGAGACGAACTATACCGCCAGACCGTGGAAAAATATGATGTGACCAACTATTATGTACAGGGCAATCTGCTAAACACGTCTGTTCAAGATGCTTCGGGCAAAAAATACACAGAAAAGAAGAACGAGTATTACAGCTACTATCTGACTGCCAACGGCGACAACTATACGTTTACCGAACAGAACAACATGTTCAGCGACCGCGCTTCGGCATTCATACCGCTACGCTACACAGCCAACCTGCAGTATGAAGGCACAACCAGCGGCATGATTACATCGGAGGCATGGAACGAATACTATCTGACAGGCTATCACGGCGAGCTGAAATCGTATAAGTACAGCGACAAAGGCACACTCGGGGCAGACGGAAACGGCAACTTTGACTATCGGACTATCATACAATACACGTCAAACAATGAAAAACATATTTACGGACTGCCTATAAGCGTCGTTACAGTCAGCAACCAGTCAACACTGTACAACAACACAATGGCACTATATGACACAAACTATCCTGACCATCCTACAAAGATAATACAGCAGATTGGCGAACAAAAAGCGGCAATAACCGACTATGAATATGACGCATACGGAAACGTCACGCAAATGACTCTTCCGAGCAATGAAAAAGGCCAGCGCATGTGGTATAAATACACCTACGAGCCTGTCATGAACATGTATGTAAGGTTTGTAGAAGACGCTTTCGGCTACCGCAGTGAAGCAAATAACTTCGACTACCGTTACGGTATAGCTTTGGAACGCCGCGACCTGAACAACTTCTACTTCGAGACCGACATCGACAGCATGGGCCGTATTACAGGTGTGCGCGGACCTAACGAGCTGGCAAACGGCGTAGCTTATGCCATTGCCTTTGAATACCATCCCAAAGCGACTTTCAATGAGAATGGCATCACTGCCCCGGCATACGCTGTGACCAGGCACTACGACATACAGCATCCGGAAGACGACATAGAAACAGTGACATTCGTTGACGGATTCGGACGCCCGATACAGGTGAAGAAGGACGGCACAGTGACCGACGTGGCGAACGGCAGCGCATCAAGCGCCGAGAACGTGATGATAGTAAGCGGCCGAAACGTGTATGACGCATTCGGACGCGTGGCTAAGACATACTACCCTACCACAGAGCCACTGGGAAACAAAGCTGCCTTCAACAAAGCCTTCGACAACGTTAATCCTACCATCACAGCCTATGACGTGCTCGACCGTGCCATCAAGGTAACTCTGCCGGACAATGCAGATACAAAGACCACATACAGTCTGGAAAGAAGCAGCCATGCACTGGTGACAAGCGTGGAAGACGCACTGAACAATGTGCAGACAACTCATACGAGCGGCAGCGGAAAGACGCTGAAGAGCATACAGGAAAGCGGTCCGGACGGAGCCATAACCACGACGTTCGAATACGACGGCATACAGCGGCTTGTACGCGTAACCGATGCTGACGGCAACGTGACCACCTCTACATATGATTATGGCAACCGCCGCACGGAAGTGAACCACCCGGCCAGCGGCAAGACCACATTCACATACGACGGACTGGGCAACGTGACAAGTAAGCAGACTGCCAACCTGGCCAAGGAAGGCAAGTCGATAACCTATGACTATGAATATAACCGACTGACAAGCATCAACTACCCCGACCATCCGGAGAACAACGTTAAGTACTACTACGGCGGAC
>ENA-OPSC01000664-OPSC01000664.1-human-gut-metagenome-genome-assembly--contig:-NODE-664-length-17788-cov-3.304235_pt1 | contig 17788 bp, 9 predicted proteins | sample MGYA00241800_ERZ501891 | MGnify/ENA primary metagenome ERZ501891 (study PRJEB25962, sample SAMEA2042407) | human gut metagenome | biome: human gut; feature: human-associated habitat; material: faeces...
TTCGGCTCGTGCGGAACTGCGCGTGGAGCAATAACCTAAGCCCTGCGGCGGAAGGGGACTGCGTTTTCGTGCTCCTTTTCGCCCGGGTGCCGTCGGGCCAGGGAGGGGCGTCTTCGCTGATAGTCTTTGTTGAGAGGGAGCTGCTTTTATGCGGCTCTTTCTTTGGTTTTGGGTATATTTGTTCTTGTTGAATTGTTATTGCGGATGGGCTGGGTACTTGGCTTTCCGCTGTTATTTGTAGCCGTCTCGGCTTTGGTTGAGGGGAGACGTTCTCTATGCGTATTGTGTTTATGGGTACGCCTGATTTTGCTGTGCCTTCGTTGGCTTCGCTTGTTGAGGCTGGGAACGAGATTGCGCTTGTCATTACTCGTCCTGATGCTGTTCGTGGGCGTGGTAAGAAGCTTGAGCCTTCTCCCGTTAAGGCCAAGGCGCTTGAGCTGGGGTTGCCGGTTGTTGAGGCTAATCGTATGACGCCGGAGGTTGTTGAGGCGCTCCAGGCTGCGCAGGCTGATATTTTCTGTGTGGCTGCCTATGGCTGCATTTTGCCCGATGAGGTGCTGCATATGGCGCCGCTCGGTATTGTGAATGTTCACGCTTCGCTGCTGCCGCGTTGGCGTGGCGCTGCTCCTATTCAGCGTGCCATTCTTGCTGGTGACGATGTTGCCGGCGTTTCCATTATGCGTATTGGACATGGCGTGGATACCGGCGCTTATTGCGCGCAGGCCTCGACCTCGGTTGCCGGTAAGCATGCCGAGGCACTGACGATGGAGCTTGGCCAGCTGGGCGGTAAGCTGCTGGCCGATACGCTGCCCGCGCTTGCCGATGACACGGCGGTGTGGACCGAGCAGGATGAGTCCCTTGTCACGCATGCTGCCAAGATTTCTAAGCAGGAGATGCGTTTGGATCCTCAGATGTCGGCGCTCGATTGCGTGCGTCATGTCCTGGCTTCGTCTGACACCGCACCCGCCCGTTGTGTGATTGCCGGCAAGACGGTTCGCGTGCTCGATGCTGCGCCGGCTGATGTGTCGCTTGGCGAGGGCACTGTTGCCGTCAAGAGCAAGCGTGTCTACCTGGGGCTTTCCGATGGTGCGGTTGAGCTGCTCGAGGTTAAGCCCGATGGCAAGCGTGCCATGGCTGCTTCTGCCTGGGCTGCCGGCCTGCAGGGTGCCGATCTGACGTGGGGTGTTTTGTCATGAGCAAGCTTTCCCCCGCGCGCAAGCTTGCGCTCGATGTGTTGATGGAGGCCGATCGCCGCGGTATGTACGCACGCGACGTGCTCTCTGCCCGCGCTACAGCTAAGGCCATTGACCAGCGCGATTCTGCTTTTGCGGCTCGTTTGGCACTTGGTGTTGCAGCCACCCAGGGCATTTTGGACGAGCTGCTCGACCAGTTTCTCGATAAACCCAAAAAGGTCGCGCCGCGTGTTCGCATGGCGCTTCGCATCTCGGCCTTTGAGATGCTCTACCTGCATACGCCTGGCCGCGTTGCGGTGAGTCAGGGCGTTGAGCTGGTGCGCAGCGGAGCTAAGTCTGCCGCCGGTTTGGCCAATGCCGTGCTGCATAAGGTCGCGGACAACGTCGAGGACTTTGCCACTGCGGCGGATGCCGATGAGTCCGAGCGCCGATTGGTTCGTCTGTCGCGCCTGTTGGGTCTGCCGCGTTGGCTGTGCGCTCGTATTATGGCTTCGTTTGACACACCGGAGGGCGCGCTTAGCTTTGCCGGTAATCTGGCCCCCGCTCCGCTGGCCCTGCATGAGAACGCCTTTGCGACCAAGCCCGATCCGTATATCTCGCAGTTTGTTGCGCCTGTGTTCCCGGGTTGCCATGCGCCGGTCGATGCACAGGCCACAGTTGCGTCGGGTGTGTTTGAACGCGCGGCGGCCGTGGCCTCGGACCTTAACGCTCAGCTCATCGCTACTGCGGCTACTCGTCCCGGGCGCTGCCTAGAGATTGGCGCCGGTCGTGGTACCAAGACGTATGTGATGATGTGCCAGGCTAAGCGTGCCGGCTACGACCGTCAGCACACTGCACTCGATTTGCACGATCGCAAGTGTGATCAGAATCTTGCGCGCCTGCATAAGGCTGGTATCAAGGGCGTTCGTACCGTCTCGGGTGATGCGTGCGAGCTCGATACGGTCCTCACGTCGTTCGATGCGATGCTTGGTAAACCCGTTCTGTTCGATACGGTGTTTATCGATGCCCCGTGCTCGGGTACCGGCACCATGCGCCGTCATCCTGAGATTCCGTGGCGCTTGACCGAAAAGGACGTGACGGTTGAGCTTCCTAAACTGCAGCAGACGATGCTCAAGGAAGCCGCCGCGCGCGTGGCTGCCGGCGGTGAGCTTATCTATGCCACCTGCTCGGTTTTTGCTGAGGAGAACACTCAGGTCGTGGATGCCTTCCTGGCTTCTCCCGAGGGTGCCGGCTTTACCGTGGCGCCGCTCTCCGAGGCGCAAATCCTGCAGCTGCCCGAGTTTGCCCAGGCTAAGAAACTCGTCTCCGTCCGCCAGAACGCTCGAGGCCTCTTCCAAAGCGTGCCGGTAAACGCCGACTCCTACGACGGCCACTTCTGCGCCAGGCTGGTCCGCCAGTAAATCGAAGCCCCGTCCCAAATCAGCTAACTTGGGACGGGGCTATTTTAGCTACTTTGTGCCTCTTCGATCCGTTCGCCATGAAATGCGGTTATTTACTACGTTAAACCGGCTGTCCTCATCCATGCCGAATTTTGTGAAATCAAAACCGCAGGTAGACGGCTTGTCGTTTTTGCAAATACGCTGCTATGCTCGACCAATACGGGTCAAACGTAGTAAATGGGCCGCTTTCGTGGCGCAACTCCAGAGTAGTCAATTTGGGAGCGGGGCTACTTGCCTGTTAGTGGTTGTGTGGGCAGTTGGCGCAGCAGCCGCTGGTGGCGCTGGTGCTTGAGCCGCCGCTGCGCTGGTCGGTGTTGTAGAAACCGCTGCCGTCGAACTTAATGCCGCTGGCCGAAAACGTCTTGGATGCCGGGGCACCGCAGCTAGGGCATACGACCTCGGGCGTCTCGGACATGGGGTGCTCAACCTCAAACACGTTGCCGCAGCTCGTGCACTTGTAATCGTAGCGCGCCATAATACTTCCTTTTCAGCACAAAGCGGGCAGATCGCTCTGCCCGCAAAAATTCAAACAGCTGTAACTGTACCCTATATCGGGGGTTTTATCACGCTTCGCCCCAGAATCTATGGGTGCTGCGCAGGAGCTTCGCAGTTTTCTGTTCGGCCGCAGCAATGTCGGCCTCCTGCGCCTGCCATGTCCAGTTACCCGTGGCCACGCCCGGCACGTTCATACGTGCATCGTCGCCCAGCCCCAGCACGTCCTGCAGCGGCATCATAACGAGCGGAGCATCGCTGGCCAAGGCGTTGCCCATGAGCTCGCCTGCCAATGCAATGCCGCTCGGCTCGTCGCCGCCCGCAAAGGAGTGCGTGCACCAGCCGGCAAGCGTCGAGGTGTCGTGCGTCGAGGTGTACAGGATCTTGCCCGGCGTGGGATGAATTCCGCAGCGAACGTCGTAGTTGCTAAACTCCAGTACGTCCATGCCGGGGAAGCCACAGGTCGAAGCCATCGCGCGAACACCAGGCGTCAAATAGCCCAGGTCCTCGGCAATAAAGTTGAGCGGACCCAGCTCGTCGTAGGCCGTCTGGAACAGGTCCTTGCCCGGACCAGCCAGCCAGCGACCTTCAGAACAGGCCTTGCCGGCGGGGATGCTAAAGTAGCTGTGGAAACCCAGGAAGTGGTCCAGGCGCACGCGGTCGTAGAGTGCGAACGCACGGCGCAGGCGGTCGAGCCACCAGCGATAGCCATTCTCCTTCATGTGATCCCAGCGGAAGGTGGGGTTGCCCCAGACCTGGCCCTCGGGTGCAAAGTTGTCGGGCGGCGCCCCCGAAATCTCAATCGCCTTGCCGGTGTCGGACAGCCAGAAGTTTTCGGGCTCGCTCCACGCGTCGGCCGAATCGTCCGAGACATACATTGGGATATCGCCGATGACCTCGATGCCCTTCTTGTGTGCATAGTTCATAAGCTCGCACCAGGCAAGGTCAAAGCGATACTGCATGTACGCCTGCAGCTCGGCCTCGTCGTGGAATCGCTTGTCATCGATCAGGTACTCGTTGTAGCGCGCGACATCCGCCGGCCAATCGTGGCGTGACAGTCCCTCAAAGTGCTTCTTTACCGCCATGTAGACGCAGTACTTCTCGAGCCAGTCGGCGTTGCGATGTTTAAACGCCGTGTACAGCGGGTCGGCATCCTCGCCGCCGCGGGCCTTCCAGGTGACGAAGTCGGCAGCCAGCTCCTCGTGGCCCTCGGGCAGCAGGTCGATATTGCCTGCAAAGGCCGAGGGGCCGGCGTAGGGGGAGCGGAAGAAGTCCGTGGGATTGACGGGCAGGACCTGCCAGTAACGCATGCCCATGGCGGCCAGATGGTCGATAAAGCGACGCGTGGGCGCACCGATTGTGCCGGGTTTGCCGTCATCGGTCGGCACCGAGGTGATGTGGCACACGACGCCCGCGCCGTGATCGAGCGGCTCCTGCAGGCGCTTCTCGGAATGGTGATAGATGATCGAAGAGCCCAACGGGTACAGGTCGAGCGTGACGGTACCGTTGTGGATCTCGCACTCGTGGCCGCTGATAACGTCGCTTGCACATTCGCCGAGCGCTGGGATCGTCACGCAGTGCGAATTGCGCAGACTGCGGTTGATGATAACCGTCGCGGCCTCGCCGTCTTTGCCCGTGCGGGTGTAAGCCAAGACTTCGTCGTTGAGCGCAAAGGCCTTGATCTCGCCATCGACCATAAAGGGCAGCGCGCGGCGCACGGCAGACGCGTTCTTAACGATGGCCAGCGTGTCGAAGTCGTGGAGTTGGTCCTTGGTCGGCAGGGTACGGCGGTTGCCCGGATCGGTGAGGCCCTCCAAGCCGTACTCATCGCCGTAATAGATTGAGGGTACGCCCGGGAAGGTCATCTGCATGAGCGTCGCCAACCAAAAACGGCTCTTGGCCAGGCCCATCGAGTTATCGTCCAGGCGCCATTTGCTGCGCTCGCTCTCGGGCAGCTGTGACTCGTCGGGGCCACCGCCGAGTACTGAGATGATGCGAGGACGGTCGTGGCTCGAAAGCAGATTGAGTGCGCAGGCCAGTGCCTCGCGCGGGTAGTTCTCGCGCAGGGTCTCGATGTCCTCGGCAGCCTGATATGCGTTCTTGTAGCCCATCAAAAAGCCGATGACCATGTCGCGGAAGGGGTAGTCCATGGCAGAGTCGAGCTCAGAACCCTGCAGATAGCGGCGTAGATGGCCATAGCTGATCTTGTTGGAGGCGTCTTCCCAGACTTCGCCGAGCAGCAGCGCATCGGGCTTTTCGGCGAGCACGGCCTTTTTGATCTCGGCCAGGAAGTCGTCGGAAAGCTCGTCGGCCACGTCCAATCGCCAGCCGTGGGCACCGGCGCGCAGCCATTTGCGAATCACGCCGTCCTTGCCCAGGAGCTTCTCGCGCACCAGCTCGGAGCTCTCATTGATGGCGGGCATGTTGCCCACGCCCCACCAGCAGTCATACGAACCGTCTTCATGGAAGTAAAACGCATCGCGCCACGGCGAGTCCTCGCTCTGCCAAGCACCGACGCCGGGATAATTGCCGTAGCGGTTAAAGTAGATCGAATCGTCGCCCGTGTGGTTGAAGACGCCGTCCAGGATGATAGAAATGCCGAGCTTCTCGGCCGCCTTGCACAGCTCCGTAAAGTCCTGCTCGGTGCCCAGAATCGGGTCGATCTTGGTGTAATCGGCCGTGTCGTAGCGGTGGTTGCTCGCGGCCTCAAAGATGGGGTTGAGGTAGATGGCCGTAAAGCCTAGCTCGGCAATGCGGGGCAGGTCATTTTGGATACCCTTGAGCGAGCCGCCGTAAAAATCCCAGGTCTTGATGGAGCCGTCTTCGGCACGCTCGTACTCGGGCGGCTCGTTCCAGTCCTCGACCATGCGGCGCTGGATTCCGTTGCGCGGTTTTTCGATCTCGGCCAGCGTACGCTCGCGCCAATGCTCGTCGCGGGCATAGCGGTCGGGGAAGATCTGGTAGACCATGCCCCGCTCGTACCAGGTGGGACGGTTCTCGCGGTGCTTGTAGACGGTAATCTGGAACGACGGGACCTCGGCGTAGTCGTAGGTCACACCCTCGCCGCCGGTGCGGCCCTGCGGTGCACCCAAGCGGACCTCGGGCTGGCCCTCGATATTGCAGATAAAGCTGTACCAGATAAGACAGGGCTCAGTGCACTCAAGCTCTACGGTAAATATGCCGTCGCCCTCGTGCGTCATGGGGTACAGAGACTCACCGACTTCATCGACCCAGGTACGCAGGGTGAGCGTTGCCTGGTTGGGGTCGGCATCCTCCAAAATCACCGATAGCGAAACGGAAGTTCCAGTGGTCACAGCGCCAAACGGAGTACGAAACTGCGGCAGACGGCTGTTGTGAATCAATCTCATAATACGGTCCAGTTCAATAGAATCACGGCCTGCGGGCCATGGGCTTTACGCACAGGATATAAGTATATCTGTTGGACACAGGCTGTATAAACAACATTCGTTTACCATCGGCGAACGGTTGTCCTAGAAAATCGTTTTACCACCCAAATTATCGCGATATTCGAAAACGCCCAGGCGGATACTATTTGTAGTCAAACAAAAGTACATCGGTTTACTACGACGAATTGAATGATCTCAACCACGGTCAATTTGGTGATATTAAATCCGCAGGTAGAAGCGTTGCCAATTTCATAGAATACTCTCCGTGGTCGGCCAGAGCTATTTTGTCGTAGTAAACCGGCCCTCTTTTTAATAGAGAAGTTCAACCAAGAAGAGGGCGCCTGGTTGGGGCGCCCTCTTTTGCGTTGGATTAAGTTTTAATCGTCCAGACTAGTGACGCTTGCGGGTGGCCGTTGCCTTGCGGACGGAGGTCTTCTTGGTCGGAGCCTTTTCCTCGGCTGGAGCGGCGGGGGAGACCGGGGCCTTCTTGGTGGGCTCGGTCTTTGCCTTAGTCTTGGGAGCGGTCTTGGCCTCAGCGGCCTTCGGCGCCGGCTCGGCCTTTACTGCGGGCTTGTCCTCGTCCTTAGCCTCTGCCTTGGAAGCAGCAGCCTTGGTCGTGGCCTTTTTGACCGTCGTCGTAGCGCGCTTGCGCGTGGTGGTTTTGGCGGCCGGCTTTGCCTCGACAGCTACCTTGGCCTTGGGCTCGGAGGGCGCCTCCTCGACCTTGACGGCGGGCTTTGCAGCGGCCTTCGGGGTCGTCTTCGCGGCGGCTTTCGTCGTAGCAGCCTTGGTCGTCGTCGACTTCGCAGCCGTGGCCTTCTTAGCGGTCGTGGTCTTGGTCGCGGTCGTCTTCTTGGCAGCGGTCTTGGCCGGAGCCTTTGCCGCGGGCTCGGCCTTTACCTCGGGAGCGACCTCGGCCTCGGCGGCCTTTTTGGCAGCGGCGGTCGTACGCTTGCGCGTAGTCGATGCCTTGGCAGTAGTTGCCTTAGCGGCGCTAGTCTTGCTAGCAGCGGCCTTCGTGGTCGTGGCCTTCTTAGCCGTCGTCTTGCGGACCGTCGTCTTCTTGGCGGCAGGCTTCGCGTCGGGCTTAACTTCGGCCTTGGCCGCCGGCTTCTCCTCGGCCTTGGGCTCCTCAGCGGCAGCGGGCTCATCGACAGCTGCAACATCAGTCACACCCGCCGGCCTCTCAATCTCCGGGTGCATAAAGAAGTACAGGTCCAGATACTTGTCGGCCGAGCGCGTCCAGCTAAAGTCCTGGCTCATGGCCTGCGTGACCAGCTGGTTCCAAGCGTCGCGGTTATCCCAGAACAGGCGCGCCGCGCGGAAGACCGCGTCGCCCATCTCGTCGCCATTAAAGTTGCTAAACGAGAAGCCCGTACCCTCGCCGGTAAACTCGTTATACGGGATAACGGTGTCCTTCAAGCCACCGGTCTCGCGCACGATTGGCAGGGTGCCGTAGCGCATGGCGATGATCTGCGACAGACCGCAGGGCTCAAACTTCGAAGGCATCAGGAACATGTCGGCGGCGGCGTACATACGCTGCGACAGTGCCGGATCGAATTCGATGCGCGCGGCCATGGTGCCAGGGTACTTGTCCTGGAAGTAGCGCAGGCCGTCCTCGTAGTCGCGGTCGCCTGTGCCCAGCACGGCCACCTGAACGCCGCCGGACAGGATGCGGTCGAGCGCGTACATGACCAGGTCCATGCCCTTCTGGCGCGTCAGGCGAGTAACCATCACCATAAGCGGGCGGTCGTCGCGAACCTCGAGGCCTAGCTCTTCCTGCAGCTTGGCCTTGCACACGGCCTTGCCGGAACGATCGTCAATCGTGTAGTTGGCGGCAATGCGCTTGTCGGTTGCCGGGTCAAAGCCCGCCACGTCAATGCCATTCAAAATGCCCTGCAGCGCGTAGGAACGCTCGCGCAGCACGCCGTCCAGGCCCTCGCCAAACTCGGGTGTCTGGATCTCGCCCGCATAGGTGGGGCTCACCGTTGTGATGGCGTCGGCATAGTGCAGCGCGCCCAGCATGTAGTTGATGCTGCAGGCGTCGCAGCGCAGCTGCGAGGCGGCCGCCGGAATATGCGCCACACCCAGGATGTCCTCCATCACGGTGTCGCTAAACTGGCCCTGGAACGCCACGTTGTGGATCGAGAACACGGTCTTGACGCGGTCGTACAGCGGCAGGCCCTGGTAGAACTCGCGTAAGAACACTGGTGCCAGTGCCGTCTGCCAGTCGTTGCAATGCAGGATGTCGCACTCAAAGCCGGCCGGCAGGTGCTGCAGGCTCTCGGTGATGGCCTTGGAGAAGAACGCAAAACGCTCGCCGTCGTCAAAGAAGCCGTACGGATAGTCGCGCGCAAAGTAGCGCTCGTTGTCGATGAACATATAGGTGACGCCGTCGTGCTCGAGCTTCTCGAGTCCACAGTACTCATTGCGCCAGCCCAGGCTCACGTAAAAGTCGGAGAAGTGCTCCATCTGCGCCTTGTACTCGTCCTTGATGGTGGCGTACTTGGGCACCATCACGATAACCTCGGCGCCGGCGCGCACGAGCGCCGCAGGCAGCGAGCCCGCCACGTCGCCGAGGCCACCGGTCTTAACAAACGGTGCGCACTCGGCCGAGGCAAACACGATCTGCATCTTTTTGCTGGAATCTGCCATATTGTCTCCCATGTTGCAATTCGAGAATAGCCGCCTGGCGCTAACCGGGCGGCTATTCTACATGTTTCGAGCGATGTTGCGGTGCCAACGTTAACGTACGATGGTGGTGTCGGAAGTTAACGGAGCCTTGCCCAGCACCAGGATGTTCTCGGGCGTGCCCCGAAGCTCGGTGTTGGTGGGAACCACGTTGTTCTTGTCCAGAATGGCGTTCTCGACGCGTGCGCCGCTCTTGATGATGCAGCTCTGGTTGATGATCGAGTTGGTCACCGAGGCGCCTTCCTCGACCACAACGCCGCGCGACAGGATCGAGTTGCGCACGGTGCCCTTGATGATGCAGCCGGCCGAGATGATTGAGTTGCACGCGTGGCTGCCGGTCGCATAGCGCGAAGGCGGCACGTCGTGGGCCTTGGTCAGGATCGGGCGCTCGGGATCGAAGAGCTGGTCGGCAACGGTCTGGTCGAGCAGGTCCATGCTGCGGCGATAGAGCGACTTCTCGCTAAATACGCCCACGACCTCGCCCTTGTACTCGTAGCTGCATACATCTATGTTGCCAAAGTCGCCCTGGAGTGCCTCGAGCAGGTCCAGATAGTCGGCGGCCTGGTAGTGGTCGATAATCTCGAGCAGCGTCTCGCGGTTGACGATGCAGCAGTCCATAGAGGCGTGATCGCAGTACACGACGCCGGCGCTCACGCCCGTCAGGCGGCCGTTCTCGTTAATTTCGAGTTTGGTCTCGTCATCGACGTTGTGCGTGGCCTTGCAGTACACCACGGTCATCTGGGCACCGGAGTTCTCGTGCGCGTCGATGATGGTGTTGAGGTCCATGTTAAAGATGATGTTGGTGCCCATCATCACAACATAGGGCTTGTCCGAGCGCTGGAACAGCGTCTTGTTGGAGATGATGTCGCGTAGCAAGAAGCGCATGCCGCCCTTGGTGGTGCCATACGCGTTGCCGGGCACCATGAACAGGCCGCCCTTCTTGCGGTCCAGGCCCCAGTCCTTGCCCGAGCCCACGTGGTCGATCAGCGAGCGATAGTTGCCCGGCATGACGACGCCGACGGTCTTAATGCCGGCATTCATCATGTTGGACAGCGGGAAGTCGATCAGGCGGTAGCGGCCCAAAAACGGTACGGACGCAATGGGGCGGTCCTTGAGCAGCACGCTGCCGTAGGTCGAAGAGTAGTTAGCGGTGATATAACCGATGGCCTTGCGATTGATCATCGGATCATTCCCCCTTCCCGATAACGACGTCATTTCCAACGACGGCCGTATCCTTGGTGGTATCGACAGAGCCGAGCTTCACGCCCTCTTCGACCGTGGAGTTCTCGCCCAGAATAGCGCGGCATATGTGCGCACCGCTCTTAACGTGCGCACCCGGCAGCAGCACGGAGTCCTCGACCACGGCGCGCTCCTCGATGATGACATCGGTCGAAAGGATTGAGTGGCGAGCGGTGCCGTAAATCTTGCAGCCGTTGGAGACCAGGCAGTCATCCAGGCGGCCGTCCGGGCCAATGTAGTGCGGCGGACGCGTGGTGATGTTGGACATGATGGGGAAGTGCTTGTCGAACAGATCGAACTCAGGGTTGTTGCCCAGCAGGTCCATCGAGGTCTCGTGGAAGCTGGCGATGGTGCCGACGTCCTTCCAAAAGCCGTGGAACTCGTAGCTGTACAGGCGCTTGCCCTCGCCGAGCAGCTTGGGGATGATGTCCTTGCCAAAGTCGTGGCTCGAGCGCTGGTCCAGAGCGTCCTCCTCGAGTGCTTCGATCAGCACGTCGGCCGAGAAGATGTAGATGCCCATGGACGCGAGGTTCGAATCGGGCTTATCGGGCTTCTCGGTGAACTTGGTGATGCGGCCGTCCTCGGGGTCGGTGGTCAGGATGCCAAAGCGGCTGGCCTCCTCCCACGGCACGGGCATAACGCTCACCGTGAGGTCGGCGTTGTTCTCGATGTGCGTCTTGAGCATCTTGCGGTAGTCCATGCGATACAGGTGATCGCCCGAAAGAATCAGGACGTACTTGGGGTCGTTGGCCTTGATGTAGTCGAGGTTCTGCGTAATGGCATCGGCCGTGCCCGCATACCAGGCACCACCGGTCTGCGTCTCGTACGGCGGCAGGATCGACACGCCGCCGTCGCGGCTGTCCAGATCCCACGCCTCGCCGGAGCCCACGTAGGCATGCAGCAGGTAGGGGCGATACTGCGTCAGAACGCCCACTGTGTCGATGCCCGAGTTGGAGCAGTTGGAGAGCGAAAAGTCGATAATGCGGAACTTGCCACCAAAGCTAACCGCCGGCTTGGCGATCTTTTGGGTGAGTGCCCCCAATCGGCTGCCCTGTCCTCCTGCGAGGAGCATCGCGATGCATTCTTTCTTACTCATCGATTTCTCCTTCTGTCATCGATGTTCCTAAACCCATTAGCGACGGGCGCGGCGCAACGTCACGCCCGTCGAGTAATGCCGTGCTGGCATAGGGGAGCTCGCGCGCCTTTACGCGTGCCAGATCTCGTCGCGGTACTCGCGAATGGTGCGGTCGCTCGAGAACCAGCCACTCGAGGCGGTGTTGAGCAGGGCCTTGCGGTTCCAGGTCTCCTGGTCGCCGTAGCTGCCGGTGAGCTTCTCCCACGCATCCACGTAGCTGCGGAAGTCTGCCATGACTAGGTCGGGGTCGTTGTTGTTCATGAGCTCGTTGTAGATGCTCTCGAAGTTGCCCGAAAGACCCGCAAAGGTGTTGTCCTTGAGCTCGTCCATCACGCGGCCCAGACGCTCGCGATCGTTGTTGAGCGTATCCCAGGCAAAGTAGCTGTTCGATGCCCAGAGCTGCTCGACCTCGGGAGCGGTCAGGCCAAAGATAGCCTCGTTCTCGCGGCCGGCCAGGTCGGCGATCTCGATGTTGGCGCCGTCGAGGGTGCCCAGCGTAATGGCGCCGTTCATCATGAGCTTCATGTTGGACGTGCCCGAGGCCTCCTTGCCGGCCGTGGAGATCTGCTCCGAAATCTCGGCGGCGGGGTAGATGAGCTGGGCGTTGCTCACGCGGAAGTTGGGGATAAAGCAGACCTTCATGACCTCGTTGACGCGCGGGTCGTTGTTGATGACGTCGGCCACGGAGTTAATGAGGCGGATGGTCTCTTTGGCGAAGGTGTAGCTCGAGGCAGCCTTGCCGCTAAAGATGAAGGTCGTCGGCGTCACGTGGAAGTTGGGATCCGCGATGCGACGGTTGTAGATGTCCATCACCTTCATGATGTTCATGAGCTGGCGCTTGTAGGCGTGGAAGCGCTTCACCTGAACATCGAAGACGGTGTTGGGGTCGATGACCAGACCGGTCTCGGCCTTAACGTAGGCGGCCAGGCGCTCCTTGTTGGCACGCTTGGAGGCACCAACGGCCTTCAGGAACTCGGTGTCGTCCTTAAACTCCTTGAGTTTCTCCAGCTCAAAGGCGTCCTTCAGCCAGCCATCGCCAATGGCCTCGGTCACGAGCTTGGCGTAGGTGGGGTTGGCCTCGGCAAAGAAGCGACGGTGCGAGATGCCGTTGGTCTTGTTGTTGAACTTTTCGGGCGTCAGGGCATAGAAGTCCTTGAGCACGATGTTCTTGATGATGTCGGAGTGAATCTTGGCCACGCCGTTGACGCTGTGGCTGCAGATCACGGACAGGTTGGCCATGCGAATCTCGCCGTCCCATAGAATGGCGGTCTGGCGCAAACGCTCCTGCCAGCCCTCCTGGGTGGTGTCGAACGACTCGTGCCAACGACGGCTGATCTCATCGATGATCTGATACACGCGGGGGAGGAGCTTGGAGAACGTGCCGATGGGCCACTTCTCCAAGGCCTCGGGCAGGATGGTGTGGTTGGTGTAGCTCACGACCTGCGTCACGATGTTCCAGGCGTCGTCCCACTCGAGCTTCTTCTCGTCGATGAGGATGCGCATGAGCTCGGGGCCGCACATGGCGGGGTGCGTGTCGTTGGTGTGGATGGCCACAAACTGCGGCAGCAGGTCCCAGTTCTCGCCGTGCTCCTTCTCAAAGGTGTCGAGCAGGCTGTAGATGCCGGCCGAGACAAACAGGTACTCCTGCTTCAGGCGCAGCAGACGGCCGTGCTCGCCGGCGTCGTTGGGGTAGAGGATGGCGCTGATGGCCTCGGCCTCGGCGCGCTCGGCGTCGGCCAGGGCATAGTCGCCGCGGTTGAAGGCCTCAAGGTCAAAGTGCTCCTCAACCGGCTCGGCGGCCCAGACGCGCAGCTTGTTGACGGTCTCGCCGGCATAGCCCACAACGGGGATGTCATAGGGAACGGCCAGGATATCCTGCGTGTCCACCGTGCGGTAGAACGTGCGGCCGTTCTCCTCAAAGCCCTCAACATGGCCACCAAACTTGATGGTCACGGCCTTGTCCTGACGGCGGACCTCCCAGGGATAGCCGTGGGTGAGCCATTCGTCGGTGGCCTCGACCTGGCTGCCGTTGACGATTTCCTGCTTAAACAGGCCGTAGCGGTAGCGCATGCCGTTGCCGTAGCCGGCAATGCCCTCGGCTGCCATGGAATCCAGGAAGCATGCGGCCAGACGGCCCAGGCCACCGTTGCCCAGAGCCGGATCGGGCTCCTGGTTCTCGATGACGGACAGGTCGAAGCCCATGTCGTCGAGCGCCTCGGCGACCATGTCGCGCACGCCAAAGTTGAGCAGGTAGTTGTCAAGCAGGCGGCCGATCAAAAACTCGATCGAGAAGTAGTACACGCGCTTCTTGCCCTCGGCGGTGACGCGGGCGTCGCTCTTGGTGGCAACGGTGCGTGCCTTCTCGGCCACGAGCTTGGCCAGGGCGTTAAAGCGGTCCAGATCGCTGGCAGCCTCGACGCTCTTGCCGCTGATGCTCATGACGGCATCGCGATAGAGCTCGGTAAACTCCTGCTTGTTGTCGAAGATCTTATTCATACGTTCCTTTCCCCCGGGGATGTTTCTCCCGGAACGGTTATGACTTGTATCCTACGCCCCCGCGGGGCGGGTAATTACAGCTGTAACGCTTTTGTTACGCATCCTTGGCAGATGGCTTAACAGCAGCTGCCTTGGCCTTGGGAGCAGCCTTTTTAGTGGATGCCTTTTTGGCCGTGCTGGACTTGGCCGAAGCCTTGGCAGCAGACTTGGCAGCCTTCGTCTTAGCCGGAGCCTTCTTAGCAGCCGCGGTCTTGGGCTTTACCGAGGACGTCCGCTTGCGCGTCGCCTTCTTGGGCTCTTTAACCACGGGCGGCTTATAGCTGCTGGGACCGCGGCGCTTAAGCACCACGCCTGCCAGGCCGGGCACCTTAATTTCGATGGAGTCCATCTGCCCGTTCCAGGGATAGGGCTCGCTCGAGCAGGTGTAGGGCTCCTCGCCGGCGTAGCCGCTGCCGCCAAACTCGGGACGGTCGGAATCGAAGATGACCTCCCAATCGCCCTCGCGCGGCACGCCCACGCGGAAGCTCTCATAGCTCGCCGGGTCAAAGTTGATCAGGATCACCAGGTCGTCATCGACGTCCTCGCCCTGACGGACAAAGCTCACGATGGACTGCTTGGAGTTGTCCGCGTCGATCCAGGTAAAGCCATCGTCGGTGTAGCCGCGCTCGTACAGGGCGGGCTCGGCGGTATACAGGTGGTTAAGCGCCTTGATAAACGCCTGATGATGACGGTGGGTCTCGTACTCCTCGGTCAAGAACCACTGAATGGACTCGTAGTAGCGCCATTCAATAAACTGGCCGATCTCGTTGCCCATAAAGTTGAGCTTGGCACCGGGGTGCGTCATCTGGTAGAAGGCCAGCGTGCGCAGGCCGGCAAACTGGCGCCACCAGTCGCCCGGCATGCGGCCGATGAGCGAGCACTTGCCATGCACGACTTCGTCGTGGCTCAGCGGGCAGATGAAGTTCTCGGTAAAGGCGTACATGATGGAGAACGTGAGCAGGCCGTGGTTGCCGGGGCGCCACGGAAAATCGGTCTGCATGTAGTGCAGGGTGTCGTTCATCCAGCCCATGTCCCACTTGTAGTGGAAGCCCAGGCCGCCGTCCTGCGGCGGATAGGTCACGAGCGGCCATGCGGTGGATTCCTCGGCCATCATCATCACGTCGGGGTAGTGCGCCTCTACGGCACAGTTGACCTGACGGATAAACGCGCTGGCGTCCAGGTCCTCCTCGGTACCGTACTTGTTGAACTTCTTTTGGCTGGGATCGTCAATGCCAAAGTTGAGGTACAGCATACTGGACACGCCGTCCATGCGAATGCCGTCCACGTGGAAGTTCTCAAGCCAGTACAGCACGTTGGAGACCAGGAAGGAGCGGACCTCGCCGCGGGCGAAGTCAAACTTGTGCGTGCCCCAGTTGGGGTGAATCTCGTGCTCAAACAGCATGTGGCCGTTAAAGGTGGCAAGGCCGTGGGAGTCGGCGCAAAAACCGCCGGGTACCCAGTCCATGATCACGCCGATGCCTGCCTCGTGGCATGCATCGATAAAGTGCATGAGCTGCTGCGGGTTGCCGTAGCGCGACGTTGCGGCGTAATAGCCGGACGTCTGGTAGCCCCAGGAGCCATCGAAGGGATGCTCCATAAGCGGCATGACCTCGATATGCGTATAGCCCATGTCGCGCACGTAGTCCACGAGCTCCACCGACAGGTCGTCGTAGGTATAGAACTCGCCGCGCTGCGCGGGGAAGGGATCCATGGGTCCGGGGTAGTTGCCGTACTCGTCGGGCTCGCCCTGCGGCGCGTCGCCGTGGCGCTTCCACGAGCCAATATGCACCTCGTAGATGTTAAGGGGCTGCGACATGTGGTTATGGCTGGCGCGGCGCTTGAGCCATGCGGCGTCGTTCCAATTGTAGCCATCGAGGGTCCACAGCACGCTCGCGGTACCCGGAGGGCACTCGGCCTTAAAGGCGTACGGATCGGCCTTGTAGAGCTTTTCGCCCTCGTTGGTCTCGATGAGATACTTATAGAGCTGGCCCTGCTCGGCGCCAGGAATAAAACCTTCCCAAATAGCACTCGTATGCATGGGCGCCAGTGGGTTGGCTTCCTCGTCCCAGTCGTTAAATTCACCAATGACATGGACGCTCTTTACGTCGGGAGCCCAAACGCAAAAACGCCAGCCGCGCGTACGGTTCTGCGTGTCGGGGTGCGCGCCCATCTTTTCCCAGCTGCGCTCCCACGTACCGATGCCAAACAGATAGACATCGTCCTTGGTGAGCTCCGGCGCGTGCGGGGCGGCTTTACGGATAGCAGGCTTTTTGGTTGCTGGCTTTAGCTTTGTATCGCTCACGTTTGATCCCATCATGACGCGGCAGCGTGTTGCCTTGGTGACTAGATGCGAAAGGTCCAAGGCTGCACGAATCGAAGGGACGGCGATAGTTCTATGATTCGTTCCACCTCGCGTGCTCGGTGGAACTTTCGGCAGAAACTACGATAACACCTGTGCGTTAGTTTTATGGACGAAAGCGGATTTGCGGGGGCGTTTAATCGGTAAGCGACATGTTTATACCACTGGCAGAATTGCCGTGGTAAAACCCTTGACAGTTTTACCAATTAGGGTTTCAAAACTGATAGGCTTACGTTTGGTAAAACGTTTTTAGCAGGTTGTTTACCATTTGACATCGAAAGGCTCGTTTATGGACCACATCGCTGCCCCAAGTGTTGCTTTTATTTTCGATTGCGACGGAACATTGGTTAATAGCTCCCCCGTCTGGGGCCATGCGCAGATCGAGTTATTGCGCCGTCATGGCATTGATGTGACGGTCGACGATTTTGCCCAGTTTGAACATCTTTCGCTGGAGGATGAGTGCCAGGCCTATCACGACACGTGGGGCATTGGCGCGAATGGCGAGGAGCTGTATCGCGAGCTGGGCGAGATTCTGATTGATGGGTATTCCAAGGTGCCGCCGCGCGAGGGCCTGCTTGCTTTTTTGGAGCAGGCGAAGGCGGCGGGCATTGCCATGTGCGTGGCCACGTCCACGCCGGCCGAACTGGTGCAGTCCGCCCTTGCGGCTGCTGGCCTTGATCGCTATATGGAGTTTGTTGCCACGACGGGCGAGGCGGGACGCTCCAAGCAGTTCCCCGATGTATATGAGCTGGCGCTGCGTCGCCTGGAGGAGCGCCACGGGCATAAGTTTGAGCGCGCGTGGGTGTTTGAGGATGCCGTCTTTGGACTTAAGAGCTCTGGCACTGCAGGCTTTAAGCGCGTGGGCATCTATGACCAGCACGGCCGTATGGAGCGCGACGAGGTGCGTGCCAACTGCGACATCTTTATCGACAGCTATGAGGACCTGGGCCTGTCCCGCGTGCTTGCGTTTGAGGGATAGGCGAGGGCTGTGGCTTGCAAAGTATTAGTGGTCTGCGGCTCGCCGGTGGTGTCGAGTGTGGATCTGCTTCGTCAGCTGGCAGGGGAGTGCGACCACATCGTAGCCGTGGACCGCGGGCTCGACGCGCTGCTGGGCGCTGGCCTGAGCTGCGACGTCTATGTGGGCGACGCCGACACCGTTAGCGATGAGGGGCGCGTTCTGGTCGATGCCGCTGAAGCCTTTGAGGTAGAGCGCCACGACCCCTACAAGGACTATACCGATCTAGCGCTAGCCCTAGACACTATCCGCCGCCGATGGCCAGCCGCTGAAGTGGTAGCAA
>ENA-OPSC01000668-OPSC01000668.1-human-gut-metagenome-genome-assembly--contig:-NODE-668-length-17753-cov-3.523279_pt1 | contig 17753 bp, 21 predicted proteins | sample MGYA00241800_ERZ501891 | MGnify/ENA primary metagenome ERZ501891 (study PRJEB25962, sample SAMEA2042407) | human gut metagenome | biome: human gut; feature: human-associated habitat; material: faeces...
GCAGGAAGCTCAGGGTCGCTCCCGAAGGCTCAGACCTGTCTTCTGCGTGGCTGAAGAATTTGGAAACCGTAGATTACGTAAAGCGAAGGTCTATATGATATATTTGTCAAAGCGGTTTGTCAAGTGGGCATAACAAAAGGATGAGCCTGCCAGCCCTGATTCCTGTTAGTAACGGGAATAGCCACGGCTTAAAGCCCATCCTTTATTTTTATGCGTTCATTATATAATGAACCATCTCGTATAATATATTTGCAATTCAAAATCGCCACGTTTACAACGTAAATTTTGTTTCTTAAAATTTAAATATTAAACCTTAAAATCTTTTAGAAAGAATTTCTCCTAAATCATCTTCGACACAAGCCTGAACCTGCTGCGCTATATCTTCAGCCAGCTTGAGATTCATACCAAGATTCTTCGCAACTTCCAATATATCCTTCATGCCCGGATTTTTGCCATTACCAGCAACCGTTGTAGCATGCTCTCCGCCTATAGAATAACTATACGTCAAGTCATAGGCAGGCGATAAAATCCATTTTTTCTCATCATCCGAATATATAAACGAAAAGTTTTTAGAATGATCGTCGCGGTTATGCGCAAAAACATTAAAGCACATTAACCTAAACAGTTTTTCAAGCTCCTGATAGTCCTTTGTCAACGTCAAAGTTAATTTTCCCAAGATAATATAATCAAGATTAGGAATCCTATGTGACGTTTCCAGAAGAGCACTTACCGAAACCATATGAATTCTTTTTTCACCTTCAGAAGTTTTCACGCGATCAAATCTTTTTGTACCGAAGTAACCCTCACAACGCTCCGAAGGAAACAAATGCGTTTCTGACATACTTATCCCACATTTTCTGGCACAAAGAGAATACTTGTACTCCTGCAAGCCTATATCCGGTTTATCCATAGAAGCAGGAAACTTTATAATCCAATCTTCTCCATCAACCTCTGTAAGTATTTTAGGTCTTGCACCACCTGAAGAGCCACCTAAAGAAAAGAGTTCATCAATATTATCATTATACTCAGAAGACAGTATCAAACTGCACTCTTCAGCCAGCTTATCCAAATCAGCAAAACCGCTTTTCTCAGAAATATTATACTCAGGCTCATAAGACAAAGCGCCCATACCGGATGCGCCGACAATCGCCAAACGCTCAAGACTACCTACACTATGGGGATTTATTTTGTTTTTCAGTAATAAACGATCCAGCAGCAGTCTGCCCCATCCATCAGGCAAGCTGTCTGCAAAAACGCCAAACAAACCATCAAAAGGCTCTTGCTTAGCAATAAAAGGCTCTTCTCTTAAAGGCAGCGAAAAAGGACTTATAGCAAATCCATTGCTCAACCATTCCAGATCATAAGCAAAAGCGGTCAGATAACGCTGATACCTAATTATATAGCCTACCAGCTTACCATTATAAGATACCTTAACCTTGTTGATTTCTTTCATTTTCTATCTCCTCAAGTGACAAATAAGGCACGTTGCTGAAAAGCTGCTTCAGTTCTTGTTCAACATTCAATGCGATAGCAATTTTAGTCAGAGATAATAAGGAAATTTCACCTGTACTCTCAAAGCGCTTCACAGATCCTAAGCTTACTCCTGATTTCTCACTTAATTTAACCTGTGAAATTTTGCGCCGTTTACGTACAGTACGAACGCGAGCTGCAATTCCTTTGTTAATCTCATCTGGGGTAGCTTCCAAAAAATCAAACATATCCATAGCTAATATTTTATCTTAAAAGTATTCTTTTTGCAAGTTTCAGCTAATATATTAGCTGTTACATTTGACAGTTACCAAGTTAGAAAACGGCACCGCACCTCCGTCGACAGCTTTGTTCACCTAAAAAAGATGAGCCTGCCAGCGCTGGTTCCTGTTCGTGACGGGAGCAGCCACGGCTTAAAGCTCATCCTTTTATTTTGCAACTATGACATACTGCTTTACTTAGCAATAACACTTATCTACCTATATTTTATTATGAAATAATTAAAAGCTAAACCAAGTACTTTACGTTAATATAAGCAGCCTTTGTTCCACGTCGCTCTCCAGCACCCATACTCTACTTCTTATGCGTGCAATTAGAACTAGCATATAATTTCATACAGCCCGAACAAGAGGTTAAAGTACTGTCTTTGTAAAAGCATCAGCCAATTCCCTCATATTATAGAGCATAAAACCTAAATAACTCCTAAACTTTTTCAAAGAAGAAATAATACGCCAAAAAGCTGCCTGCTGCTCAACGGCTGGCAGCTTTTGCCGTAGAAGGATTTATGAAGAGCTTAAATTAGAATAAATGAACCAGCAATTGCAAAAAAAATGAGTAGCTTTTACTCATTTTCTAAGTAAAAGCTACTCATCCAGTTCCTTATGCACCAAGCTCAGGATAAAAGCATTCTTCGAAAGTCCTCTTTCTTTGGCGGCTGCCTCGATTCTTTTAAACAAAGCATCCGGAGCAGAAACTGTAATTCTTCTGCTACTTTCCTTTTGTAAGCATTCATCCTTTCTGTTCAGGAAGAAGCCTGTAACCTTGTCTTTAGCCGAGGTTTTCTTCTCTGCCTTTTTTAAACTGCTTGCAAAGTCCCCCATAAAATCTCCTCCAACACGCTATAAGCTGCTGACCTGCTATTACTAAAGCTTTAATAATTCCTTTACAAAATTACGATAGTCAAGAGCAGCGTTACACCGCGGTGCATATTCCAGCAAACTGATCTTCAGCATCTGCGCTTCCTTCACCTTTTGGCACTGCCTGATTTTAGATGTAAACAGCCTGATATGCTTACTATCTGCAAGCCTTTGATACTGTTCTGCAATCAGTCTGTCCAGCACATATCTTTTCTTGCTCATAGTAATCAAGATACCGGCGACTGCCAATTTTTTATTTTGCTGTCTAACAGTATCAATGGTATTAAGGACATCCCTGATAGCCAAATCACAAAAATCGCCCAGAACCGCCGGAATAACAACCAAGTCACTAGCTACCAGCGCATTAACAGACAGCGACGACAATGCCGGTGCCGTATCAATAATCACATAATCAAAATACCCACTGACCGGCGCCAGCACCTTTGCCAGCGCATTGCTTCCCAAGGCAGCCTGCAGCGCAAACAGGGATCTGTCAGCAGGCAACAGTCCCAAACCAGCTTCAGTTCTCAAGATGGCATCCTTAATATTAGTTTTGCCGTTAAGCACATCGGCAACAGGGCACTTAGGCTTATCTACTGTAAGCCCGTGCGTCAGGTTACGCTGCGGATCAAAATCAACCAGCAGTACATCATAACCACGCTGCTGCAAAATTTCTGCAGTAATAACCGCAGATGTAGTCTTGGCAACTCCGCCCTTTTGGATATTAAAAGAAATCGTTTTAGTCATATTAAACCTCCAAATGTGTTAAAACTACTCAATTTCTACTTAAATTCTACTCAACTTCTACTCAATTTTTACTCATTGAGGACATTATAGCATCCAAAAGGTTAACAAAAAGTTATTCGCTTTGCCAACATTTTTCCGTTCTAGGAGTCACTTCTCGCCTTCCTCTTTAATTCTCTCAGTGCGATTGACATACCATCAATTAAAGCCTCCCTGCTGATATGATTCTCATACATTACCATAACCAGCTTAACAATTTCCATCGCATTATTCACGCCCACGAACAGCTCAATTGTGTCGTAGTAGCTTTGCTTGCCATCGCCAAACACATCATGGTAGTTCACCAGCAAATCTACACTGTAGCATTCAAGGCATCTCTCTTTAAGCCTCATGGCGAGTGCATACGCTGTACCAAACACAGCATCCTGCACATTTTCATAAACCTGTCCCTCAGGAAACCTTACCGTTTTAACCAATGCCCTCGGAATTACTTCAAAAGCATGCTTTTTCTGCATTTTTCTCACCCTTTCAACAAATCACATGTACACCTATCATTATATGCTGCATTCATAGCATTTTTAAACAAACAACACGCGAAATCCTTAGAGGCCTCAGCTTTCTCTTTACATAGATAATAAATTTTTTCAAGGAGCATCCCATGAACCTAACCTATAATGTTATTATAAAACGAACCCCCTATGGTCTTATAGCAAGTGTCCCTGACCTAGACTTACGCATCATCCATAATGACAAGGAGCTGAACGCCTGCCTTGCGCAGCACTCTGCAATATCCCTCAATGACTTTTTAGAGCTCTACTCCGACACATTTCTATTCACCCTCAGCAGCAGGATAGAAGAAGAAATCTATTGGCTCGCTAAATACCTTCTAGATGCGGAAGGCTATATTCCTTATCCTTATACCAACGTTGAACATCAAAGCGCCGCTAAAGAGCATTGCTCTATCAGGATAACTACTGCTATCGAAAGAGGAAAAAGTCCTCGAGTTGACCTTAAAATCGTCAAATCGCTGCTCAAAAAAATCCGCATCAGGCACAATCCCAAGCTCGAGCATGATCTCTACAACGGCTACCTAAAGCTCAGAAAGCTCAAGCGTAATCGCAATCCAAAGCAAACCTATAGCAAAATTTAGCTTAGGTCTTCAGGCTTAACCATTAAACCTCATACGAACAGCAAAATGCTGACGCCTTGCGTAAATGCGAAGCGTCAGCCTTTGTTGATTTTGTCCATACTTATACAAATTTCACTAGGAACTATAATATATAGGCAAAAGCTTCTGCGCACGTGGCACAATACATTGCCTACTTTTTAACAGAATACTTTGCTTTGAATGCATCATAATCCGACTTTGCAATTCTATAGCTCTCTTTATTCTCAGAATTACTTTTTACAGATTCATGAGCATTTTTAATTCCCAATATAGCGTCAGTTATAATACGAGTAAGGTACTCCTTTTGCTCATAATTCGCCATCACTAAAGAATCTCTGACGTACATTGGGTTATTTCTGATTAACTCAATATGAAACTCTATATTGTGAGCTTGCAAATAGTGCCATAAAAATGTCACGCAGGTTCTTGTATTTCCTTCTCGAAATGGGTGAATACTCCACAATTCTACAAGAAAATCTACTACTATCGAAGGCAAAGCTTTATCTTCTTTATTCCAGTCAATCTCACCATATTTGTCAAAAAAGGCTTTAAGCTTTGCCTCTATATCTTTGTAATCAGCATATTCTGCTGAACCACCTGCTAAAACCCTTTCGCTCTTATACAAATTTTCATCACGAAAAAGTCCTGCCCAATTATATAAATCTAAAAATAAATACCTGTGTATAGCAATCAGATGCTGAATATCAAACGTTGCCTCTATTCGCTCCGGTCTGATATCCAAACCTAAAAGCTTGACAGTAACCTTTTGTATTTCTAGCTTTTCAAGTAAAGCTTTATCATGTATATTGTAATTATTGATTAAGACATCACTATTAGGATAGCAATATTTTCCATTATCCATATACATTACGCTCCTATGTACTCAAGACGATTAACCTTGTTTTCGATTTCGCTAAGAGTCAGCTTACCATTAATATATAACTCAAGCGCATTCATAAACTCTTCATTAGGCCCTTCTGTAGCAGTAAGAACTACAGCCAATGCACGTTCAACACTTTTTCTTCTTTTTTCACACTCATCAACATAATTACTGTCAATGATAATTCCCTTATATTCTAAAATCGTTTTTATCATATCCACAACATAACTCGGAGGATTGCGTCTGCCATACTCCCAGTCCTTTACTGTTGCAGCAGGAATACCAAACATTGCTGCAAATTTATTCTGACTCAGTCCCGTACATTCTCTAAGCTCACGTATACTCACAAAAATCATCTCCTTATCATTTATTCTATAATCTATTATAAGGCATTGCCTACCATTTTTCAATATCACAGAGCCCTTCTCCTGATATCTATTGTCTACCAAAAAAATTAACGCTGTTTTTATTTCTACGAATAGCTTTAAACAGTTTCTCTTCCGCCAATGTAAAAAGGCAACGCGCAACTTTTTTTCCACGATTAACTCGCGCAGATATGCTATACTTTATTCATCGGTTGAACACCGACACGCTCCTTGAAAACTGTTTTGACAAATATATCGTATAACTCGGTGCACTAAAGGGTTGTCAACCCCTCCGAGAATACCGGAAGCTGTGACCAGGCTGCCTGCGGGATACTGCGACAGTGAGGTTTCTATCGCTCCGTGAGGACTGATGGAGAAGCTCAAAAGGCAACACAGAACGGTATGTGCGGATCTTGGTGTCGATTAAAGCTCGAAGGATTCTGGCAGCGACAATAGACGCTAGCTCGAAAGGCTAGAAAAATCCGTGAAACCTGCAGCAGGGATGCTGCAGCGAACTTAGCGGAAACTCCGAAGCAAGCTGTTGGTAGTGAAGCGGAGAAATCCGTGTATAACAGAATTCTGAGGAAAAAGTAGCTCAATACCAAAAGTTATACTGGTCTTGAAAACCAGAGATAGAAAACATTTTTCTGAAAGATGGGTAAAATTTGTGGGTAACCATTCCCGCGGCAGGCAAAAGGGGCAGGAAGCTCAGGGTCGCTCCCGAAGGCTCAGACCTGTCTTCTGTATGGCTGAAGAAATCGGAAACCGTAGATTACGTAAGGCGAAGGTCTATACGATATATTTATCAAAGCAGTTTGTCAAGTGGGCATAACAAAAGGCAGCTATCAGCAAGCTTCATGCTTGTGTAATAGCTGCCTTTTTTGTTGGCACGAAAAATTTTAAATTGAAACGTCCTTCAAAATTCTATAGAAGGCATAGTATTAACAATTTTATTCTTAATTTTTTCCTGCAAATATGCCTTATTTAAGCTTCGTTTATTGTATTGCAGATATGTACCATGGCTCTTTTTCACAAGCAAATCAGTAAAAAACCTTTCCCAGCTAAAAAATTCCTTACTATCTACATATTCACTCGGGTCGTTTAAAATAGCCTTTAACTCGCTATCATCAAAGATTCCCGCATTAAGTATCAGCCACTCAAACGATTCCGGTAAATATAGCGCTATTTTTCTGCCGATTCTTATTAACTGCATAACCTTTTCCATTTCACAGCCAAAGGCAGCTCCATCTGCAATTACCAAAACCTTTTCTTCGCGATGCTCCTGTAAAGCTTTAAAAACATTTGACTTTCCGTTAGCACTAATGCAGTTTACGATTCCATCACATAAACTGCTAAAAAAATCAAAACCGGCGTTAGAATCCTCCGCAATCACAAGACTCTCCTGTGCCAGCTCAGTATTCTCCAGCTCTCCATATAAGCAATAAAACTCATTATAAACCTGCTTCAGTCCAGCATATTTACCAGATTCTCGAATGCCATAGATTTCTTTGACACTGTAAGGCAGATTCGGTAAATCATCCCTAGTAACTATAACGAAATAATTATCCGACTCCTTAACACGTACAGCAAAATCCTCAGATTTAATAAATCTATTGCATTCATCTATAAAAACTATGCTGTTATGGATAAATTGCAGATTATCTTCCCACCGCTGTCCACCGATAACGACGCAGGGAACTTCGCATTTCACTAAAACACCGCTACTGTCTCCATCTCTGTCATAAGCATTTAATAAATCAAGAAGCGTTGTTTTACCGGTAGCGCTATCACCACGGATAATAGTAATATTTCTGGAGACAGTAAATTCATAGCGCAGTCTGTTATTTTGTACAAAAACACTATACTTACCCTTCATGCTCTACCTCATAAAAAATCATACACTACATCAAGCCATTCCTCTTGATTATGTACGACAACACCATTATTTAATATCTTAATGGCATATTCACCATCGCCAAAATTCATACTATGATGCAGGCTTATTGTTAAATCCTTATTTTCGGCAATCTCCAGAATCCATTTAGCGCAGTTATCACCGCATGCTGTTGCATTAAATATTTTTCCGCTGTTGTCAAAAGCTAATAGCAGCAAGGTTTTGACACCACCGGACAACTCGCGAGGCGATATTGGTCCAAGCACCGGACTTTGAATCAAATGCGGGCCTACTACTTCTGATTTATCTACATCCTTAATCATCTTTTTGGCCAATTCAGATTCCAACCAAAAGTCTTCATATTGATTTATAAAGTATAATGGCGGATTGTATATCTCGTTTTCACAATCACCCAAGTAAATACTCAGCATTTTTACACCTCCCTAAAGAAGTATTCTTTCACTTTCCTAATATTATACTACAAACACTATGCTTTGTACTACTTTCGCTACATCAAAGTTTACAGCTTACTACATCATTGACTTCATAGCAGCTATAATGCTATACTGTGCTTAGCAGAGACTAGTTTGTCCGGTTTTGACGCTGAGCTGTAATCAGCACCACCATTTACGGAGCCGCTAGTCTCATTTTTTTTAATGCTCTTATAGGTGAAACCAATTGACATCTTCAGCAAATAAAGCTAATATTAGGTATATGTAGTGAAGGCCCCACGGAACCGACGTCTTTGCAAGCGCCTGCCGTGATACGGATTCAATACAAAAAAGGATGAACCTGCAAGCCATGGTTCCTGTTAGTAACGGAAGCAGCCACGGTTTGAAGCTCATCCTTTTATTTTTTACAATAATCAAATACTGTCCTTCACTTAGCTTCTAGCCATCCATCTACAGTTCTTGATTCACTGGATATATTAACGCCAATTTTGTGTAAAGTTCTGCTATCGTTCAGATAAGGTAAAGCATATTGCTTATCCTCAATCTGCTTCAATGCTTCTTCAGCACTACCATCAAGCTTGAACTCAAAAATATAAATATCATTATCACTTTCTATAATGACATCAGCTCGCCCTTTGCTGTTCTGCTTTTCAATCAAAGTTGTATAGCAGGATAACAAGCGGAAGATAATATAAAACGTATATTGGAAATGAGTTTCAAAATCCTTAGCACGCTCGTCCTTATTGGCCTCATAAGGAATCGACGCAAGAAAAGCTGTAAAAGCATCCCTAACCTCGTCTAATTCACCACAACGTAACATTCGGTCTAAATTTACAATCCAATATGCAGCTTCACTCTCATCCTTCTTTAAATAGCTGTTGGCCATTAAAGCTACAAAGCCTTTTCTGACCTCAACATTAGGATAATCCAAAGTATACTCACCATAATGCCTGTCGTAACCTTTAATTGTCAGGTACCCGCTCTGATAAAGCATCGCCAAAGGATTTTCCGCATCCGCCCTATAATCAACAAAATACTGCGACTCATACGGCCTGCTGGTCAGCTTCTGCATATTCACATGATGCCCTTCCAACAGCTTCACCAAATATGTTGGCGTTCCTGACTTATACCAATAATTGTCTAACTTCAATTTATCAAAAGCGTTAATGATGCTAAACGGATTATATATATCAAGTAGTGCTTCACTGAAATGATAGCCGTCATACTGCTTTTTCAGCAAACTCTTCATTTCGTCAACTGTATAGTCAAACTTGTTAGCCATTTCACTGATTACTTCACCAAAAACACTGTACAGTTCGTCTTCAGTAATACCGCAAATAGCATCGTACCTGCTGTCCATACTGATATCATTCGGCTGATTAAAGCCCGAGAAAACCGTAATCTGACTAAACTTCGTAACACCGGTCAGAAGCACAAAGCGCAGGCTGGCATCAGCAGCCTTAAAGGTACCATAAAAATCCTTCAGGATACTGCGATTCACATTTTCTAAGTCTTCCTCCAGTACATCCAGAAGCGGTTTGTCATATTCATCTATCAAAATAACTGCTTGATGCCCTGTTCGCGCCGCTGCCTGCTCCAAAACATATTGAAAACGACTGCTCAGAGTTGTATATATATCGCTTTTGCCATATATAGTTTCCCAACTGCTCACATATTCTTCTAGAACCTTCTCCAGTTCACCAGCAAGATCAAAACGTCCCTTGGCAAAATCAATTCTAAAAACAGGATAAACATCCCATTTATCCTCTAAAGCTTCCATTTTTAAGCCACGGAACAACTCCCTGCGTCCGGAGAAATAAGCATCCAACGTACTTATAAGCAGAGATTTGCCAAAACGACGCGGACGCGACAAAAAGCATACATGCTCTTGTGCCAGGCGATATACTAAATCCGTTTTATCTACATAGACGTAATTACCGTTTCTAATTGTTGCAAATGTTTGAATGCTTATGGGATAACGCATGGCTTAACCTCCGTTTAATTATATCTATATACATTTTACCATGAAATAATTAAAAGCTAAAGCATAGACTTTACGTTAAGCCTTTATTTCACTTCCGTGCTTTATGCCCTACTTCTTAATCGTACAAGGACGCAGTCCATCGAACTCATGAATGCTCAGCGTTCCACCCTTAGGTATCGCAATAACGCTGTCATCATATTTGCCAGACACAAGTTTTTCCAGCACCTTGTAAGGCCCCGGCAGACGCGTAAGCGTTCCTCCCAAAAGCTTCACCAAAGGCATAATATAAGCTTCAACCTCCTGCAAATCATACGTCCCTGTATCAATGATATAAAAATCCGTGAATCCCTTATACAGCTGCTTCAGGAAGGTTTCCGCTTCTGCCTGACCACGCTCCTGCACAAGCTTGGCATAGTCAATTGTAGAGTTTTTCATGAAGTTCATCCAGCTCTTAGTTATGAAAATCGCTCCGTCAGGACGCTTTATGCCGGAACCGGTCAGAAGAACATCAATGCAGTCCATAGTGCGCGGCACAGCAATAGGACAGGTTGTGGCCTTCAAATCACACGTAGCCTTGCCGCAACCGGAAACGCAGATAACTATTTCCTCTGCTTCTGTATTTTCGTCTATGATCCTTTGCAATGTTTCATGCATCTTCTGCGGATTGCTATGAAGCGCAACATTAAGATATGTGACCTTGCCCTCAAAGCCTATTTTCTTAATGGTGTTTTCCAACTCTTTTTGCAGCGTAATGCAGGAATAGATTGCTCTTTTGCCCATAATATCAGCTCCTCATATTAGCGTTAGCTTAATTATACCACGCTGGCAGGAACAGTAAAAGCTGGCTTTAAGAAGAAAGCCTCAACGCAAATTAACCTCCTCCCCCTTGACTTAGACTGTACTCCAAGTATTATACTAGAGACAACAGGAAATTAGTCAAAGGAAAGGACGGATAACAAATGTCTAAAAAGGTTGTAGTTATTTCCACAAGTTTAAGAACAAACAGCAATTCCGAGGCTTTAGCCAAGGAATTCGTCAAAGGCGCCGGGGCCGCAGGCCATGAGGTTGAATATATATCGCTCAAGGGCAAAAGCATTGCCTTCTGCATAGGTTGCCTGGCCTGTCAAAGCAAGGGGCACTGCATTATTAACGACGATGCGCTGCCTATCACCGAGGCTGTGCTGAATGCCGACGTAGTTGTTTGGGCAACACCTATCTATTATTACGAAATGGCCGGTCAGATGAAGGTGCTGATTGACCGCATGAATTCCATGTTTCCTAAGGATTACAAATTCCGCGAGGTATACTTCCTGGCAACTGCTGCGGACAACGGCAGCTATACCCCTGATCGTGCACTGGCAGGCTTAACCGGCTGGATTGACTGCTTCGAAAAGGCTAAATTAGCCGGCAGCCTTTTCTGCGGCGGAGTCAATGCTGCAGGCGAAATCAGCGGCAGCAGCAAGCTGCAGGAGGCTTACGAGCTCGGCTTTAAGGCTTAACCGCTCCCCTCATACGAACAGCAAAAGGCTGACGCCTTGCGTAAATGCGAAGCGTCAGCCTTTTCTTATTGTAAACTTATTTATCCTATCTTTCTTTCACATCTATAATAAAAATCATAATCAGGGAGCAAAAGTTTCTGCGCACGCAGCATAAGAAAAGTCAATCTTGCAGCAGTCATGTCCTGACTACGCAGCGCAATTCTCTGCCCCATTCGGTACGGATTTTCTTCAATCTTCCGTGCACCGATATTGATAACCGGTTTAATCAGCTTAGCCTTACGCATTACACCGAATAAATTGCAATAATTTGCTGACCAATGCCCTACTCCACAAGTCTTTTCGACTTGACTGAGTATCAGCTTTTTTACTATTATCTCAGCTTATAAAATACTTCAATTGCATAAACGTATATCTCGCCGTTCAGCTCATAAGCATAAGCCTCCTGCTACAACTGCTCCCGCTATTTTTCTTTCAACTCAGCAAATTTTTGAGCCATAGTAGGATTACCTTTTGTCAAACGCTTAATTGTCAAATCAGCTGCCTGACTATTTGCTTTGCCCAAATGATTGCCAGAAGTAACGAGAGCATCTCTTACTTTCTGCAGGTGCTGTATTGTCTTGTCTATTTCATCTATAGCTTCATCAAATCTCTTCTGAGCATTGGTATAATGCATCCCCCACAAACGCTTAAACTCGTCTATTCCTGCTTCAAAGTTTTCTATATCAATATTTTGGTTCTTCATTTCAGCCAACTGTTTTCTGTATTCTAATGAATTGCGAGCCGCATTACGCAATAAAGAAATTAACGGAACAAAAAACTGTGGCCTAATCACATACATTTTAGGATAGCGATGAGATACATCAACAATTCCTTGATTATAATAATCATTGTCTGCTTCCAGCAAAGTTACTAAAACAGCATATTCGCATTTTTTCTCTCGTCTATCCTTGTCAAGTTCTTTAAAAAAGTCCTCGTTTTTATGTTTTTTCTCAGTTGCATCAGCTTCATTTTTCATTTCAAACATAATAGAAATATATTCATTACCCTCATCATCAAAATCTTTAAAAATAAAATCCCCCTTACTACCACTTCTAGCATCATTATCTTTTTCAAAATATGCTGTAGGAAAACCAATATGACGCACTTTATTGAATTCATTGCTACAATGTACTTCAAGACTTTCTCCAATCATCTTAGTCGACTGTCTAGCCTTAAAATCTCTGTACTGCTCTATCTGCTCATCTTTGTTTTTTATAATGACATCATATTCTCTACGAATACTATTCTCCCTTATTTCCATCTCCTTATTTTTAGATTCTAAATCACCATTAAGCTTAGCAATTTCTTCTTTTTTCTCAGCTAACAACTTAGTATATTTAGTTTCCACCTCACTAACAGCTAAGTTTTTGACAGTTTCATTATTGGTAATTTGAGCACTTAGTGCATCAATCTCTAATTGTTTTGCACTTTTCAACTGCTCCATATCATGTTTATGATCCTTGGTAATATTACTTATCTGATTCTGAAGTTCAGCAATAATTTTGTCCTTTTCAGCTTCAGCCTCTTTGACAATGTGCTTTTGCTCGTCATCTTTAGCTTGTAGCTTAGCATTAAGCTCAGAAATCAGTCTATCCTTTTCAGCTTCAGCTTTTTCGAGTGCCGTATTTTTTTCAGATTCCGCAGCAGCAATTTGTGCATTCAAATTTGCAATTTCAAGTTTTGTTTCATTGGATTCACTATCATGCTTTTTTTGTAAATCCGCAATTTCTTTATCTTTCTGAGCTATCAGCTGATTAAGATCTTTTTCTGCTTTAGTTTTTGCAACTTCTAAAGCATCCTCTTTTGCTATTTTAAACTGCGCTTCCCGCTCTTTAAGCTCTTTATTAAACTCCTTATCGCGAACCTGTTTAACAATAGCTGCATAACCAGCTTCATCTACCTGAAATACTTCACCACATTTCGGACATTTAATTTCTTGCATTTAGAAATCACTCCTTTAATCAATGATTTTACGCCTCTACTTCAGACACTAAGCAATCATCCTGCTCGTAGTATGTTTCTTCAACCCCCAAAAACCTGATTTACCTTGTCCTCAAATTCCTTATAAAAAGGCGCTGCTTCCGCATCAAACTCCAAATCACTCATTGCCTTCACTGCAGCATGATAATACCAGCTCTGAATATTCTTGCCGCGTTTGAAGCGCTGCCATAAGTCCTCGCCGTATTTAGCATAATCACGTGCAATCGCACGCATATTCGCCAGCTTATCTGCCAACACAAGCTTCTGCTCACGCTCATCCGCCTTCGCCAAGTGTGCCAATGCTTCCTCTTTACGTTTTTCCCAAGGATCTTCCTTATGCTTTTCTATATGACCTTCAACTAATGCGCCAATATCATCGCCAAATCTTGCATAAACATCTTCAATAGTAGCATCAGTATCTTCCACCACGTCATGCAGCACACCGGCAGCCATTAAATGCTTATCACCTGTCATTACCTCCAAAATATGCATTACCTCCAGCGGATGTACGATGTAAGGCATAGTCATGCCCTTGCGTAAACCGCTGCGATGCATAACAGCAGCATAAGCGATTGCATCGTTCAGCAATTCATTTTCAGCCAATTCCTGTGCAGTAAGTTCAATGTTTTCAGCCATGATAGCACTCTCCTTTGTATTACCATTTTTATCTACAATTAAATTATAAATCTAAACTACGTCAGAATCTGTCTATCCGAAGTTAGCAATTTACACTAAGCAGCTTTTTTATCTTTCTATAATTCTCTTTCCATAAATATTTCGTCACTGAAAAATTTTATCCTGCATTTAAAGCTTCCCATTTTTCCGCTTTTAAACTGCAGTATAACACATACTTTAGTATAATATCTATCATTAACTTCTCTAAGCCTACCTGTATTTTCATCAATATAAGTATTTTGACTTCAGCTAACATATAGGTTATACTAAACGCAGAGGAATCATCTATTTCTCTACCAATCTCGTCATAGGTCAGGCCGCCTTTTGCCTGCGATGACGGGATTTTATTTTCCCCGTTGTTTATAAACCACAACGTAAAATTTCCTTTATTTGTTACGCTAGACGTAATATAATATAAGCAGGGATGATTTTGAATTTTATTTTGGGAGAAGCGGGGAAATGGAAGTTCACTACAAGTTTAAGGAAGCTCGCAAGGCTTGCGGACTAACGCAAAAAGAAGTAGCTCAAGCTCTAAATGTCACTGCTGCTACTTATAGCAGATACGAAAATGGTCTTATTCAGCCCGACCCGGAAACATTAAAGCGCATTGCTGTTTTAATGAAAACGTCTGTTGATTTTTTGTTAGGTTCACCGAGTGAAAATAATTTGCAAGCCGATAACACCGACAAACAAGTAATACCTGCCGTAAGGAGTGACGAAAAAAAACTCCTTGGCGTATATAATAGCCTAGATCAGGAATCCAAAACTCAGCTTATGTCTGTTGCTTACTTGATCATGTTGAAAAGCTTAGAAGCTCAAGGCATAAACGTTCAACAACTTATTGAGCAGCAGCTACATAAAATTCAAGAAAAAGGAGGCAAAAAAGATGAAGGCTGAGGAAGAATTACGTCAAAAGGCTATTGCTCATGACCTGTTTTGTGAGCTTAATCCGAAATTAAAGGATACCGCTATATCTATTCTACGGCTACTGTTGGTCAAGGAAACACGCCCTTTTTGACAGTCTACTCCGCCGACGGTAGCCGACGTGAGCAAAAGCCAAAAACCGACGACAAGTAATAAAAAAAGAACGCCTTCATTCATTGGAGGCGTTCATAATTATTTTTTGATGGGAAGAGGAACAAATGAGAAAGATATTTATTTTCACGATGATATTATTGTCTATAACTTCCAACTGTCTTGCAGCAATATATCCAACTAATATGGTTCGCTGGAAACGCTTTTTGGTAAATGATGTTTGCTCTAGTTTTATTGATAGCTTTAATTATCATTCTTTTAGAACCAACCACAAAAAATCATATAACGAAACATATCTTAATCATCATATAATTTCTACTTGGCAGTGGATTATTTATAGCGATGAAAATATATTATCACTAGAACCTGAGCAAGCGTATACCTTGCAACATAGAATATATGATATAGATTGCAATAAAATAACCGTTAAACGTATATTAACTTACGATAAAAACGGTAACTGTATACATGATAATAGCTATGATGATTTTGTGGTTGATGGTGTTCCAAACAGTATCGCTGAAGAAGAATTAGCGATGATAGATTTATACGATACATATTTGAAAACCGAAAAATAAATTTTATTATGACTAAACGTGCCACTAAAAAAGATTTAATCGAATATCTATATCAACAGATTATAGATGATGTTATAGAAGTTTTTGAAAAGCAGAAAGGTTATAACTATCCTAATACGTTGATTGAATTAGGTAATCAAGTAGCTTGTGGCGTATCTATGCACTGGCATTTATACGAAGAACTTGCAAAGGATATAGCTTCTAATCACCTGCAAAAAGCTCCTGCTAATATAGTAAAAGCTATGTGCATAATTTGCAAATTGCTTTTGAGTTGAACAACTGAAAGGAGATGTTATTATGTTAAATGCAGTAATCTATGCTCGCTTCTCGCCTGATATGCAGCGTGAAGAAAGCATAGACGCACAAGTCCGTGCCTGCAAAGCCTACGCCAAAAGCAAAGGCTATACTGTAGTCAAAGAATACGTCGATGAAGCGAAAAGCGGACGCAGTACCTTAACACGTGACGCATACAATCAGATGATGGCTGATGCTATGGAGAACAAATTCGATGTTATTATTTTCCATAAAATCGACCGCAATTCGCGTAATGAGCTTAACTACTTTATATTCAAGGACAAATTAGAAAAGCTGGGTATACGTTACGAATATGCTGCTCAGCCCATTGATACCGATTCGCCAGAAGGTCAGGTAATGGAGACAGTAATGGTCGGTATGGCAGCTTACTATTCACGTAACCTTGCAAAGGAAACTAAAAAGGGCATGAACGAAAACGCTTATAAAGCTATCTTCAATGGCGGTTATGCTCCGCTTGGCTACAAAATAGTAAATAAGCATTATGTGATTGATGAGAAAGAAGCTGAAGCGGTTCGCCTAATCTTCAACTTATATCTTGACGGCAAAGGATACGGCGAAATCTGCCTGGCACTCGCCGCTCGTGGATACACTACACGTAGCGGAAAAAACTTTCCGAAGAACAGTCTGCATGATATTCTCCGTAATGAGCGGTATATTGGAACGTATACATTTAATCGCGTGCCCAAAACAAAACGCCGCAACAGCCATTCCTACGCGCGCCCTAACGATTTTATCTCTATCCCCGACGCTATTCCTGCCATTGTTTCAAAAGAAACCTTTTTGGCAGCGCAGGAGAAGATGCTTCTGAACAAAAAACGTAAAGGCGGCGCATACACGGCCAAAAGAGATTATCTGCTTTCCGGTAAATTCTTCTGCGGTTATTGCGGAAGTGCTATGCAGGGATATTCCTGCTGTACCCGTGGCAATATGTACTACTATTCATGCGCAAGGAAAGATAGAGTACCTGCCGACCGGTGCAAGCAAAAAATGATACGCGCAGAAGTGATTGAGCACTGGATCAAGTCGACGTTGAAAAGAGAAATCTTTTCCGATGCAGGCATTCAGCGTGTAGCGGATTCTATGTCTACCGCTTTTGGCAACGCTAACAAGGAAGTAAAGAATGCCACAACTGTTTTACTGCAACGCAAGGCAGCAGCAGAACGTAAGCTTAATAACCTGTATCAAGTTATTGAAGACGATGACGCAGACGGATTTGATATGCAGCGTTTGAAAAAGGCTAAGGAAGAGTTACGCAACATCAATAACGAAATTTGCGAAACTGCTGTGAAATCTGCGCCGGATATTGATACTTCAAAAATTGTCAGCCTGCTGAAGAATATGCGTGAGGAAATTTTTGCAAAAAAATAGCCACTACGCAAAACAAGCGATTGAAATGCTTGTAAAACGTGTGACAATCATTGATAAGACTATTACCTTGAGCTTAACAACAGAAGGTTGTCTGAGCTTATTGGTGCCGCGGACCGGAATCGAACCGGTACGGGTATCACTACCCGAGGGATT
>ENA-OPSC01000674-OPSC01000674.1-human-gut-metagenome-genome-assembly--contig:-NODE-674-length-17624-cov-2.095281_pt1 | contig 17624 bp, 17 predicted proteins | sample MGYA00241800_ERZ501891 | MGnify/ENA primary metagenome ERZ501891 (study PRJEB25962, sample SAMEA2042407) | human gut metagenome | biome: human gut; feature: human-associated habitat; material: faeces...
CACTAATAAGTGCGAATTAAGATTATCTTTAGACCCTGAAAGACTTTAGCTCAGTGATTTCCACTAAGTATACGTTAGCTCAGTGAGACTATCGGTGTCAGCCATTAGCGAGCTATCTTTAGATCACGTAGGGTCAGCTAGCAAGCGTCAACCCGTAGGCGCGTATCTTTAGATCCCGTTAGGGTAGCGCCGGAGGGAAGACATGACCTCTAAACGCACACTCACATACTCTTAATGTACTTCCTTACATTTTCCCCACATCTCCTAAAATCAAAAGAGAAGTTCTAAAGAAGCAATGTAAAATCCACTTTAGCCAAGCAATCAATTATAACTCTTAAAACAGAGGAGAGATTACATGGTTGATTGGAAAATTTGGGAAGAAATCTACAAACCCAGCACACATCGGTTTATTGCTAACGAAAACCCGATTAAAGTAAAAATGGCAACCGATGCCATTAATTTACCACTACAAACAAAAAGTGAAGGAGAGATTGAACTAAAGTTTCCAAGTGAAACAGTATTTAATGTGTGCCCTGGTAATGATTTTTTCATTGATATTAAGTGGGTAAATAAACAACGATTTCTAAACATGATGAAAATTCGTTATGATTGCTTATTTATTATTAATACTAAAAATGTGCATTGTCTTAAAGACGGATTTCCTAACAGTAGTGAATTCCCTAATGTGGTAATAGCGTTGACTATCAAAACTCAGGATGAGCTAGAAGATTTCTATGCTTTAGCCAAGTCACTACACTTAAAACACTTATGGTTAAATGTTAAAGAGATCGAAGAAGAGATCGATTTAGCTAAGTGCGGAAACGTAGAATACATCTGCTCAAACGGTGATTCTACAGGAAGAAAAGTTACAGACTTTGCTTGGCACTCAACTTTAGCCAAGAAGTGCGAGGAATTCAAGATTGGATACTCTTTTCTTTCTACTGGCAAGCTTTTTAAGTTTGGGGATAAAATCTACAATATCCCAAAAGAAAAGCAGCAAGAGCAAGCTACGAAAGCTAACATTAACGTTACAAAAATTGTAGATAAAAGGGAGTACATTGGAAAACCTGTAGAAATCGGAGGAATGCTTTGGAAAGTTTTTAATAACATTTTAGTTCCAATAGATAAGAGTAGCATGGAAATTAGATACGATTTACTGTGCGATAGTAAATCTTTTATTAATTGTAGTAAATCTTTTATTAACTATAGTAATTTTTAAATAAGAACAATAAGAGCCAAAGATGTAAAAGTCTTTGGCTCTTTTCTTTCGAATTGCAATCCTTGCTTTAGCCAAGTGATGTACTTAGCTTTAGACATGCAACAGCTTTGGCCAAGCAGAAATTAATTCGAAAGAGAAAATAAAAAGAAGGAGGTGAAAAATGAAATATTTATTTGTAGCAAACCAAAAACCGCTACAAGGTTACACTGAGTTTTGTAATAATACTTACCTAGCTTTACTTTGTGAAACCAAAAGGAATGAATACTCTAGCTTACCAAATGAATACATTAGAAGTGAACAATTATGCTTTATTGGCAGCACAGTTAAATTAGACATTAGTGACTTTAATATTCTAGTAATATGGGACAGAAACAATTTAGCCAAGATCCTAGATTATCTGGGATTTACACCACGTATTGTAATTCTAAGTGAATTACTAGAACTTTTAACTAATAATTACATCAATTCTTTTGAATACAATTTATGTATTCATTGTGTTTTACAGAGAAAAAATTACCCAAGTAGTTTTACTGCTATGAAGGACTTTATTCCAATCATAACCCATGAAATTGAATTGCCTGAGACAATACTATTAAGCGAAATAGAAAGAGTTTTACCAAACAATTACTTACAAAATAGGGTACAAAGTGGAATAGTATGCACCTTTAACCAAGCTACTATACCTTGGTTGAAAAACTTAATAGAAAATAGTGTTTTAATTGATAAATTCTTTACAAGTACTGTTTACTATTTTTTGCAAGATTTAAAAAGTCTATACTTCATGTCTAAACTACATATCACAACTTTTCTTTGGGAAAATTGCAGTAAACGCGTTGTAATACAGCGTGATCAAGAAATAATACATTTAATAGAATGCGAAGCTATCCAAAACCAAGAAGAGTTAAGCCCGTGCTCGTCCGCCGGAGGCATTCAACACAATAGCAGCTTTAGCCAAGATGATAGTCCAGGCTTTAGCCAAGTAGTTCCGAAAATAGTATTGATTTACAAAAGCATTATTGCATTGTTTGATGGTTACACATTATGTGAAAAGTGTGCAGAAAAACTAACTGGCATTTATAATAGTGTAACAGAATTCAATTACAATGAAATAATAGTAAAAAACTTTTGTAATAGAAATGAGTATGAGTTTAGTGTAAAACTTAATGGTAATTTTGAAATAATAACAAATGTATCAGAATGGTTTCTTGATGTTACAATAAATTCTAGTAAAGTATCAAATTTATTTCACAAAAATATGTTTGAAGGTGGCGGTTGTAGGAATAAAGGTAAAAAACGAAAAATGTTTCGAAATGGTTTTCACAAGCAACATGTAAACTGCGATGATTTAATTTACATACTAAATTATATTCATATTCATGATGAAGCAAGAGAAAAAGAGAAGATACAATACTCTTTTATCAGTGAAAAATTCATTCAAAAGAATTTTAAAAAGATTAATGATTAAGGCTAGCTTTAGCCACGTAAACAAAACAGGAGGTATTAAAGAATCAAATGAAAACAAAAGAAAATACTAATGCAAAAGAAAATATTAATGCAGTAGGAAGCAATTCCAAATCTACAGCACCAAATGCAGTATGTTGGTTAGATGTGATTCTATTCGAAGATAATACATTTGAAGTAGAGATTTATTATGTAGATATCGTATATAAGTTTAAAGATGAATTTAACAAACGTACTTTCACAACAATAAAAGAACTCGATGATTTTTTCAAAGGAGAAGATGTTATCTATGATTGCGATAAATACATTGATTATGTTAAAGAAAAATACAAAAAACCTTTTAAAGCTTTGCTATTAGATAATGTAGTAGTATCACAAGAGATGCTTGATAAAATAGAAAAGCAATGTGACATTTCTAAATGTGGTGGATTTATCAATGGCATGCAGTATTAGTGTAAAGCTTTAGCCAAGCACCATTGTCTAGCTTTAGCCAAGCACTTCTGCCTAGCTCACTAATTACAATAGTAAGATAAAATAGTAAGATAAAATGTTACTTAAAATTGGTGAAATGCTGCTTAGAGTAGATAAAACAGATAAAATGCTACTTAAAACAGGTAAAGCGGGTTGAAATGCTATTTAGAATAAAAATAGAGAAAAAAGTACTGATTTACTAACACTTTTTAACAAATAAGTGCTTTAAGCTACTTTATTCACTATTTCAACAATCACCCTAAAATAATTGGTATTTTATTATAATAAATTAGTTAAAGTTGAAAAGAAGTGTAATAATAGGTTTTCCCCAATTAAGTTATTATGCATTTCTTTATTCTCTTTAACCAAGTAACAAAATAAGAAGTGAGGAGGAAATTAATTACAAATGAATGATTTGCAGAAATTCTTAAATGATTTCTTAGACTTTAGTAATCGTACTGTACTGTTCACAACAATGATTATACTGATTGTAATTTTAATTGCATTGGTTTCTTTCATCCGTAAAAAGAAGAAAAAGAAGAAATTAAGTACAGAAAGCAGTGACGGCACAGAATTTAACGAAGACTTTAACAAAGAGAATCAGGACGACTCTGCTGCTGAAGGCATTACCGAAGACGACACAGACTTTAGTAAAGACTTTAGTAAAGATGACTCTGCTGTCGAAGGCAACACAGACTTTAGCGATTCTACTATTGCTGAAGAGAATCAGGACGACTCTGCTGCTGAAGGCCTTACAGAACTTAACGAAGACTTTAACAAAGACGACTCTGTTGTTGAAGACCTTACCGAAGAAGACTTTAGTAAAGAAGACTTTAGCAAAGACGACTCTGCTGAGAGCTTTAACAAAAAGAGCAGTGACGACAAAGACTTTAGCAAAGATGAATCAAGCGAAGATGAAATGGAAGCTTTACTTAGTGAAGAAGATAATGATGATTTATACAGCGCAGAGATGATTGAAAATTTCTTTGGAAATTTAGGTAAACAAGAAATTGGAAATGCTAAAGGAGTTGTAGAAGAAATTAAGAAAAAAGCGGAACTACAAGAGAAGGAAGAAGTGAAACTACAGGAGAAGAAAGAAACTCCAGTAGAATTAATTCTTCATGATCAGATTAGTGTTGATGAAAAGGAACCAGAAGAAGTAAACAAAGAGGAAGAAGAAGAGGAAAAGCATACAGCCATTACATTAATCGATGGAAGTGACCGTGTTATGGTAAGCATTGGGGAAAAGTTTGAAGCCAAACACACAAAAGACTTTACTATCGAAGTTAAAGACGAACCGGAAATTACTATTGCAATGCAAGACGGATTTGTATTTGATGGTAGAATACATTTCTTTGTAAGTCTCTCAGAAGCTTTAGCAAAGCACATAACTCTCAAGGATGTTACAGAAATTACTGGTCCGAAAGGTAGCTATTCTGGCTATGAAATTAAATTAGAAGTTACAGACAAAGGAGATTTAGAATCAATCGACTGTACAAGAAGCTTTAATTACAAGAAAGTAAAAGATGCAGTTTTAATAATTCAGTTAAGTCTTGAGTAAATTTAAGACTAAAATTCCAGTGGTGCTAAGTTTAATCGCTTAGCACCACTTTTAATTTAACCCATTTAATTTAGTGGGCTTTAGCGTAGCGACGCTTTAGCCAAGAAAGGAAATAAGGGGAGACAAAATGAACAAATCAGAAAAGTTTTTAAATGTTTCAGGTGAGATTCCAAATACATCAAAAGAAATCACGCAATGGCGAAAAGATAATAAAATTGAAGGAAGTATAATAAAAGTCTGGGCGTGCAATGGAAAAAATACTTTCGCACAACCAGAAGAGGGCGAATTGGTTTGCATTAATCCAGCAACACTTAGCGAAGGAAGGGTAACTCAGTTAATGGGAAAACCTGTTTGGAAATACAGAATTAATGAGAATTGCCGAACAATTAATTCTGAATGCCGACGTTACTGTACAAGTGAAAAAGAAAGCTGGAAGATTTACCACAATGAACTTATGATGCAGGAAAAGGAGCTTAGTAAAAAGCAAGAACTTGCTAAACAGCAAATTACAACAGCATTAGAAAAAGTGATGCTAAAGCAGGAAGAAGAGTTTGAAAAAAGAAGTGATAACTAAAACAGGAAGAAAAGTGATAGCTAAAATAGGAAGAAGAAGTGATAGTTATGGGTAATAGATGACTAGGAGTAATAGATGGCTTTAGCAAAGTTAGAGTTATGCGTAGCCAAGGGGCAACAGATAGCTTTAGAACAGATTGGTTTAGCAAAGACTATCGTTTGACAGTCTTTGCTGGTCTTTACTAATCTTTGCTAATCTTTTGCGTGTACAAATTATTCTTCAATTTTACCAAACAAAGTAATGTAGGTGTCTGCGTCTAAACGATCCATTACCCATTTTTTCGCTTCTTCTTCTGTAAACGGAATAAAGATTGTGCTACCACATCTAAAGTCTTCATCAAACTCTGAGTAAGAACTCATTGCTCCACCACATCCAACTAAAAAATACTCTCCAGTGTCTTTTTGATATAAAGTCTCTTCTGCAAAGTAAAGATCATAGTAATTATATCCATTACTCCAATATCCTAATTGTTTTGCAGTTTCTGTGTTATACATGTGGTTATTAATAATCTTTTTCGACACAAGGTATCACTCCTTTTGATTTTACATATGTGACAGGATGTAATTTTATTATTCATATTGTAACACAGATGTTCTTTAGTATCAATGCTTTAGCACAGCACCAGCTTTAGCCCAGTACACTTTCAAAGGTACTAATAATTCATAGGCTTCTAGCCAGGCAGAGGTGCTGAGCTTTAGCCCAGTACACATTCAAAAGGTCCGAATAAGATTCAAATCAGACCCTATTGGTATAATCACCAGTAGGGTCTTTTACATTTCCATGTATACCTTGTAGTGCATCTACAAAGCAGCACTAGAGATGGCAGTCACGTTAGAGACGAATCCCTAGATTTAGCCCAGTACTTCTGGTGCCGCCCACCAATTGTTTGAGCTATCTTTAGATCCCAAGGGGTAAGCGCCAAAGGCGCTAGCGAGTCAAGCAACTCCAAATGAAGAACATCAAGTAACCAATCAATAAAGAATTAAAATAAGGAAAGAGGGAGTGATAGAAGAAAGTGACCTTTTGTCACTCTCTTTAATTGTTAAGAAAATGTTAACATTATAGAAAGGAGATTGCATTCTAAAACATTAACCGTTAGACTAATACCAAACAATGAATTAAGTAATAGGAGGAGAATAGGTATTAGAAATGTTTTATAAAACGAATGCACATTTACTAGAAATGCTAAAAAATCTAAAATTCATTCCAAGTGATAAAAACACATTGGAAGTAATAATTAACTCTACTAAAACAGCAGGTACATTTAATCGTTATTTTGGAATGTATAGAAAATGGTTTAATAAAGTATATAGTACTGATATAGAAAAAGGAAAGAAAGAGTTATTATCCTTATGCAATAGTAGTTATCTTTATTATGAGTACCTGTATAAGTATATCTTAAACACACAATCCTTCAAAGAGGTCTATGCTGCTTTAGCACAGTTAAATCACCGACAGGACTATGCATCACAGATAAATCCCCAGCAATCCACTGATGTATCGAAGTTATTCGATTTATTAGAAAGAGTCTTTGGTTACCGAAGTGATTGTGTAAAACCACTTAAATTAAAAAGTGAAATAACACTCGAAGAAATCGCTACAATTTATAAAAAATACACAAGTCTACTTAGTGAATTATTCTCTGCTATCTGCAGTTTAGAAGATAGAATAATCAAAGACAATTGGACTGATTGGAAATGTGATGTTCTTGGCGACAAAGCTTTAGCCCAGTTATCTCTTAACAACAAATTAGAAATACAAGATCCAAGTATAGTCATTGTTAGCTTTTGTAACGACACAAGTAAATACTTTATGCACACACAGAAAATGATTTCAGCAATGTTATTTAAAACGGATACAAACTATAGTTTTGATGACAGAGCATTTGGATTCATGTACAACGCTAAGCAAGAAGATTTCATTGCTATGAGTTTTTCTGATATGTATTCTTCAACCGTAACAATCGAAAGCTTAGAAGAGTCGTTCCAAACACTTTTCTGTGGTAAACCAATGTTAACCGTAGATAAGATAATTGAAGCAACACCAATAGATTTATTACCTTTGTATGATTTAAATGAATTGCTGAATAGTACCTATGATTATAATGAGCTTTTACTTAAACCAGATGCAAAACCATATGGTATTTTTGTGTGGGAAAAGAGATTAAGCAAGTGCTTTAGCCAAGTCTGTTCTCTAAGTACAGTAATGCACATACCACTTTTTATCTGTAGGCAAGACGGAAGTCTATTGATAATAAACTGGCAGAATGTCTTTGAAGATGTAAAGAAATATTTAGAGAAGATGGCAACTAAACAGCTTTAGCCCAGTACTTAGCATGAAGTGAAGAATATTAAGTGACCAATCAATAAAGAATTAAAATAAGGAAAAAGAGACCTGTGGGGAAATACAAGTCTCTTTTAAGAGGGTGATGTTGAATAGTGATTAATCACTACATCTGCATTTAATTTAAATTACGTCACACGTTGGGGATAGTATTTAGTGACACCGATTATTATAACACAAATTTAACAAATTCACAATAATAAAAAATAGCAAAGACAGTCCCGCAACCACCTTTGCTATTAGGATATTTGGATGTATAACTAGCACGATAAATGCATATTAGATAGCTAGAAATACAACCTTACTGGAGATTATAGTATAGCATCAGCCAAGTTGACGGTCAAGCCTTTTCCACTTTAGTCAAGAACTAACACTTTTCCACTCTTATTTCAAAATGACAAAACCAAATTAAACAACCACTTTCTGTATAAATTAATAAAACAGAAAGAGGTAATAAGATGTTAGGAAAAACACATGCGGCGGTAGGAACAGCGAGTGCACTTCTAATAATGGGAGGGGCAGTTGCACATCATCCAGTTAGTTTAGTAACAGGAGCAACACTTGGTGCAATCGGAGGACTGGTGCCAGACATAGACTTAAACAGTAAGCATGCCAAAGCAGTAGGCTTTAGCTCAGTACTCTTTCTTGCTTTAAGAGGAGCAGACAAAAATCTCACTAGCAGTTTAGCAATGTCCACAACAATAGCAGGATTAATCGCTTTAACTGTTCTAGTGGTTCTTGGTCTTAACTCCAATCATAGAGGTTTTACGCATTCTATTTTAGCACTTGTGCTTTTTAGCACAGCAGCATACGCAGTTGTTGGAAATAGTTCTACTTGGTTTGCAATTGGCTATGCAAGTCACTTAGTGATTGATTTATTCAACAAGAAAGGGGAATCCTTACTTTTTCCAATCAATGTAAAAGTATGTTTTAACTTGTGTGCAGCAGATGGTATCACTAACAAGTTGCTTGGAAGTTTAGCAACAGTAGCTAGTGCTTTGCTATTGTTTGGTCGTATTATCTAAATAGTTTTTAATTAAGAATTAAGAATCGAGAATCACAATAAAAAGAAAAGGAGTGATAAGCTTTAGCAAAGAAAAACAAATCAGCGCAGTAACTAGAAATTGAGGGAAAATTCCCGCCATTTAAAGAATTAAACAAACTAATAAAAATAAAAAGAAAGGGGAATGCAAACATAATACTTCTTTAAAATAAACTCAAATAATTGGATTTCAAATCATTGGATTTCAAACCATAAATTATTTAAATCTTAAAACTCAAATTAGAAGGGATACCTGCAAAATGGTATCCCTTTTTACATTACTACCTACACATTCGATAATAGTATTTGGTAGCATTCAGCACTGTAAAAATAGTATTTGGTAGCATTTAGTGCTGTAATAGTAGCATTTAGTAGCATTTAGTGCTGTAAGAATAGTGTGAGGTGGTATTTGGTAGCATTTAATGCTGTAAAAATAGTGTAGGGTACTAATTATCATTTTTTCGTTATGAAAGGAGGTCAAATCAGTGAAATCAATGCAATACTTTAAAGAAGGTGTTATGCAATCGGAGCAGCCGGTGCAATCAGTGCAGCCAACATTGAGCAGTACTTTAAATAGAAAAGCGAAACAATACTCAAAAGAGTACTCAAAACGTTTCAAAAGGAGTGAGACACCTGATGAACGTTATGAAAAACTTCAAACTAAAGAGTTAGGGTATCCTGTACATAGAAATTTTCAACGTAAAAGATACGGAAGCTTTAGCAAAGGAAGAAATCCTGAATTAGATAATTCAAAACTAGAACAAATACAACTTAGAAAACGCATGCAAAACGATAAAGTTAAAATCAATTTAGCTAAGAAAAATACTCAGGAAAATCCAATAGTAATTGATGGTGTTCCGTATGAAATAGATTACGATGACAAACGTTTTAGAGATGTTTTACAAAATCTCTTCATACGAAGAAACGGTGTTCAGTATGAATGGTTCAAAGAAGAAAGAGGTTATAAGCATTGGGTGTTATATCGGACTGATCAGTTTGAAGTAAAAACAGTTGAAACTTCTTCTATATTTTACTTAAATACCTGCAAATCAAAATTAGTTCCAACACATTTTAGATACTTACATTATAGAGGTGATAATTCTGAGGATGTGGAATTTCCAGTTAATGTGACAACTTGTTTTCTGATGTTTTCAGGCATACGTTTTAAAAAGAAATCTAACATTAGGATTACACCAGAAGAGGAGCAGAACTTTAGCCAAGATGCTATCAAGACTTCTAAACAAATCGACAAAAGCTCTAGCACTTCACTACAAAACGGCAGCACTCCACAATTCTACAAAAATAGTAATGCTAAAGTAATAGATTTTGTTGGAACATTTGCAGGTGCTAAGTTTGAAGTACATTCACATTTTCCAAAGGATTTTAGTACAGAAAATGCGGTTAAAATGGATGGTATGTTTTACAATACGGAACTACTTGGTGATGTTAATTTACCAGAAGACTTTAGCACAGAAAACGTTGTAAGTATGGAATACATGTTTTCCAGAGCGTTCCTCGGAGAAGGCGTAAAATTCTCAAAAGGCTTTAGCACAGAAAATGTATTTACAATGGAGGGAATGTTTTACGCTTGTAGTTTAAGCAGTAATCCATTTAGTGAAGAGTTAGGTAATAATAATTTCTTCAATACTAAAAATGTAATTGATATGAGTGAAATGTTTAATGCAGCACACACAATGACTAAGAATTTTAAATTACCAATTGGTTTTAATTTAAATTCAATTGATTATTCTAAACATATGTTTTATGGAGGAAGCTTAGGTATTCAATTTTATATTAAAGATAAAACAAACACACAAATTGTAGATATTTTAAAGGAGTGTGGAAGTCAAGGTAAACCAGTCGATGAAGCACTTTAGCAAGTGTTTTAACAAAGCACCTTTTTAACAAAGCACCACGTAATAATGTACACGCTTTAGCAAAGCAGTTAGGAGATTTAAGATGAATGAAAACAGATGTATAGTAATGTGGAGAGGACTACAATACTTAGTAGTGCGTACATCAGTACCACCAACAAATAATACTTTACTAATTCTAGTACCACCAACACCAGAAAATGCATTAGAAATAATTACAATTATGAACCCAGATAAAATGGAAGAAAACGAATGTACTTTTATGCCTAAGTACAATAAAATTGCAGAACAGTTATTAAAAATGGAGGTCATAAAAGAAACAGAAGAAACACTTGAAGGAATGCCTTTAAGCGAATTATTGATGAATGAAGATAACACACAATTAATTCCAATATACAAAATTAATTTAAACAGAGTGGAAAATGTTCCAGAGTTGGTAGAACATTTTCCACAGAATTTACTTAAGAAGTACACTGAATGCTGTAAACTAAATGAAGATTTGAATGAGATAAAATACTTCAGCTCAGACACTACCGACAAAGAGTCTGACAGCTTTAGCCAAGACACCACTGACACGGAGTCCAATAGCTTTAGCCAAGACACTACCGACACGGAGTCCAATAGCTTTAGCCAAGATACCTCAAATGCAGAGTCTGAGGGCAACAACTCAAGAGAACTTAACCCAACGTTAACCTGGGAAGTTTTAGCAAAGAAAATAGCTAAAACTCAATACTGCTGGTAAATTATTTAATAAAGCACTGTACATTACGAATCTCCAAAGAAAATTCTCTTAATTGTGGGATTTTCTTTTTTATCCATTGTAGATGAAATAACCAAGAAATTTCCAATGTGTTTGCAAAGCAAATCTAATAGAAAGGAGCACCGTAGCAATAGCTAAACGAACACATTGTTTACAATAGATAAAAATAAAAGGAGATGCTAACAATGAAAAAACATTTTAAAGGTGTGGCTAAAGGTATGGCTACGGCACTAGCACTAGCTGTAGTAATTTCTGCTGTGAGCTTTAGTCCAGTAATTACCTACGCAGCTACAACTGGTAATGATACAGTTAAGACTGATAATGCTACAGTTAAGACTGGTAATGGTACAGTTAAAACTGGTAATGGTACAGTTAAAACTGGTAATGCTACAATCACAATTAAATCTGGCATTCCAACAGAACAGTCTAAAAAGTCAATGCAGTTTATTGAAAAGTTAAATGTATATTCCGACTTTATTAAAACTAATGGACAGTATTTCTCACGTAGTAATACTCAAATTTGTAAAACCTTTAGACAAGCTAAAACCACCATTAAAAAGAAGAAAACCACAGGTGCTAATTGCGTTATGCCAGTAAATTGGGCACTCAAGGAAATGGGACTTTTAGCTACAAATGCTAACTTTTACAGTAAACCCAACGGTAATTTTTCAGGAGTTTCTGCCAATATGAAAAAGAACTTAGTTACTTTAAAAAAGGGAGATGTAGTAACAGAAACCGGAGATTTAATTGGTATGAAAGTAGTAGATGCGGCCAAAGCAGGCTTACTTGTTAGAGGGGACATTATTGCTAATCAGTCATTCACACATACATATGTTTTTGACAGCTTTAGCAATGGAAAAATCTACGTGTACGAAGCAGGTGGTAATGCTAATAGATTAGGCTATAGTAAGGTTGGATGCGGACCTTTTTATGCCAAACAGTACAATGGGTTACGTATTGCAGGATTAATGCGTTGGAAGTAAAAGAGATTTAAAAATGAAACAGAATTTAAGTACAGTAAAAAGAAGTATCTTTTACTTAGCATTTTGCTTTAGCTTATTATTTTGCTTTAGTTGTATTGGTCGCTTTAGCACAGTAGGAAATACAGTAGCAGCCTCACAGCCTAAAGTCACAGTAAAAACTAGGGCAGCAGCAGAAATAAACAAAAAAGTCACTTGCACTAAAAGAGTTGCAACAATTGGCGGAGTGGCTGGTAGAGTAGCTGGTGGATCAACTACAATTCATGGAAATCAGACTCCAGAATTACCAGACTACGAAGATCCAGTTATGCAGACAGTTATCGATGAGGAAGAGACTCCACTTTAAAGAAGTCTTGATCACTTTAGCCAAGAATAAGTACACTAGTGCTAAGAGTGCTACTTGGTAAAAGTAAATAGCAAAAATAGATAGCAAAACAAAAATAAAACAATAACCAAGAACCTTAAGTATAATAGCTTAAGGTTCTTTTATTTAACAAAGTAAACTAGTAGGCTTTAGCCAAGAAATCCGGCTTTAGCGCAGTCTCCCAATATGTGAAAGAGAATTATTTCAATAGGGTAAATGTTATTTACTAGAAATAAAATCTGAATGCTAGAGGTAATAGATGTATTTAGATCACGAGAGCGAAGCGAGCATTACGAATTCAGATTTAGCAAAGGAGAATTAAAAAGGAGAATTAAAATGGCAAACACAATAACAATTTTAGTAGAACATGACGATATAAATTACTACAAAGACAAATTAAAATACTTTGACAGAGAAGTAGTTTTAAAAGCACTAGGAGAAGACCTTGCAGCCATGTACATACAATACGACAACAATGCCAACAATGTACAACCTAACATGTCTAATGTCAGCAACACTTCCGACACTTACATTCTTGGTTTTGAAAGACCTAACGATATTATTGAAATAGCAGAGGAATGGAACTCAGAACTAAGAGACAATGCTGTCAGACACCTAGAAGAACTCGAAGCTTTAGCCAAGGAATCCGGCTTTAGCACAGTTTCCCAATACGTAAAAGAGAATTGGAATTCGGATGACTTTGCAAGCATAAACTATTGGCTAAAGTACACTCTAATGGATTTAGATAATGCTTACAATTATAACACAACAGGACTTATCTATGACAAATCAAACGGTTGGGAAGTAGTGATTGCAGATAGCACTCTAGCCAAGATAAAAGAACATCCAGAAAACTTTGTATACTTAACACTTAGTTATCAGGAAAACTAGAGCTAAAAGAAAAATGACTTCACCAGCATTCACATTAAATCAAAGGAGAATCAAAAATGGAAAGAATGAATTTATTTCAAGATAACAACAAACCACAAATAACCTTTTACTTTGCAGAGTGCATGGAATTCCCAGACTATGGTGAGTACAAAGAATTTCCCTCTTTAGCCCAGGCAATTTCCCTCTTTGAAGAATGTCCTGGTACTCTTCTAAATGCAGTCAAATGCGTAGGCTTTATTCTACATGATGACAGTATCTACGACAATGTCAAGCAACCACTAATGACATCCAAACATGTTCTAAAAGACGACATTAATTACATAAGTCATTATGTAAACACAACACTTGTTCAAGAAGCAATCAAAGAGGCCGAATGCTATCTAAGAAGCAAAGAGAATTCTAAATCAAAGGTCACAACTGGTATGTTTGATAACTGTGATCTACTGCCTGCTGAAATGAGAGAAAACTTTAAATTCACAGATGAAGAGATTCGTTATTTAAGTGGCGTAGGTGAAATGTTTAAAAACGATAAATCTGTAAACTTTGAGATAATGGAAGGTCCAATGCCTCCAGCACCTATCCAAGACGAAAACAGATTCATTTGCTTCAGAGTAGAAGGCAAAGAGTATTCCTTAAAGATCGTTTCTAAAGAGGAAATGCAAAGAGTTAAGGAAGAAGTAAACAAGAATTCTAGGTACACCTACGATTGGTTCAAGGAGGAAACAGGAGACCACCATTGGGTGCTTTACAATACTGACATGTACGAAATCAGTAATTGTGGTATAGATAGACATCTTCATTATATAGAATTGAGTGAATTACTTCCAATGGTACCAATCAATGCGACCTCGTGCCATCATATGTTCGATAACTGCTGTGATACGAAAGAGTTAGACTTCAAACACTTTAACACAGAAAACATCATCACTATGGAGGGCATGTTCTCCAAATGCAACAAAATCAGTAAGCTAGACCTGAGATTGTTTAACACAACAAAAGTGACTAACATGTTTAAAATGTTCTCTAAGTGTCGTAATCTCGAAGAGTTAGGTCTTAACAGCTTTAGCACAGCAAATGTGGCTGACATGGGTTATATGTTTGCAGGATGTGAATCTCTCGAAGTATTAGATCTCAATAACTTTAGCACAGAAAATGTGAAAAACCTACATGGTATGTTCAAAAACTGCGAATCACTCAAAACACTAGACCTAAGTAGTTTTAATACAGAAAACGTGACTGACATGTATGGTATGCTCTCAGACTGCTACAGTCTCGAAGAATTAAATCTTAGTAGCTTTAGCACAGGAAGAGTGACTAGTATGGGTTATTTATTTGCAGGATGTGAATCGCTCAAAGTACTGGATCTCAGTAACTTTAACACAGAAAATGTGGACGATATGCAATATATGTTTGCAGACTGCTGTAGTCTTGAAGAATTAAATATCAGTAGCTTTAACACAGCTAACGTGCTCGATATGGGTAATATGTTCTACAAATGTTCAAAATTGTTGTCACTGGATGTAAGTAACTTCAATACAGAAAAAGTAACAACTATGGTTTATATGTTCACAGAATGTAAATTACTTGAACAACTTGATCTCAGTAACTTTAGTACAGGAATGGTTGTTGGTATGTGTAATATGTTCGAAGACTGCGTATGCCTTAAGAAGTTAGATCTCAGTAGCTTTAGCACAGGAAATGTTATAAATATGAGTACTATGTTCTCCGGATGCAACAATCTTGAACAACTTGATCTCAGTAGCTTTGATACAATCAATGTTGAGTTAATGGATAATATGTTTAGATGGTGTAGTAAATTAAAGTACTTAGACTTAAGTAGTTTTAACACCGGTGATGTTGCTTATATGTCTTCGATGTTTAAAGGCTGTATATCACTAGAAAGCATTAATCTCAGTAGCTTTGTCACGACTAAAGTAAAGACTATGGAAGCCATGTTCAAAGACTGTAAATCACTTATTATGCTTAATATTAGTAACTTCAAAACAGACCGATTAGAGGAAATGAGTGAAATGTTCTCTGGCTGTTCCAAACTCACTGTACTAAATCTCAATAACTTTAGTACAGGAAATGTGGAATACAATTCAAATGTCTTCAAAGGATGTAATGCTTTAACCACTGTGAGAGTTGGTAACCGCTTTAGCTCAGAGCTTAAAAGAAGGTTGAAGAAGAACATCGAAGACATAAGAATAATTCAATGTGTAGGTCTTAAAGAGATTAAAGAGATTTAGCTCGGTAATCACTTCAGCTCAGTAATTGCTTTAGCAAAGAAATCTGTAGCGCTTTAGCCAAGATACTTTTCAAAGGACTAAGACCACAAATTAGCAAAGAGATTTAATCCTGATAACAAATAGCTAGAACCTTTAGTACAATAGCTAAAGGTTCTTTTTATTTTATTAGAAAGGAGGTAATTACAATGAAAAAGATGGATTCCTTCAGTGGTGAAGTACCGCATAACAAACAAACCAATCCACAATCAGAAATTACATTTTATTTCGCAGAGTGCATGGAGTTCATTTCATACGGTGAATTTCGGGAGACTTCCGCCTTAGCCCAGGCAATCTCACTTTTTGAGAAATGTCCTAGCGAGAGATTGCACGCCAATAAGTGCGTTGGATTTATTCTGCATGATAATAGTGATTACGACGGTGCAGAGTGGCCAATTATGACGGAGCAAAAAGTACTTAAAGACAGCACTAATGAAATTAAACATTTTAGGGAAAATCCTTTAGTCCAGAAAGCTTTAAAAGAAGCAGAAGAATATTTGGACAGAAAATGTGGTAAAAATAGTAACAGACTTTAGTAAAGGCATTTAGCCAAGATAATAAAGAATAAATAATTAGGAGGATATAAGAATGGAAAGAATGAATATGTTTGAGCATATGGTATTAGAATTACCAAAAGATGAATTAGAAGAAGCCGCTAAAAGGGCTGCTAAAAGAGATGCGAAACAACAAAAGAAAGAGCTTTACCCTAATATGTGGAAGGATATTGAAAAGACTCGTCACTTATCATTAACTATTGAAACTGACGAAAACGGTAACGTAAAATTAGTAGATGAAACTGACGAAAACGGTAGCGTAAAATTAGTAGATGAGTGATAAACTACCTAATTGAAGAATGAGTAGTGGTGCAATTGCTTTAGCCAAGTACCAACATCAGCATAGAAAACACATTAGCAAAGAGATTTAGTGTCATAGCTAAATCTCTTTTTATTTTACTCAAAAGGAGGTTTTGCAATGGAACAAATGATGTTCTTTAAAGATAGCACCACCATTCAACCCAATGGTGCTTACCACATCACAGAGAGAAGAGCTTTAGCCCAGATCCTTTCCGAAGGACTAAGACCACATATTGGCAAGCGAAGCGAGAAAGCACACGAAAGCAAACCCTTGATTTACATTACTGACGGAATTGACTTACCTCAATGGATTTTAATATTCACAAAGAGAAGATTACTAAATGACATTGCAATCCTAAAAATTAATGATGAGTTCCTAGAACATAGAACTGTAGTATGGCGCTGTAACGCAAACGAAGAAGAAGGAACATTGTTTGAAGAAATCCCTCCACAATATCTAAAAGAAATTCCAATGCCTAAGATAACACAAAAACAATTATGGAATTATTACTTCTCGTGTCTGCATGATTTAGCATACCTATGCTATGATTTGTTAGATTATAAGCACAGGCCTGAATTTTTCAGTGATAATCCTGACTTCTACAATGGTGCAGTTAGAGATGCTCAGAATATTCTAATGAGTTTGGAGGGTGCGGAGCAGTGCTTTAACCCAGAAAGTCCCGATAGGGAGAAAATCCACAAAGAACTGATTGACTACTGGAAGAACTATTCACTATTTAATAATTATAAGATACTCATTGGCAAGAGTGACAGAGATGAGCGATACTACTCAGCATTAGATTTATTTAATGACGAACCCATCATACAATTGCGAGACTGGGTAAAAACAAATCTAGATTTAGAGTTGTTGGAGAAGTCTATAGTGCTTTAGCCAAGAAAACACTATAATTAGTTGAAGATTAAATAATAAACAGAAGCTGATAG
>ENA-OPSC01000677-OPSC01000677.1-human-gut-metagenome-genome-assembly--contig:-NODE-677-length-17600-cov-4.719977_pt1 | contig 17600 bp, 13 predicted proteins | sample MGYA00241800_ERZ501891 | MGnify/ENA primary metagenome ERZ501891 (study PRJEB25962, sample SAMEA2042407) | human gut metagenome | biome: human gut; feature: human-associated habitat; material: faeces...
AGTTCAGACTTATTATCTGCCCCGTAATGATATCCGACGATGGGATTGATCCCGATAGCATATCCAAGGTAGATGGAAGTTGCGATAAAAGAGGCATACATGACCACTCCGTAGGCAGCGATTCCATTTTCGGCAGCAGCACGCATCAGTTGGAAGTTATAGATCACCGATACCAGGGAGGTGGACAGGTTGGATAACATTTCCGAAGATCCATTTCCACAGGCTTTGCGGATACTTTTCCAGTCAAAGGCAGCGGGACGCAGAAGCAGTCCGCTGTTATTTTTATGCAGAAAATAGATCAGTGGGATAAAGCCTCCGACAAATTCGCTGGCACAGGTTGCAACTGCAGCACCGGTAATTCCAAACTTTAAGATCCCGACCAGTGTAAAGTCGAGTATAACATTGGTGAGTCCTGCAAGGATCGAGATCCGAAGTCCGAGTTTTTGTTTCCCGGCAGTGGCGAGGAAACTCTGGAAACTGTTCTGAAGCATAAAAAATGGTTCAGAAAGAAGAAGAATCCGTCCATACAGGATTGCATCTTCCCGGATCAGATCGCTTGCACCAAGCAGAGAAACGATCTGCGGCATAAAGATAAAGCCCAAAAAAGCGATGATGGATGCCCCGAGAAGAATAAGTTCTATGAGCATGGAAAAGACTTCATTTGCTTTTTTAGGATTTTTCAGACCAAGATAAAAGGCTACCAATGCACTGCCACCTGTTCCGATCATAAATCCCAGAGAAGAAACACCCATCAGGACAGGCATGATCAGATTTACTGCTGCAAATGCATTCTTGCCGGCATAATTTGATACGAAGAATCCGTCAACAATACCGTAAACAGAAGTCAGGATCATCATGGCAACGCAGGGGAGGACATAGAGGATCAGTTTTTTATAAGTAAAATGTTCAGAAAGTTTCAGTTCCATAATTGTTCAGAATACTCCTTTAATGAGGTGAGCTGTTGCTGCATGAGCTTCAGGAGAAGGCTGCGTTCCTCCGCTGAAAAAGCAGAAAAAGAGTGGATGTCTGCCTGTACCAGTGGGGCAACATAAGCTGCGGCAAGTTCTTCTCCCTTTGGTGTGAGCCGGAGGTATTTGATATTTCCAGATCCTTTTTGCGTGAAAAGTGAGACCAGTCCATCGGAAACCAGTTTTTTCACGGCTGAATTTACGGTCTGACGTGGAAAATACCATTTTTCACAAAGATCTGCCTGACTCAGCGGTGCCGGTGCAGTTACGACAATCGTATATAAAATCCAGTAAGAAGTGCGTGGAAGACCGGATTTGCGGGCAGCTTTCTGCCAGATATCATCCTGTTCTTTCCAAAGCCGGTTATAGAGTTCCAGTTGTCCGATGAGGACGGAGTCCTTTTGCAGAGTCTTTTGTATAGTCATGAGATACCTCCAGTCAAAAAATGTAAATCTGAAAAAATGGTTCAGTGTATATCCGAAATCGGATTAGTATGGCTGATTGTATATCTGATTTCTGATTTTGTCAAGATGGATTGGTGTATTCCTGTTACGGAGACAACGGATTTGAACGAGAGAGTTGAGTAAGAAACAATATTTTGTGTGAAGATAAAAGCACGCAAAGAATACTTGTGCGGTTGTTGGGGATATGTTAAACTGTTTCATATTGAAAATGAAAGTGAGGGAAGAAAATAGCAGATTATGAGATTATTGATAGATGAAAAAGAGTTGGCACTACTCTTAGAAAAGAAAAGAGATCTTATAGGAAATAAAGTAACTATTGATACAATTATTGCTGGAATTTCTTTTTTACTTTCAGTTTTTACAGCCAGTTATGATGATTTACTGGGGATTCGTGGAGCAGGAATCGCTTTAAAGACGATCTTTTGTATGATTGGAATTGTTTATTGCCTGAAAATTGTGAAAGATGTTTCAGAAATGGTAAAAAATAAGTATGATCATGAAGTACTGCTGCAGGATATTGAGCATTTGAATATGATTCAGCATAATCATTCTCTTATTGCAATAAAAAATCAAGTGGGTGAAGAAAAGCGTTATCTTGTATACTATGATGAAAGATGGGATTGCAAATTATTTTTAAATTATAAAACTCAGAATGGAAATAATGAAGCAGCGTTGAAGGAACAGGTGTCAGTTGATCTGAATTTGAATAGTGGCGATATAACGTGTAATTACGTAACATCAAGGGTACAGGAGAAATACTCTGTCAGCCATCAGGAGACGAGAGTTTATAATCACAGGTTATATGAGATGTATTTTAATAATATTCCTGATGAATTTAGAAAAGATAATTTTGAAATAAGTGGAAGGCATTATTACTGGATGACAATAGATGAGATGGAAAAAGATGACAATATAAAGAAAAAGAATTTAGACGTTGTTGATTTCGTAAAAGAATATATAAAATGAAATACTGAAAATGTTCAGAAGGTATAAAGGATCGGGGCAGTTTACCGGTCCTTTTTGTATCCCGATGCCTGATATACGTGTGGCTTTTCTTGTATTTGTCATGAAAATCGGATATACTAGGAATATTGAACAGTGATAGGATTTCTGGCATTCTATGTATTTCACATAACAGAAGTTTCACATAACAGAAAAAAGAACGAGGAGAGAAAAAGATGAGCATATATGATCTGACAGCATATGAAGTACTTCAGCAGGAAGATTTATCTGATTTGAAGTCCAAAGGAACGCTTCTGAAGCATAAAAAGAGTGGTGCGAGAGTACTTCTGATGGAGAATGATGATGAAAATAAGGTCTTTACGATCGGTTTCCGTACGCCTCCGTCCGACAGCACGGGAGTTCCGCATATTATGGAACATTCAGTTCTGTGCGGATCGAGAGAATTTCCGGTGAAAGATCCTTTTGTCGAGCTGGTAAAGGGATCTTTGAATACATTTCTGAACGCAATGACGTATCCTGACAAGACGGTTTATCCGGTTGCAAGCTGCAATGATAAGGATTTTCAGAATCTGATGCATGTGTATATGGATGCGGTATTTTATCCGGATATCTACAAGCAGGATAAGACTTTCCGCCAGGAAGGCTGGAGCTATAAACTGGATGATCCGGATGGGGAACTGACGATCAGCGGAGTTGTATATAACGAGATGAAAGGAGCGTACTCTTCACCGGAAGGTGTGCTGGACCGCGAGATCCAGAGTTCGCTTTTTACGGATACGACTTATGCAGTTGATTCAGGTGGAGATCCTGAGGTGATCCCACAGTTGACTTATGAGCAGTTTTTGGACTTCCACAGAAAGTATTACCACCCATCCAACAGTTATATTTATCTGTATGGCGATATGGATATGGAAGAGAAACTGAGATGGCTGGATGAAAAATATCTTTCTCACTTTGAAAATGAACCGGTTGATTCAGAGATCCATCTGCAAAAGCCATTTACTGAGATGAGAGAAGTAGTTCAGAATTATTCGATTACGAGTGAAGAAAGTGAAGAAGATAATACTTATCTTTCGTATAATAAAGTAGTGGGAACGTCACTGGATGAGAAATTATATCTGGCATTTGAGATTCTGGATTATGCACTGCTGTCTGCACCGGGAGCACCGCTTAAGAAAGCCCTGATCGATGCAGGAATCGGAAAGGATGTATCCGGTTCTTTTGACAGTGGAATTTATCAGCCGGTATTCTCCATTGTTGCAAAGAATGCCAACGTGGAGCAGAAAGAGGCATTTATCAGTACGATTGAGGATACACTGAGAAAAATTGCTGAAGAAGGAATCGATAAAAAGGCACTCCGGGCGGGAATTAATTATCATGAATTCCGTTTCCGGGAGGCAGATTTCGGAAGTTATCCGCGGGGACTGATGTATGGACTCCAGTTATTTGACAGTTGGTTATATGATGAAGAAAAGCCTTTTATCCATATGAAAGCAATCCCGACCTTTGAGTTCCTGAAAGAGCAGGTTGAGACAGGATATTTTGAAGATCTGATCCGTGAATACATTTTAGACAATCCGCATGGTTCAATCGTGATCATCAGACCGGAACAGGGGATGACGGCACGTATGGATAAGGAACTGGCAGATCGTCTGCAGGCGTATAAAGAGGGCCTTTCAGCAGAAGAAATCGCGGCTCTTGTAAAAGCAACGAAGGAGCTGGAAGCGTATCAGGAAGAAGAGTCTGCACCGGAAGATCTTGCAAAGATACCGGTTCTCGGACGGGAAGATATTTCAAGGGAGATTGCACCAATTTATAATGAAGAGCGTCAGACAGACGGAGTGAAATTGCTTTATCACGATGTGGAGACGAATGGGATCGGATATGTGACAGCTCTGTTCGATCTTTCGGAAATCGAAGAAGAACTGCTTCCATATGCAGGAATCCTGCAGAGTGTTCTCGGCATCATTGATACAGAACATTATGGATACGGAGAACTTTTCAATGAGATCAATGTGCATACCGGTGGAATCGGAACTTCACTGGAGCTGTATACAGATGTGACAAAAGTGAAAGAAAAAGAGTTCCGTGCAACGTTTGAAATCAAAGGAAAAGCACTTGATCCGAAGCTGGATGTACTTTTTGCCATGATGCGTGAGATCCTGATGGAGTCGAAGCTGGGAGATGAAAAGCGTCTGAAAGAAATTTTATCCATGCTGAAGACAAGACTTCAGACTTCTTTCCTTTCAGCCGGACATACGACAGCAGTACTGCGTTCACTTTCCTACACTTCTCCGATCGCAAGATTCAGGGATATTACCAGTGGAATTGGATTTTATGAAGTTGTAAAAGATCTGGAAGAGAATTTTGAAGAAAGAAAAGAACTGTTGATCGAAAATTTGAAAAAGATCGCAGGACGTATTTTCAGAAAAGAGAATCTTATGCTCAGTTATACTTCCGCACAGGAGGGACTTGCAGTACTGGAAAAAGCAGTGCCACAGTTTGCAGATTCACTTCATACGGGAGAAAAAGAGAGCCACGGACAGTGCATCATCCACTGTAAGAAGAGAAATGAGGGTTTCAGAACTTCCTCCAAAGTCCAGTATGTGGCAAGGACCGGTAACTTTATTGATGGTGGAGCAGAATATACGGGTGCATTGCAGATTCTGAAAGTCATTTTAAGTTATGATTATCTGTGGCAGAATGTACGTGTAAAAGGAGGAGCGTATGGCTGTATGAGCGGCTTTAACCGGATCGGAGAGGGGTATTTAGTTTCTTACAGAGATCCGAATCTTGAAAAGACGATGGAAATTTACGAGGGAGTCGTAGATTATCTGAAGAATTTTGATATAGATGACAGAGATATGAATAAGTTCATTATTGGTACGATCAGTAATTTAGACCGTCCGATGAATCCGGCGGCAAAGGGCAGCCGCTCACTGAATCTGTATATGAACCGGATTACAGAAGAGATGATCCGCAGGGAAAGAGAACAGATCCTGGATGCACAGCAGGAGGATATCCGTGGACTGGCAACCGTACTGGAGGCGGTACTGGCAGCCGGAGAATTGTGTGTGATCGGAAGCGAGGAGAAGATCGAAGAAGCGAAGGAAATGTTTGGAGAGATCAGGACACTTTAAAATACTGGGATGAAAAAAAGAAGGAGCAGAGATGAAAGAAAACTTTAAGTCAGGATTTGTAACTTTGATCGGAAGACCGATTCTGGGAAAGTCAACCTTGATGAACCATCTGATCGGACAGAAGATCGCAATTACGTCAAATAAACCGCAGACGACAAGAAACCGCATCCAGACAGTGCTTACAACGGAGGAGGGGCAGATTGTGTTTGTGGACACTCCGGGAATCCATAAGGCAAAAAATAAACTGGGCGAATATATGGTGAATATTGCAGAGCGTTCTTTAAATGAAGTAGATGTAGTGCTTTGGCTTGTTGAACCATCTAACTTTATCGGAGCGGGAGAAAAGCATATCATTGAGCAGTTGAAGAAGGTAAAGACGCCGGTTATTCTTGTTATCAATAAGATCGATATGGTAAAAAGAGAAGAAATTCTGGCTTTTATTGATACGTATAGAAAAGAATACGATTTTGCAGAGATCGTTCCGGTTTCTGCAAGGACAGGAGATAATACGGATGAGCTTGTAAAAGTCATTTTGAATTATCTGCCGTACGGTCCGCAGTTTTATGATGAAGATACGGTCACAGATCAGCCGGAGCGACAGATTGTTGCAGAATTGATCCGTGAGAAGGCATTACATTGTCTGAATGAAGAAATTCCGCATGGAATTGCAGTGGCGATCGATCAGATGAAGATGAATAAGAAAGTATGCCATATTGATGCAACGATTATCTGCGAACGGGATTCACATAAGGGAATTATTATCGGAAAGCAGGGAAGTATGCTGAAAAAGATCGGAAGCACAGCACGGTATGAGATTGAACGGCTTTTAGACTGCAAAGTGAATCTGAAACTTTGGGTAAAAGTGCAGAAAAACTGGCGTGACAGTGATTATATGATGAAAAACTTTGGATACAGGGAGGATGATATGTCGTAAATCTTAAAGAATCATACGTTTTTCTTTAAGAAATACGAAAGATAGTTGTTATTTTGAAATTATCGTCTAAAATGGAAAACATGGGAAAATTAAAGTTACTTAAAGGAAAAAATTCAGAAGAATTATGTAAGATCGTTTTACCACCGTTATTTACCTTTGTGGTAAATTCGCTGGTTTATTGGGGAGCACCTTTGATCGTGGGGACGGGAAGATCGCATAACCTGTCCGGCGGCCTGGACGAACTGGTTCCGTTTATGCCTGCATTTATCATTATTTATTTTGGCTGTTACATTTTCTGGGTAGTCAATTATCTGATGGTAGCGTTTTATGAAGATGAGAATAAATACAGATTTTACACGGCAGATTTTTACGCACGGCTGATCTGTCTTGCATTTTTTGTGCTTTTCCCGACGACAAATACGAGGCCGGAACTTACGGGAAATGGGATTTTTATTCGGGCAATGCGATTTTTATATACCGTTGATAAGCCGGTAAACCTGTTTCCGTCGATTCATTGTATGGCGAGCTGGTTCTGCTGTATCGGTCTTAGAAAGTGTAAGGAGATTCCTGAGTGGTATAAGCTGATGTCAGTACTGATTGCAATATCGGTCTTCATTTCTACGCTTGCAACGAGACAGCATGTATTATGGGATGTGGCAGGAGGCATCGGGGTAGCTGAGCTGACCTGGTTTATCAGCAACCGGACGAATGGCTGGAAGACATATCAGAGACTGAATGAAAAGATATCTGTCGGTATAAGCAGAAGATTAGGACGATAAAATCATGGAAAATAAGAAAAAGATGGCGTTTAATGTGGTATTTCTGATCCTTGTATTCGCCGGTACAATTTATGGAGTCTTCCACGGGGAAGATCTTGGAGAGATTGCGAGGATATTGAAGACCGTGAATCTGCTGTGGCTCATTCCCGGATTTATATGCGTGATCGTATTTATATGGGGAGAATCCATCATTATCTATTATATGATGAGAACTCTTGGAATCAAAAGAAAAAAGTGGACCTGCTTTTTGTTTTCGTCTGTTGGATTTTTCTTTAGTTGTATTACGCCGTCTGCTTCGGGGGGACAGCCTGCACAGATTTATTATATGAAAAAGGAAAAGATCCCGATTCCGGTGTCAACACTGGTGCTTATGATCGTAACGATCACGTATAAGCTGGTGCTGGTTGTCATCGGAGTTGTGGTGACTTTTTTCGGGCAGGGATTTATACATAAATATCTTTATGATGTCAGATACGTTTTTTATCTTGGAACGGGGCTGAACGTTTTCTGCGTGGTGACAATGCTGATCCTTGTGTTTCATCCGGTACTTGCAAGAACAATCCTTGTAAAAGGAATGGCACTTCTTGAGCGGATGCATCTGATGAAAAGGAAGCAGTCCAGGCTCGACAGGCTCAATGCCTCCATGGATCAGTACCGGGAAACGGCAGTGTATCTGAAGAATCATGTAAAAGTGCTGGTAAATGTATTTGGAATTACGTTGTTTCAGAGATTTGCACTTTTTACAGCTACATGGTTTGTATATAAGGCATTTGGATTGTCAGGTCAGAGTGCGTGGCTGATTATTCTGCTTCAGTCAACCATCTCGGTTTCAGTGGATATGCTGCCACTTCCGGGTGGAATGGGAATCAGCGAAAAGCTGTTCCTGGTTATCTTTGCACCAATCTTTGGAACGGGGCTGCTTCTTCCGGGAATGATTTTAAGCAGAGGACTTGGATATTATACAGAGCTGCTTGTAAGTGCAGTACTTACGATCGTGGCTAATTTTACTATAGGAAAAGGGAAAAAGGTGAGAGAAAATGTTGGGAATTTATGATTATACGGTAGTGCTTACATATGTAAGTCTGATGGTATCCATCGGGGGAATGATGCTGTCAGTAAACGGACATCTGAATCTGGCCGTGCTTTGTCTGGCAATTTCAGGATTGTGTGATATGTTTGACGGGAAGATCGCACGGACGAAAAAGGATCGTACCGAAGAAGAAAAATGCTTTGGAATCCAGATTGATTCGTTGTGTGATATCGTCTGTTTCGGGGTAGGACCGGCGATCATCTGTTATTGTATTGGGATGAGAGGCCCGATCGGAATGGTGATCTTAATGTTCTATGTCCTTGCAGGACTGATCCGTCTGGCATGGTTTAATGTGACGGAAGAGTGCAGACAAAAAGAGACCGATGAGAAGCGTGCATGTTATCAGGGACTTCCGATTACATCCATGGCGATCATTCTTCCATTGGTTGTAGTGTTCCGCCCATTGCTTGGAAAAGAGTTTATGGTAGCACTTCATGCAGCGGTACTCGTAGTCGGACTTTTATTTATTACTGATTTTAAATTGAGAAAGCCGAAAAATGCAACACTGGTAGTGCTGGTAGTAATAGTGGCAGCCGCAGTACTTAAAATTTTACATGTATGTCAGTAAGGCAGGATACAGAGGAAAGAAAACGATGATTTATGTAGATAGAAATGGAAACCGAACAGAGGGAACAACGGGACAGGACAGGCTGCTGAAGTTTATTTATACGCATACCGCGACAAGACTTCTGATCCGTCCTTTTCTCAGTCCCTGGGTATCAAAGCTTGGCGGAACGTTTCTGAGTACAAGACTTTCTGCAGTGGCAATCCGTCCATTTGTTGAAAAGAATCAGATCGATCTCAGTCAATATGAAAAGCAGGAGTTTGCTTCTTATAATGAATTTTTCACAAGAAAGATCAAAGCAGAAGAACGTCCGGTGGAAATGGATGAAGAAGTGCTGATCAGTCCGTGTGACGGAAAAGTGAGTGTATATCCGATCTGTGAAAAAGGAAAATTTGAGATCAAGCATACGGCTTATACAGCAGAGCAATTACTTCAGGACGCACATCTGGCAAAGCATTATTATGGTGGCTGGATCTATATCCTGCGGTTGACGGTGGATGATTATCATCGCTATTGTTACGTGGCAGATGGAATAAAGTCTTCGCAGAAGAAGATAAAAGGAATCCTTCATACAGTTAATCCGGTGGCGAATGATGCCTGTCCGATCTACAAAATGAATGCAAGGGAATACTGTCTGTTAAAGACAGAAACTCTTGGAACGGTGCTGATGATGGAAGTTGGTGCTTTGATGGTAGGAAAGATCAAAAATCATGAGCAGAGAAACTGCAGGGTCTGCCGTGGAACAGAAAAGGGAATGTTTGAGTTTGGGGGATCAACTGTGATCCTGATGACAGAACCGGGCAAAGTACAGCCGGATGAAGATCTGATCCGGAATACAGAAGCCGGGTATGAGACGCTGGTGAAGCTGGGAGAACAAGTGGGCAGAAAGATAAAAGTCTGAACATATAAGATGAAAAAATTAAAAAATAGCCGGGAATGTATCCCGGAAGAGGAAAAGACAAAGGAAAAGTTTATGCAGCGGTCAGTCGGGGATTCAGAAAGACCGCAGCGTAAACTTATTTTTATAAAAATCGAGAATCCCATCAGTCCGCATTTTCCCAAGTTCTTTGGAAAGGGCAGTACGATCTACATTTAGATAGTCAGCGAGCTGCTGTCGGTCAAAGGGGATCTGAAAGGTAGTATTCCCGGCTTTGACAGATTCCATGGACAGATAAGTTAAAAGGCGGGAGCGGATCGTTTTAGCAGAAGTACAGAAAATACGATTAGATAAAACCAGATTTTTCTGTACCGAAAGCTTCAGGATATTTTGCATGATTTTTGCGTGCCATGGCTGAGAAGCATACCGATTGCTGAGGAGAATATCAAGATCAGCGAAGAGAACTTGTGTATCCTCTATAGCAACGACATCGACCAGCATCGGTTCATGGCAGATTGCATAAGTTTCGGCAAAAATCTGCCCCTGTGAAATATTGCTTAAAATACTTTTATTGCCCAAAAGATCAATATTTTCAATATTTACGCTGCCGGATTCAATGATTCCGATTTCGTGGATCAGGTCCCCGGTATGAAAGATAGTTCCATTTTTGAAGAAAAAAGAAGAACGCATGGAATGTAATTCTTTCATGGTCTCAAATTCGGATTCTGTGATTCCAAGGAAAAGCGGAGTGTGGAAAAGTTTCATAAAAATCTCCTTTCGTGGTTATAACCACATAAATATTAAATTTATTATAATATAATTGCAATAGAAATTGAAGGGAGAAGATATAATATGATAAGAAGAGTGATTCAGATAGATGAAGAAAAATGTAATGGCTGTGGAATATGCGTGACCGCCTGTCATGAAGGGGCAATCGGTATGGTTGACGGAAAGGCAAGACTGATGCGTGATGATTATTGCGACGGACTGGGAGATTGCCTTCCAAATTGTTCGACCGGTGCGATCAGTTTTATAGAAAGAGAAGCTGCGGCATATGATGAGGCAGCAGTAAAAGCTAATATGGAAAGAAAAGAAACCCATAAAGCAGATCAACTTCATTCCGCTGTGCATCGTTGCCCTGGACAGGCAATCCGCGAATTTAACAGGCGTGGTTTACAGGAAGAGGTATCTCGGGAGACGGTGCAGTCCCAGCTTCAGCAGTGGCCGTGTCAGATTAAACTTGTTCCTGTTAATGCACCATATTTTGAAGATGTAAAATTACTGATTGCTGCAGATTGTACTGCATATGCTTATGCAAATATGCATGAGGAGTTCATGAAAGGAAAAATAACATTGATCGGATGTCCTAAATTAGATCAAATTGATTACAGTGAAAAGTTGACACAGATCATTGCAGAGAATAATATAAAAAGTGTGACGGTACTCAGAATGGAAGTACCATGCTGTGGCGGATTGGAGAATGCAGCAGTAAAAGCTTTAAAAAATAGTGGAAAATTTCTTCCATGGCAGGTCGTAACGATCTCGATTGACGGAAGAATTTTATAAGGGGAAAAAAGATGGCAGGAATTAAAAATTTTGAAAAAGCAGAAGTAGTAACATTAAAGGAGCAGATCGATTATCAGAAAGGCCAGGTCGTTTCCAAGACGATGGCACAGAACGAGCATCTCAGTGTAACCTTATTTGCGTTTGATAAAGATGAAGAGATCAGCACACATGAATCCGGTGGAGACGCATTTGTAACCTGCCTGGACGGAGTGGGAAAGATTACGATTGATGGAGAAGAATATATTCTTCATGAAGGAGAATCGATTGTAATGCCGGCAAAACATCCACATGCAGTTTATGGACAAGAACAATTTAAAATGCTGCTGGTGGTTGTATTTTAAATTTGTAGTTGTTGGAGAGATACGCTTGTAAATCAGAAAGCTTCTTTGTGGCGAATCGGATGCGAAAAACAGAGATATTCCTTCGCAGTGCAGGCCCGCTTTAGAGCCCTGCTAATGCACCTGCTCAGGAACACGCTGCTTTCCGCTGGCAGTCGCAGTAAGAAGTTTTTTCTGACTCCACAGCGTAGTCACTCAACAATACAAATTTAAAAATAATAGGAAGAAGCCGGATGGCTATTTATTCAGGACATAAAATGCTTTCTGGGAAAAAGAAACTCGAAGAAGCGAAAGACTGATCAAAAGCCCTTCGCTTTACATATTAAAGAGGAGCAACCTAAAGAGTAGCACGAAGCATGATCTTTGCAGTGAAGACTCCATTTTCATAAGTGAAATTACAAGAACCATCGTTCTTTTCTGCCATTCTGCGGACAGACTGGGTACCAATCCCCAGACCTTTCCGTTTGGTAGAATGGAGCAGATGGCTCTTTTCTTTGATGATTCCATCAAAATTATTCTCAACCCGAATTAAAAGAAGAGAAGCTGAATGCTGGCGGATCTCAAGCAAAATCTGCTGCCGTGACATTGTAGTCTTGCGGCTGGCTTCCAATGCATTTTCAAGAAGGTTTGAAAGGATAAGACACAGATCCATTTCATTTACAGAAAGCTCCTGAGGCAGATCGACACGTGCATCAAACGGAATCTCTTCTTTCTGAGCCAACGCATAATAATATCCGATCACATTATCAACAGACTGATTTTCACAGAAATGAAAATCAAAGCTAGGAATTTTATCCATTGCGTTCTGCAGATAGTCCTTTATCTTCTCGAGATTGCCATCGTCGGCCATGACAGATAATTGAACGAAATGATGACGGATATCATGTCGTGCCTGTCTTGCTTCTTCGATTGCAGATCTTAAATTCTCATATCGTTCCTGCTGTACAGAAAGAAACAGATTTTCCTGCTGCAGTTTTTGGTTTTTATTCAAAATGTTAGCCATCATCAGAAACATTGTGTAAAACAGTGCGAGAATAAGAAGAAGGGCGTAAACAATCACAATGTATCCGCGCAAGAAACGCTGTGTGTGCAGAATCGTATTATATTTTGGAATGAGAACAAGGTTCAATCCGATGATAAGAACCGGAAGTACCCAGAATACATACCATGTCTGGGCAAGATTTTCATCCTCGACCATGTCCTTGACAACGTGAGAAGCCGGATGCCAGATCAATATAACAAAAAGGATACAGAAAATGTTATATAGGACAGCAAATACGGAGAATCCAGAAAAAGCCTGTTCTTCAGAATTAAAGCTAAGCATAGCAGACGTTGCTCTTGCGAGACTGTTAAAGCAAGAAAAAACTGCACAGACAGCAAGATAGATGCTGACGGATTTCCATAGTGAGATTCGCAGTGTTGCCTGATAAAGGATAAGCGTAAGAAACAGAAGCGGCAGAAGAATCATTCTTGTTGATAAATGAAATCTGTTGCATACAAATCCACTCGAAAAAGAAATTATGACAAGAAGAGGAAGCATCCAGGCAATCATTTTCTTAGGTTTTTGCTTTAAAGATGAGTTCACAGGGAGATATGCAAGCAACATGCCCGGAATCAGAACTGTAAATTCCAAAGCCTGAAAAATTATTGTACGCATTAGAAATCCTCCCTTTGAAATAAATAATCCATAAAGTGTTGTCGTGCCAGTTTGCTTAGTTCTCGACTGACAGCAATCTTGCTTCCGTCATCCAATAGAAACATCGTTCCATCAAAATCAACTGCATGTTCCATATTAATGATCGTTCCCCTGTTGCAGACAAAAAAGCGGGAATCTTCTTTTAATGGAGCAGTAAAAGAACTGAAGGATTGTCGGATGACAAGTTCTTTTTTTGCAGTTGTATGAATGTGGATCATATGAGAAAAATGATCCGCATGGACGATCGTTTTAAACGGTACTTGAAATTCACTCCCATTTACTTTCAATGGAAGTGTTTTCTCGGGAGTTGGGATTCTGGACAAAATCTCATCAGTTAAAGAAGAAAGTTCATCCTCGGTATAGGGCTTTACAAGATAGTGCATGGCACGAACCTGAAAACCTTCCAACGCATGATCCGAGGATGTTGTTGTAAAGATCAGCAGACAGTCTTTATTCGATTTCCTGAATTCCTTTGCAATTTCAATCCCATTTGCACCATCCATATAAATGTCCAAAAATAAAACTGTGATGTCCTGATCCTTCGAAGCTTCAAGAAATGCCTCCCCATTCTCATACTCACAGCAATGAAATCCCATATCTTTCTGATGAAAAATCTTTTCTAACCGTGTTCGTAGCAGAACACGTTCTTCCTTAATATCATCAACAATAGCGATTGTCATATGAAAATCCTCCCAGAGTTGTATCTGCTTGAAGGAAATATTACTTTACACACTACACATGACCGATAACAAGCAGATAGTTAAGTTAAAATCTAAAACTAGTATACCACAGAATGACAATTCGTGCCATTTTCGGGCAATTCGTGTCAGAAATATTGTAAAAAAAGATATCAAAAATATAATAAAAAGAAATGGAGTTGCCTAAATACGATGAGGAGGAGAGAAATACATGAAAAAAATCAAAAGAATAATGGCAGTGCTCATATGTATGACAATCACACTTACAGGAATACCAGTCAGTGTAAATGCAGAGAATTCCGGTGGAAAAAGTGTACAGACGATGGAGACAGGAAATGAATTATTTATTACACTTGAGGAAAATACGAGATATCGCTGGAATGTAAACGATAGTGCAGAAAAAAACAGTGTAGTTCATTTGGATACTTCAGGAGGAGATAATTGTCGTTTTCGGTTAGATCATATAGAAAATGAATGGTATGGAATTAAACATATTAAAGTTGATGGAACGGACCGTTTTGCAGATGTAGATGGTAAAAGTAAAAACAACGGTGCAGTACTTCATTTATGGGAGTCTTCAGACAGTAAAGTAAAGGGAAACAATCACCGTCAGTTTGCATTTTATTATATTGGTAATGATGCAAATGGAAATGCGAGGTACTATATTAAAAATAGAAACAGTGGAAAATGGATCGGATATGAAGGAAAACTGAATAATAACAATCCAAAGATCATTCAGACAGATGAGAAAAATAGAAAAGTCTGGTTGATTACAAAATCCGTGGTTCCGTTTACGGGAAAGGAAAGTCAGGTACTGCACAAAGATGATAAAACAGCCGTCTGTGAGATTCACAAAGCCGGAGAACTGGCAGCTTTAAACAGAATGGCGGATAGTCTGGTTCCGGGTGCACTTCCTCATTTTTATACAATGGGAACAACAAGTAAATGGAAGCTGACCTGGGTTAAGGATTATAATGCTTATCAAATCGAAAGCATTTCAGAAGGAGAAAAAGATACAGGACTTGCTCTTGATGTGCAATCAGAATCGGGAAGAATGAATACCACTATTAATTTGTGGGTAGAAGAAGAATTTGATCATAATCAAAATACAAGCCAGCTTTGGCGTTTTTTCAAACAATCGGATGGAACATACCTGATTCAGAATGCAAGAAGTGGTTTGTACATTCTGGAGACTGTTAATGGATTAAAGCTTGGAGAACAAGGAACGAAAATAGATCTGTCTATTTTGGCAGGAAACACAGAGAAGACGAAGTACTATTATGCAGAAAACTGGATGGCAAATATTCCGGATGATGCACTTTTATCATCTGTAAATATTCCGGCAACACATGATACAGGAACAGCAGGAGTTGTAGAGGATGATATACCACAGGTATCCATTACATCATGTCAGAATCTTTATTATGATGAACAGTTAAATATGGGAGCACGCAGCTTTGATATCCGTGCAAATGCGACAAAAGATGATGCTTCTGTGGCAGACGTAAAGATAGTACATGGAGGCGAATTATGGCAGTGTCAGGAAAAAAACGGAAGTGATCTTACATTACAGTCAATCCTCAATACCTCCCTCGGCTTTTTAGAGAAGCATAAGTCAGAAACAGTCATTCTTACAGTAAAATCAGATGCCGGTTCTACAATTGGATTAGAGCATGCGGTAGCTGAATTTATTGAAAAAAATAAGGACAAGGTCTACAGTGGAGGGGATATCCCATCAATGAAGGAAGCAAGGGGAAAAATCATATTTCTTCGAAGATTTAATCTAACCAAGAACTACGAAAGTTCGGTTGAACGTGCGATGGGATTTAACCTTGCGAATTGGGATGACATAAAATATAAAGATTATAAATATGCGTATAAATTATATGATGATGGAAAAAATCATGTGTATATTCAGGATGCATATAATACATATGGAAGTGAGAAGTGGCCGTATATATTAGAAACAATGAAGCAAACAACAGGACAGGATACAAGCCATCCGATCGAGTACAATTCTTGGGTATTTAATTATACTTCTTGCTCACGAGGAGCACCGTTAGGATTGACACGGGAAATTAATCCGAGATTATTTAAAGACGAAGGCAATTGTATTGACAACCGATTCCTTGGAACAGTAATGCTTAACTTTATTGATGATCCAATGGCACGGTTGATCTATGAGACAAACAGCAACCTGATATTTGAACCAAAGCTTCCGACACCGGAAGTAGAAGTTGAATATGGTCAGACACTGGCAGAAGCTACATTAAAAGGGATTGAAGATGCACCGGCAGGGGCATGGGTATTCAAAGATGCAGATCATGTTGTGACAGATCAGGAAGTGACAGATCAGACAAAATTTGAACTGATCTTTCAGCCGGCAGATAATAAAAAATACAAAAGTGTTACTATGTGCGTTCCGGTAAAAACAGTGAAAAAGTCGGAAGTCGTTTCAGCAAATGCAACAGATGAAATGGAAATCCAGGAGATAGAACAGTTGCAAAGTGAAGCGATTGATGAAAGCAGCAGTGCACGGAGAATTGTTGTCAATGCAGAAAAGAAAGCAAAGACATACGGAGAGATATTGACAAGTGAAGATCTTACATTTACGATCAGTGATTCAGAAAAGGAGAAACTTCTTCCGGGAGATACAGTTGATAGTCTTGGACTGACACTGAAAGCAACAACAATCGTACAGGAAGATATTTTGTCAGGAAGTACAATAGATGAAGATGGAGATGACATTCTTGGTGCTTATGGAAATGCAGGAAAATATGTTATTCTGAAAGATAATGCATCAAATAGTAATTATGATGTTGTAGTTCGTCCAGCATTCCTTAATGTATCACCAAAGGAAGCAGAGATAGAATGGAATGCGGCAGCACAGTATACATATACAGGAAATGCATGTGGAATAGAAGCAAACGTGAAAGCAGACAGTCTTTTAGAAAATGACAGCTGTGAGATTAAGAGACTGCTGAATGCACAGCGTACAGAAGTCGGCTCTTATAAAGCACTTGCAATAGGACTGACAAATGCGAATTATATCTTTTCCGGCATGAGACGTGTGTGTGTATGGAAATATGAGATTCTTCCGGCAGATCCGGAAGTGACTTTCCCTACAGTAGAAGTGACTTATGGAGATAGCTTGAGAAAGGCAGTTCGTACAGGTCAGTCAGGTAATGGTGTATTTCGTTTTGCAGATAATACTGCAATGCTTACGGTAGCAGAGAACCAGAGTGAGCAGGAGATGATCTTCACTCCATTTAATCCGAATTATAAAACAGTTATGTCATCAGTTCCTGTAACTGTATTGCCGAGAAAGCTTACAATCAGTCCGGAGCGAACCGAGAAAGAATACGGACAGACAATTACAGAGTATACCTGGTCAATCAGTGATGGAAGTCTGGCAGGGGATGATCAGTTAGAGGATTTGAAAATAAATGTCACATTGACAGCAGGAAATGCAGAAAAAGAAAACTGTAAGGTCGGTCTTTATGATATTACAGAAAAAACTCC